>JAESGV010000981.1_pt1 | contig 12255 bp, 17 predicted proteins | sample 9269781 | NCBI WGS metagenome assembly JAESGV01 (sample SAMN15741586, study PRJNA653496) | algae metagenome | isolation source: Tildeniella torsiva UHER 1998/13D and co-occurring heterotrophs from... | place: Slovakia: Slovak Paradise National Park, Hrabusice, Kosice Region | collected 2000-01-01 | reverse complement strand
TGGAACAAGCAACACTTTGTTTCCGGTTTAAACTTGATCCGCGCGTTACAAAAATTGAGCATTACAACAAGTGAACATGATTTTGCAGTTGAAGAAGATATCATTAACAATTGCATGTGGGACGTATGGAAAGGTAACACTGACGAAAGCGTCGACGTTAGCGTCAGTCGCGTCATCTTCAAGGGATTGACTCTACGCGACACTTTTGCTGACACGTTGGCGTTATACGAGAATTTGGTGAAAACGTATTCACAATTCATGGACAAGAACAATCTTCTAGTTGCTTCCGTTTTAATTATCCAAGCAGTACTCTACGGAGCAGGAAACTATTCACACACAAAATCTTTTGCTGCGCTTATGGGAAACGAAAACCATGTAGATGCGTTTATTTCTCAAGACTTTTTATCTGTATTCTTTTCACATGATACTTCATTCCGTACACCAAGTCCACTCGTACCTTTGGATCAAACAACTTCCAAGTATGAACAAAACATGAACGAGTTTGCTGCTAGTTTCGCAGAAGTGTACCAGAAACATTTTTCGAACAAGGCTGGAAATTACATCATGTGGTTACTGGTCAAATTGTTGGCCAATGGTGAAGAATCGTGGCGTGTACCTTCAATGGTCCTTTTGGCTCATTTAATGCCAATTATCTTCCAAGGAGCAAAGGGATGGGCTATTCCTGATTTTGCTCATTTGTCACATATGGCAAGAGAGTGCATGTTGGATTCAAATACTGTTTTCTCAAAAGCAGCAGAAACAGTAATGGAATTCTTACAATCTCATTTGAACGTTACACAATTGGATTCTCGCGATATTGCGTTTATTTTTGTATTCATGAAACCAATTCAAGGATACCATGGTGCAGTCAAGGCTAAAGCTGTTGATTCTGAAACGTTCATAGGAGCCGTCGTCAAAGAAAGAGAATTAGCACGTGCAGAAATGTTAAGACGCATGTGGACACAAGCATTCCATTTGGAATCAGATCCAAACGTTAATATGGAGCATTACAGTGCATTAATGGCAATGACCCAATATGCTGATGACAAACCAAGAACTATGCTATCATCAGCTGCTATCATTCCACAACAAATGTAATAACAGATTATATTGTATTTTTATTCAGAAACACATCGACATCACTAAAATTACTTATTAATTTCAACACTTTCTGTTGCCTACCGATCACCTAAAGTTGTTATTCATCTAGTAAAGTACAAACCATCACGACAAAATTAAATCCAGCTTCGATCGCAATAATAGTTTCTCCATGTTCTAGCTCAGGAACTACATCAGGCTGTAGTACCATACGTCGAAGGGATTCTTCCATTGAACCTTCGCAATCATAAATTCCTCCCCATTTACTAACTTTTCTCGCATACAGTTTATCCTCATTCGAAATGGCATACAATGTTCCAGTGTGGTGACAACTCAAGTGCTTAAAGGTTACATTGATGTTCTTACGATCTCGTCTCACAGCAGAAGGGTGCGTGCCAGAGAAGAGCTCTTTTCCGTTATAATACATGGCAACATCATCTCCTACTAGTGTTTGAATTACTCCATCGCAGTTGATTTCTTGTAATTCGGGTAGTGCCTCTGCTCGAAAATAACCAGCAAAATATGCTTTTGTTTCTTTGGGTTAATCATAAATTTAATGGTTACCTGTTGTAATTCCAATCGTGTTGTAGCCCACACTGACGTGTTTTACTCGTGACGGTAATGTTAACTTTTCAAAATATTGATTTTGTTTAATGCCAATATATCCAAGCGTGTAAAGTGTTCCCATTCGAGAGATACATGCAATGCTCGTAGACCCGCAATCTACAAACTTGATTGGTGAATCAAAACGTTGGCTTGGATATTTTGTGAAGGTTTCTGATACATCCTATCTATTTAGTATCGTGAATTGCATCGTACCTTTCCACATCCAAATAGTACACCTGTACTACTGAGAAATAACCTCCGCCGCTCACTATTCTCAGTTGTACGTTTTTTGTTTCTCCGCGTTGTAGCAATGTAAGTGTTTTAAACAGTGTAGTACATGATAGTACCCACAAGATACATGCTTGATTCTAGCATTCGGTAGATTTTCGTCTTGTGCCCAGTCACGTTGTACTACGTCTCTTGTGTTGTTGCACTGCGAAAAGTCGTTGTACCCTTTAATATATAACTTGTGTCCAACCCCTAGAACAGAACCATGAATGTCAGTGAACATTGTTTGCGAGTAATTACAAAATGATGGTACAAGCAACGTTTACTGACCATATCTGTACTTGTAACAAAGTCTTTTCATCTCTTCATCTCTGACAATATCACTTTGGGAGACTCTGTTGCCTGGATCCATGGGATCTGTTCCTTGTTCTTTCACCCATTTCATAATGGCATTATATTCATAATAGTTTGCTCCTAGCAAAGCAGGGTCTTGCATCAAATCAGCTGTGATAGGGCTAAAAGTAAGAATATAAATATGCTTACCAGAAAAGTTCTGCTACAAATGGTAGATAATTCTCTCGTTGATACCCAAATACACTTGACACCATTCTCCACAAGATCTCAATATTCGTCTCTTCTCTTATTTCTCTGTTATTCTCAACTATAACAAAGAAAACCGTTATCAAAGCAGAAATTGCAAACGCTGTGAACAAAGCAACGTTTGTATCTGCAAATATAGTAACGCTATATCCAATTGCCGTTCCAATAGCTGTCATAGCTGTATTTATCAAAAGTCCCTCAGTTAGCTGTTTACCGTTTATTTGGCCTTTATTTTTCTTGTAGAAGAGCATTATTGTGCTAAGAACCCATGGAATTACTGCTGCAATGTCAACTCTTGCTGCTGCAATAGACAGAGGACTGAAGAAAGGTTCTAATCGATCAATCAAATAGAGGACACCCTCTACAAGGGTAAAAATAAACGCCGTTTTAGCTCCAACTGCAACGGTGGAGCCCAGCAAAGCACCAAAGAATTTAGCTATACGTTTCAGCATTGGTAATGTGTTGTCTGTGAGGATATCAACACCATATGTGAAGATCCACTGCACTGCGTTAACTAGAATATTCCAAGCAGTAGAGATTCCAAATCGGATCCCAACATTTAAAGCTTGTGCATTATGAAATTCGTCTTTGAATACACTCATCGCACCTTGTGTATCTGCTTGTTTTGTCGAAATCTTTGCTCGCGTGCCCAAGTGAGGTAAAATCTTTTCTTGAATATATTGGTCGGTTAGGATGGGTGGAATCATTGTTGTGTTGATAGTTGTTGATTTCCATTCTACGTTCTGGAAAGCGTCCAGTAAGAGCTTTTCTCGAACGCTATGGATACTTTTAGCAGAAAATTGTCCTTGATTCGTCGAATACATTCGAACACGTAGTTCTCTAATGGCAGTGGCCTGCAAGCAGGCTTCCATTTGACTAACGGTCATTTCGTTGTGAGAGGACATGGTTCTGTTCCAATAATGTTTTCGGTTGTTCGATTGTTAGGTTGTGTGCGGATTCTGGAGGATTACATGTTGCGCTATGGTAATATGCCACGGCAGTTGCATGGTGATATTTCTGTAGCGGAACGACTTTAAGCAACAGTAAATTGTTAACTTGAGTATTCTTCATTTATGTACTCTGCAGGTTTTCAAACTATTCCGTATGATTAGTAGACTTTTTTTCTTCCACTTTCTCATTCAATAAAAACAACCGCAGTTTTGTTTCTGTTTCATGCTCTACGTTTTTAATCTCCACCTTCGCGACTTGCTCAATGGCTTGTTCCTCTCGCAGTACAACCTTCTCAGTTAGGAGTTTGTTGTCACGTCTGCCACTTGTGAAGTGATGCATTTTCGACATCATACGTTGCGTTTTCTTGAGAGTTTTACAATCAAACAGGAAGAATTCCCAATTGAACATTTAATTTGAACGATTATCCATATCTGTACTTGTAACATAGTCGTCTCATCTCCTCGTCTCTGCTAATCTGTCTAATCGATACTTTGTTGCTTGGATCCATGGGATCGGTGCCTTTTTCCATTACCCACTTCTTAATGGCGCTATACTCATAGTAGTTCGCTCCCAAAAGAGCAGGGTCTTGCATGAGTTCTCCTGTAATTACACTACATGTTAACATACTTGACATATCTTACCATGAAAGTTCCTATGGCGCATCTGTTATGTTGTTCTCTTGATGATATCCGAATAACTTTGAGACCATTCTCCACAGAATGTCAGTATTAGTCTCTTCTTTGTCCTCTCTGTTTTTCTCAACAATAATAAAGAAGACCGTAACCAACGCCGTGATGGCAAACGCTACCAACAAACCAACACCTGTACTTGCCAAAGCAGTAACAGCAACGTTGATACTAACTCCAATCGCCACCAATGCTACATCAATGAGCGCTCCCTCTACAAACTGCTTGGTAGTAATGTGATTCTTATACTTCTTGTATACGAGGAAAATAATGCTTATCACAGCTGGAATCGCTGCAGCTACGGTGACACTTGTTACTGCAGTTGCCATAGATCCGATGAATGGTTCTAACTTACTGATCAAATATAGTACACCTTCTATGAGAGAAAAAATGAATGCTGATTTATTTATTTATTTATACTGCTACGGTAGAGCCTAACAGTGCACCAAAAAACTTTCCAACTCGTTTCAGAAATGGAATAGTGTTGTCTGTTAGTATATCTAAACCTGCTGTAAATATCCACTGTACTGCGTTAACCAGTACATTCCAAATTGCTGCAGCGCCAACACGTATAGCGGGTCCAGCGAAACCTGTTGAAGATTGGTAATACTTGAAAGTGTTTTTGAACATCTCCATAGCACTTTGAGTGTCTGTTGGTTTGAGTGGAACTTTTGGGTCTACACCGAAAGCAGGTAAAATCTTCTCTCGAATTATCTTGTCTGAAATTGAAATGGGGATCATTGCTGCATTGATCATAGTTGTTTTTTCTTCAACGTTCACGAAAGCCGCCTCCATGATCTTTTCTCTCATCTTTTTGATGCTATCTGCCGAGAGTTGTCCCTGTTTTGCAGAGTACATCTGAACACGAAGTTCTCTGATGGCTATTGCTTGCAAGTGCGCTTCACGCTGCCTTACGTTCATTGTTAACGTACGATTGCCTTGTTTTAAAAAATTGGTAGGCAAAACATGTCAGGATTCTATTTAACGTTAAATAGGATTCAAAGGACTGTAGAAAACTAAAATTAACTTGCTTTGGATTCAATCTGGATCATACCATACAAAGTGAGCGATAGTTTAAACTACAGCGACAAGCTAGTTTTCGTGAATTAAGTACTTAGTTTGGACTTTAAATAATAGAAGCGTGCCTAATATCTCACTGTTAAACAGTTGCTAATGTCAACAAAACGTGTTACTTCACGTCTTTCATTTTTTCTTTCTTTTTTTCGTTTAGTAAGTACAAGCATAATTTTGTTTCCGATTCTTTTTCAACATTGGTAACCTCTACCTTTGCTATTTGTTCAGTGACTGGCTCCTCTTGTAGCGCCCTCTTTGTTAAGAGCTTGTTGTCGCGTCGGCCGCTGGTGAAGTGGTGCATGAATGACATGATGTGTGTTTTGTCTTTACAATTTTTCTTTTAAACCACAAATACATCGACATCATCAAACTTGCTCGTTGGCTTCACTCTATATATACCTCTTCGTATTCCAATCACCTAAACATGTTATTCTTAACCACAAATCAACTTACCAGCACTACAAAATCTTGTCCAGTTTCAATTCCAATAATGGTTTCGTCAGGTCTTAATCGTGGTACCTCCTCTTCTTGAAAAGAAATATCTACTCGTTTATTCTGCGATCCCAAATCTGTCACATTTCTCGTGTACAGTTTATCTTGTGTAGAAACAATGTACATTGTTCCTGAATGGCGACAAGTCATGTGTTTGATTTGTATTTGGTTGACGCTAGGATCTAATTTTGCTGCAGAGGGACAATCTCCAATTCGCAATGTTTTTCCATTGTATAAGGCTGCGATACAATTTCCTACAGTAGTACGTATTCCTTTAAATTTGACTGGTTGTAGTTCATCAAAACGTTCTTTGACAAACTCCCCTCCGATGTATGCTTTCTTTCCTGCAATGTTAGAATTATGGAAAATACGTACGTGTTGTTATGCCAATGTTCATGTAACCCACACTCACGTGTTGTATTTGGGATGGTAGTAACACTGCGCAAAACTCTCTCGTTTCCGATATTCCGATATTTCCAAGAACGTATAGCGTTCCCATTTGTGTAATACATGCAATACTCGCTGTTCCACACTCTACAACGTCGATTGGAGCATCGAGTGTCTGATTTGGCATTTTAGTGAACACTTGTAAATCTTGTTTGAATAGTTTCGTACCCACGTTTTTTCGCTATAATGTCAGTAACCATTAGAACATATACCTTTCCACATGCGTACAGTTCACCTGCTTCTGATAATACAACAGAGAAATATGAGCCACAAGACACCATTTTTAGATCTACATTCTCTGTATCTCCTCTCCGTAGCGGTACCAGTTCTTCAAAGATTGAATCTTCGCCATAGTACGAACATTTGTCACTGAGTTGGTAGTTGAGGTTGTGCCCGCGTCCATAAAGTGTATTATTTTCTTGCTATTAGCACAGCGTTTAAACAGTACCAGTAAGAACTATTACGTGGTAATGACCACACGATATATGCTTGGCACTAGTAAATAAATTTTCGAGTCGTAACCATTTCGTTTGTGTAGTGCGCAATTTACTATTTGTACATTGTCCAAAAACATTACTCCCTTTGATGAACACCTTGTGCCCAATTCCAAGAGGCGTATCATAGATATCTCTGAATGACATTCGCAAAAAATCAAATTAGCAACGACAGTACATAACCGTGGTACACCTCTTAGCGTTTACTAGTAGTAGCCTGAGTTGGTAGTACCACACTCCAAGCTTCGTTGTAAAGTAACCTGGTTGACCTTTTTCTGTGTGAATTTTAAGAAAAAGTCATAAAACATGGGTTCAGGGTATGTTTTTCACTTTGTTACCGGATTCTAACCTCTTTTTCTTTATCGCGTTATTTAACGATACGTTATGAAACTATCACATTTATATATTTTAACTCGATAATATTATATTCGAATCAACAGAAAGGCTCACGGTATCCTCGCCGCTCGCACATTAACCACCAAGAGAAGAAAGTCAGCATGGGCAGATAAGGTATACAAAAAGAAGGTTACCGGTACCGCCCTAAAGGCCAACCCCTTCAAGGGAGCCTCCCACGCAAAGGGTATTGTTTTGGAAAAGATTGGTATCGAAGCCAAACAACCTAACTCTGCCATTCGTAAGTGCGTCAGAGTACAACTCATCAAGAACGGTAAGAAGATCACTGCCTTCGTACCACAAGACGGTTGCTTGTTGTTCATCGAAGAAAACGACGAAGTTTTGGTATCCGGTTTCGGTCGTTCAGGACACGCCGTTGGTGATATTCCAGGAGTTCGTTTCATGGTATGCAAAGTAGCTGGTGTCTCACTCTTGGCACTCTACAAGGAAAAGAAGGAGAAACCACGCAGTGTAAGTTTTTTATGTTTAGTATTTCTAATTTTTGCTAGTAAATGGTTGTATAAACAATTAAAATTTAAACTTTCTTTACACTTTGTTTCATTTTTTCGAAATTATGTGATTATTCAAATTGAAGAACAAAACTGCAGCTATCTATCTGGAACGTTACGCTAACAAACAGTTGCATGCACTAAATTTTGTCTTTGTTGGTAAACAGCTTTTAAAATTGCTTTTGGATCTGTCTTGGTTTACCGGTGTCATCTATCACAAGTTCCAAAACAGCATGAAGACCATCGTACTCGTTCTTGCTCTTGTCGCATTTGTTCTCGCAACTTCACCAGTTTTGCCATCAAAGAGAATGTGCCCAGTCTTTAGATGTAGAAGACCAGAGTGCCCAGAAGGTGTCACTCCAAAAGCATACAAAAACGCCAATGGATGCTACGGATGCCCAAGATGCGAAGCACCAGCACAAGTTGACGTAACTCCAGCCAAAAATCCAGCTTGTGAAAGAATGAAGAGGGTCAAATGCGCTATGCCAAGATGCCAACCAGGCTTCAAAGTTGTCGTTCCAAGAGACCCAGTTCTCAACTGCATCACTGGTTGTGGCAGATGCGTCAAGGAAGACGAAACTGATCGCAAGAAAGTCTGTGCCAGAATGACCATGGTCAAATGCATGTTACCAAAGTGCCAAAAGGGATTCAAAGCAATCTCACCAGTACACCCAGTCTTCAAGTGTGCCATCGGATGCCCATCATGCACTCGCGTTGAAGCTGAAGTCGAATCTGACTTTGGAAGATGTGACGCAGCATGCCAAAGATGCCAACGCAACTGCAGCTTCTTACCATTAGGCAAGGCTGGAATTTGCACACGTGCATGCACCCATTAAAAGAAAATGTTATTGCCATACTAGTTTATTGAAACCATAATGTCAATATCATCAAATTTCCAAAGGCAATGCAGCTTTAGTCTTCTCTTCTTTGGTCCAGTAACCTAAACATGTTATCACAGTGAACTTTAACTCTTACCATCACCATAAAATTATATCCTGTTGCTATTGAAATAATTGTTTCAGATACTGATAATTTAGGTACTTGATCTCTAACAAATCTGTCCTGTCCACCTTCAGTGCTTAGGAAATCGCCATTTGTGTTGATGCGCTTGTTGTACAAATTATCATCATGAGTAACGTAATGTACAGTTCCAGTAAGATGACATTCTAATAGTTTTATGCTTCGCCCATCGACATCTTGTTTCACTCGTTCGGAAGATTTATTTCCTGCGAAAAGTTCATGTCCATTATAAAACGCTGCCATATCGTATCCGCAAAATCCATGTGTCATCATGGGAGAAAGTACGACTTCTTCCAATGTACGATGGCTTTTGAAACCACCAGCATACACTTTACCAGTTGCTACAATGTTAGAGAATAATAAGCACGTACTTGTTACGATTATGAACGTGTGGTAACCCACAGTAACATGTTTCGTTTTCTGATTATGTGGTATTTGAAATAGTTTAAAACGATCGTATTGATCTATTCCAATATTTCCAACAAAATACAGGTTTCCAGTTCTTGTGATTGCTGCAGTACATCCAGCACCACATGTAATGAGCACAACAGGTGAATCAAGTAGCGTTTGGTCATGCTGCGCAAAGGAATCTTTCCCTCTCATGCCTAGCCCTAAATACAATTGCTATTATGAGTACGTTAAAAACTATCACACTTGTCCACACGCATACACGCCACCTTCTTCCGATAATACAACAGAAAAATAACCTCCACAGGCAGTCATTTTGAGTCTCACATTGCTCGTTTCTCCTCTTGGTAAAAGATGAAAATTATCGCGAGAACCTTTTTCAGAAAGTTGCTTTTCGCCATTATTTCCGCAACCATATAGCATATCATCCTCTATTACTGAGTTATTTGGCTCTTTAAAATACCTGTGAGAACTATCACATGACAGTAGCCACATGAAACGTGTTTGATTGGTGAGGTAAAAATGTTTTCTATTTCAAACCAATCCGTATGCTTAACGCTGGTACGCTCACCATTTCCAAGCTGCCCGTATTCGTTCGTTCCTCTCGTGTAGAGCCTAGTGCCTGTCATGAGTTCATGACCTTTGAGGTTTGCTTGCATGTTTGTAACGGTTTTGGAAGAGTGTTGAATCTGACAAAGCATGGCAACGTGTTCACAGTATGATTAAAATCGAGATAGGTTGTTGTACTAAAATTTTTATGTCGACTATTAAATGTAAAATTATTCTGGTAGTTTTGTTTCTCTGCCAAATACCTATTGCTTGTTAGTAATACGAATGTTTTGTACTTACAGAGCTAAATATTGGGCCAATAATTGGAATACTCTTCGCGAACTGTATTAGTGTTGGAATAAAACCGCCAAACAAAAAGAATCCACCTCCTAATTCAAGTAGGACGCCAAACACTGGCCATCCAATCATGATTAAAGCAAAGCCTCCAAAGAATAACGCTGATCCCTTCCATTTTTGTAGTTGGAAAAAGAACAAAAAGGTACTTCTAAGCCCAATCATCAACATTAGACCAGCTAAAAACAGTAGGTTTCCCATCGCGATGAACCCTCGATCAAATAATAATAATATTCCCAAGAAAGTGAACAGTACTCCAAATGCCGTTAGTCCAACACCGATTTCTATATTGTTAAAGCGTGTAAATTGATTTACTCTGCCACTCGTTTATCTGCACGTCTAAAAACTTCATGTGCTCTTGTTGTTTTGTTTTGTAATTTTAAGTGTTGTACAAAAATAGACAAATACGTGGCTTCAAGAAAACCTATGCCAAGTCACGTTCAGTTTGAAAATCTTGTGCTGTGGTGACTAACCACTTCCTGTTTAACTTTTTCTTTTTTGTAATCCTGCAGGCAACCAAACATGACAGACACAAATGTTCCTGTCGAGACAGCAGGAAGGGTCATAAATGCAATTGTTTTGTTGTTGTGTACAGTATGGACCTTTTTAGTGTCTATTTTTCGGTCCATCTTTCCAGAGCAAGCACCAGTGAAAGAAAGACCAAAAACTATAACGCATAAACCTAGAAGCGAAGACAGTACGCCAGTTTCTTCACCACGAGTCGTTAAAAGTGGAGCAGAGCTACTACCACCAACAATAACAAATAGACATAAATCGTTACCACTCGAAAATTCAACCACTGCACCTATCGAAAAAAACGAGTACAATTTGGTTATCATAGGAAAAGATGATCTCGTCGAGAAGAAGAGATCTTCCGGAAAAGAAGAATACATGCGCAAAAGCGAGTTAAATACACGCATGTCTGTGGCGAGAGAAGCAAAAGAGTTGGATTTAGCAGATTTCGCGTTCGTTTTGTTACCATTCAAGTTACGATCGTGTACAATGCTGCATACACTCGATCTTTCCTACAACAAACTCAATTCACTACCATCGTGGTTTTTCAACAACATGAGCCCAACGTTGCGTCGCCTCAACTTGGCAGGAAATTTATTCTTTGAACTATCCAATTCATTTTCCATGCTACAACTACAAGAACTAAATTTGTCCTACAACAAGTTTGAATATTTCCCAAACGTCATATTGGATATTCCCACATTGGAAGCCATTTCCATTCATCACAACTCGTTGTTCACCATTCCAGCAGAGATATCAAAACTAAAAAAGTTGCGACATTTGAATATTGCGCATAACATGTTATCGCGTTTACCAGAAGAGTTAGTTCAACTAGAAAATATCAAGTTTTTGCAAATTCACGGAAACTCGTACATTGGAAGTAATTTGAAGATATTGCAAGCATTGTATGAACTTCATCCAGAGTTGGAACGGGAAATGGTGATCGCAGAAGAACGTGATATGGAAGGAACAAACGTACGAACAAAGAGAAGTAGAACAGTAGGAAGTGTCATCACACCAAACTCACCATCAGCTCAAGCACGTTCTCCACTTTCAGAATCACCAAGTACACCTACAGAATCAGGAATCAATGAAAAACGCATTCATGGACTATTGGAAATTCTAGAATCAGAACGCAAGTATACACGATACATCACGTTACTGTATTCACAATACTATTTACCATTGACGAATGATACACCACTTCCCAACGTGAACATCACATCTCCACAATTACCATACGAAACAGTGGAAATACCAGATAACACATTACGGAACATTTTCCCACCTGGATTAGTACAAATTGTCAATTTTAACACGACATTGCTAACCGAGTTGAACCAAATTATCCAAGTACCAGTTGATGAACCACCATCTCCTGCTGTTGTCAACCAAAGTATGATTGGACCATTATTTATCGAAAGAGCGCCATTTTTGAAACTATACACGAGTTACGTGTCACAGTATGAACAAGCATATCGTACATTGTCGGATTGTTTTGCGAAAAATCCAGATTTTAAACGAGTGGTAGATGAGGGTATAAAGCTTCCAGAATCGAACGGGTTAGCGTTGATGGATTTGATGATTATGCCAATCCAGAGAATCCCTCGATATTTGTTACTATTGCAGGCAGTGTTTTCGCATACGCCGTCGAGCCATCCCGACTATGATAATTTGAAAAAGGCAATGGATAAAGTACAAGATGTAGCCTCGTACGTGAACAAGAAGATAGAAGAAACGAGTAATCGTCACAAAGTGATTGAAATAGCAGACGAGTTGAACATTCCGACAATCATAGAGCCGCATAGACATTTCATTAGAGAAGGAAAACTA
>JAESGV010000980.1_pt1 | contig 12266 bp, 12 predicted proteins | sample 9269781 | NCBI WGS metagenome assembly JAESGV01 (sample SAMN15741586, study PRJNA653496) | algae metagenome | isolation source: Tildeniella torsiva UHER 1998/13D and co-occurring heterotrophs from... | place: Slovakia: Slovak Paradise National Park, Hrabusice, Kosice Region | collected 2000-01-01 | reverse complement strand
AATAGTATCATTTGCACAGAATCTACTTGGTATGTTGTCTTGTTGTAGTTGCACTGTAACTCCCACTCAAACTCGAATAATGTTTCATTTGCAAATTCTGTTTCACTCTTTGTGTAAATCTCTTCTCTACGACGATGCACCACGCACATGTGTTCATTATCGAAAAGAATAAATATCCGCCACGATCCTCGTACATCTTTAAACTCGAGTCCTGTTTGTCCTTGTCTAAGTGTATCTCGCAAACGATGCAGAATTCTCGCAATAATGGTTTGATGGCACGACTTTAGTAGTCCTATAACGGCACCATTGGCTCCAAAAACTTTTAGTAAATAACGCGTTAATGTGTAGTGATCGTTAAAATTGACGTCACTGTTGAATTCTTCTCGTGTTGGTGTCGCGTCTGGTTGGAACGTAGTTGCCATAGTGCTTATCAAGTGAAATAAAACGTTTGCAGTTTGTTTGGTTTCATCAGAGTCCTGCTCTACGAGTGGTGCGACTTCATCACACGACGAATCGGATATTAACCAAGTTGCATCAGGATGACTTGATGCAACGACTAGATGTGGCTTTTCTTCGTCACGTTGCTTTTGTTTGACCTTCACTTTACGTGCCAAACGAAGAATATCTTTCGATACTGGTAATTCTTCAAACTGTTTGTCGTTGGAAAGGCGTTGTACGTCGTTAACGATGTCGTCTATGCGCATTGTTTGTGTTTTGTTTACTTGTCTAAAAAAGTAGCAAATTGATTGTAAGAAACTACGTTTGACAGCTGTTGCGACGTTCTTCAAACTGCAGTTAAATGGTTCGCATACAAACCATAGCGCAGAAATATAGAAGGCTGATAATACTATTTGCTATTTTGATTCCCATTATATGCGTTCTATTCATTTATCGATCAGCACTGCTCCATTCTCTAGGTAAAAGTCATGGGCTAGTTTCAACAGTAGAATACAAACTAGCAGATTATGTTCCCAAAGACTACCAACTAATATCGAGTACAATTGTAATATCAAACAACAAAAAAACAGAAAATAGTGAAGGTTGGCCATCTATCGACATAGTATTCCCAATAGTTGCCAAAGATGCAGGGCTACTCATTTGGCTACTCAATAGCCTCGAAATATTTTTTCCACACTACAATGAAATCATCTTGCTCGTAGAAAAACAAGATTTGTTCGTTGTGCGAGGATCTATTCCAGTGAATCAAGGTCGATACAAAATCGCAGTAGTGAATAATCCATTTGTGGAAGCAGAACGCATTCACAATAAGCATTTTGGTTATATCATCCAGCAAGTATGTGTGAAAGTTTTAATTTAACATCTCTAGTGGTATAAATTTTATTCAGACTTGTGCAGTACAGCAGAATTTGTCATGGTACTCGAGTCTGATTTGATACTTGATGGAAAACCAAAACTAGAGCAATGGTTTGAAAAACAAGGCGAAAAATTCTTACCAATACATCAACTCGTCAGTCACGAAAGTGAACGACAACGATTATGTCCAAACGGACCACAAACGTGTGAATTATACATTTGGAAAGCAGGAGCAGAGTATGCATATAATGGTCGCGATAAACGTCCATCAGATACAGCAGCAACATACAAAGAAGCAAACTTTGAGTACATGGTTCGTCAACCATTTACATACCCACGAGCCATGTTCTCCAATATTCGCGATCATATCACAAAAACGCACAGGAAATCAATGGCCCAATTTTTTGAACATTTCACACCTGGATTAGAGTGGAGGTTAGATGGCAAGTCAGACAAGTTATCAGAATTTAACATTTTTGGACACTTTATTTACACGTCACCAAAATGGAGGTCACAATTTGCGTTTTATGAGACATTTGAGCAACATGCAAAATTGAATAGTATGGGAGCGCCATTCCAACATATTAGTCGATTTAGAAATAACGCACTACCGAATCCAAAACTTACAAAAGAGTATATTGATACTGCGTTGATGTATGTGCATAGTGGGTACTGTAGAGATAAACCAGAAGATGAACTCTGCAAATTGTTACCACCAAGTGAGTTAAAGTTCCCACAACGGTACAATATATAAGAGTACTAGCGTGCTTTTCATGTTGTGTGACTGATAGATAATAAAACTAGCTGGTTTATGCAAAGTTTGCTGTGGCTGTAAACCTTCAAACAACATGTGTCAAGCATAAGCGATTGTTGCGAGTGCAACTCAGTTTAGCGTGAAAAGTAGCTTGGTCAATTTTTATGTTAAATGGAAGAATTCAGTTGAAGATTGGAGGATATCTGACAAAACTTTATAAACTTTCAATAGACAGCAGAGATTTAAGAGCCTTTGCTATCTACTTTTTTTACTCCAAATATACAGGTGCCAATCTATGAAGTACATGTACCCCTCAACAAGTCTCTTATGGTGTAGGGGTAAAGACGTAATGTCATCTAACATAGTGGACTTTGAATCCATTGCCGGTGGTTCGATTCCACCTAAGAGAACTTTAATTTTTGTTTTTCACATCAAACTAGAAAAGTAATATTATATTATGGTGCAATTAATTCTTGTAGTGCCATCTCTAATATTCTTTACTACCATAATTTTAAAATTTACAGCTGGTTTCAGTGTAGTTTTGCTTTAAATTAACAAAAAGTAAAGTAAATTATTTTAACTACTAAAACTTTTTTATTAATCAAGATATTATTATGCATTAATGTATTAAATGTCTGTTATTAGTCAAAGAATTGTATATAGTTTATAATATAATATTTATATTAATAATATAAAACATTAGAATATTTTAGTGATATTTAATAATATTATAAATAAATAAGTATATATTATTAACTTTAAATAGATAACTGTTAATTATTATAGCTTTTTTAGCATAATATCAAACTTAAAGTACTGTCTATTATATAACATAAGATTATAGCTATTAATAATATATATATATATTATTTATTCATATATTTAAATTTATATTATTAATATATTTTATAATTAAATATGGATATGCATTTAAAATGTCAAAGTTTATTAATATCTGTTATTTTAATTAAGTAATATTAAACTTAAAAATCTGTTATAGTTTATAAACAATAAAATTATTGTTTTATATTGTTTTAAAAATTTTTTCTTTGCTTTTTTATAAAGTATAAATACTTTACCTTTGTTATAAAGCTTATTATTATCATTTTTTACTTTAACAACTCTTTTAATTTAAAAGATATAAATAAATCTATAAATGCAATATTGCTTATCAAATTACTAGTAAATCGTTCTCTGCATATCCAATAAACTTCTTCTGCTAAAGTGTTTCCATACTCATTATCTTTGACAAAGGTTAAATGTTCTACTTTTTTCTTTAGTATGAACATTTCATATATTAAGACACTTAAACTAAACATGTCAGAAGCAGTAGTAAAAACTACATTTTTGACTATGGCTTCTAATGTGCAATAATGAGTGTCTGTACTATTTTCATAAATATGTGTATTTGTGAAAGTGTTTAATCGAACGTGTTCGAATCTCTATTCTATTTACCAGCATGACTTGTCACAACAAACAAATTGCACATGTGGGTTGACTAAGAATACAATATTTATTGAGCAAGTTTAAACATGTTACCATACCAAATAGTAGATGTAGTTTTTCCTTTATATATTACTTTTAAGTTATTTTTAATAAGTTTGCATCAAAAAAGATTTTTAAATTTAATGTTATTTAATTAAAATAACAGATAATTGCATGCTTAACATCTACTTTAATATTAATTAATTGTATGTCACTATACTTTATCAATAAGCTTTTTTTGAATATATAAGTTAGCTTAAAAAATTTATCTTATAAATCCTTTTTACTGAATGTCTTGCTATTTCTTTTTTTTATTTAAAGCTTTTTATAACAACTTAGATAAATTTAATCTTAATAATCAAACATTGTATAATAGTTTGAGCTTTATAATAAGCTATATTTAACAATGCTAATTTATCTTTTTTAATAGGATTTTAGCTTTTTTCTTTTAATCACTTAAACTTTTTAAAATTTTTAGCATTAAAGTGTTCATTAAAGCTTTTTCTTTCATTTTAAGTAAGATAATAGGATTTCAAGCTTTTTTTACAAGAAACTTCTTTAAAGATTTAATTTCTATTTAATATTGTCTTAAACTTTAAGTTTAAGCCAACAGAAAAGCAAGTCTTTTTGTTAGAAAAAGATTTTAATTTATTTGTTTTTTAAAGCAATAATAGTTGCAAGTCAATAGTTGTAGCTTAAACTTTAACTCTTTTAATAATATTCAAGATAAAATACTTAAATTTGGCTTACTTTTTGTCAATATCTCTTTTAATAACAATACATCTAGTAATTTTCTTTAAAGTATACTAAACATCTTTATTAGCTATTTAACTAGCTATTTTATTATCAAAATTAATTATCATAGCTAATTAAAAATTTTTATAGCATTATCTTTTATAAATAAAGTGTTGATATACTTTTTAACAGTGTAATAAAATTGTTTTTTAAAAGCTTTTTATCTTTTTTCATTAATAAAAAGCTTGTATAATGCAGTAATAGTAGATTTAATATATATTATTTCAAAGTGTAATAGTTTTTAAGTTAACTTAAAAAGAAAATTATTTTACAATAGGTTTTAATTTAAAACCAACTTGAACTTGCCAAATTAATTAACTATTAGACTTTAAATTTAATTAATCAAAAACTTAAACAAACTTCAATATTCTTCATATAAGCATAAACATTATTGTTTTATCACTATTTAGCAGATTTATATTAAAAAAGATGTTTCTTTTAATAATGTACAAGAGATTAAAATCACTAAAAAATTTATAAAAGCGCAGTTCTGATGTATTGTGCCAAATGCTATAAGAAACTGTCAATAAAGAAGCTATTGGTCTGTGTAGTATCAAAATTGCAAACTTTAATCAACTTGATGACTATTATTTCATGTTAATTAATTATATTAATACTTTAACAGTAATCAATGGTCAAATAATACCTGAAGCAGAATTCAGCGCACTTATTGTTACATTAAACCACATGAAAAAACGATTAAAAAGTAAGAAGGAGCAACAAATACAATTACCAACACAAATTTCATTATATATGCTTTGTTGATCCATTATGCAACATTAAAAATTGTTAATTAATCAAGATGAGCGTGCTTCTACTCATATACCAACACTATCAGGAGTGAAACCACTACTACATCAACATATGAGTAATATTGCTACAAAATTACAAAGAAACGGATTTAAAAAAAGGCAAAAATAGTATCTACTCAACAAATCGGTAAATAAAGAAAGTGTACAGTTGGATCATAGTAGTAACTTGTTTGATATCAACTTGCATAACCAAGTGATAAATATCAATAAAAAAGATATTGATTTTACTAATAATACGCCAAATTCTTATTAATCATGATGCTACTATTACTAATTTGCAGTGGTGATATTCTAACTAAAAATGTCATCCTTGTTGCTGTGCATACCTCTCAAATCATACAAATTTCAATAAAGATGAAAAAAAGAAGAAAGATATTACATTAATTAGATTGAATAAATCTTGTTTTTAACAGCAAGACCAAATCCATATAATTGACTTCTGAAGCACCAACGGTTGAAGATGTATTTACTATTACTCAATACAAGAACTGCCAAAAGACGTAATGGTAAGCCAAGATATTATGAATATTTGTCTTGCCTTTTGAAACCAACTATTTGAGAACTAACAACCTTTAAACCATCTGCTTCTGCCCCAACCACCTCTGCTCTAACAACAGTAGCTCCAACTGAAACTGTCAAACCATCTGAAGTTGATACCACTGTTGCACCAGCGACCCAAAAGCCAACTAGTGCAGCCTTTACTTAAGCTCTAGCAACAAGGCTTTAAGTGAACCACCAGTTTAAGCAACTTGTGAACTATTTCCATAGTGGTGTTTTGGAAGTAAGAAAGAGAAGAACACAAGAATGTCCCCAATGTGCTTCATGCCCTTCAACTACTAAACTAACTACAGCGGCTCCATCAGATGCATTATCAACATTGGTACTGTTTACAACAGCTTCAACAACACAAGCTCTATCATTAATGTCAACAAGTGAACTTACAACCATAGCGCCAACAAAGCTACCAGTACAAACAACTTGTCAACTATGCCCATGTGGTGCTGTCTTTAAAAAGAGATGCTCACACCTGAAAAAATAATATAGGTGTATTTTTGGTTTTATAAATGATTTTTATTTTTTAGTATAAAATAATGGTATTCTATGGTATAAAAATAGAAAAACACTATATTTTATTATAAAAAAATATAGTTATTAAATAAAACAATATTTCACATAATATGGTAAATTTTAAAAAAATATTGTATATAATTTTTTGAATTCAGTTATGGTATTCCATGGTATAAAAATAGAAATACTTGACATTTTTTTATAAAAATTATAATTATTGTATAAAAAAGTATTTTATATAATATAACATATTTTGAAAAAAATGTTATAACTATTATTTAATAATTTTATATTTTAACATTAAATTATAGTATTCTATGGTATAAAGAAAGAAAAATCCAATATATTATTTTTTAAATATTTTATTATTAAAGTAGATATTATTTTACATAATATAGCATATTTTAAAAAAAATGTTATAAATGTATTTTTTAATTCAGTTATGGTATTCTGTGGTATAAAAGCTTAAACACAATATCTTTTTATGATATTTGTGATTATTATATAAAACATTTTTTTACATAATATGGCATATTCTAAAAAAATGTATCAAGTATATTTTTAATTTTATTCAACATTCATCATATTTTTCAAGTCAAAGATAAGTGTTTTAAGGCTAAAAATACTTTATACACTACTATACTGATAAATAAGCTTAAAAGCGCAGCAGCATACTTTAATAAATAAATTGCAATTTATAGAAATGATAGTAAAATAATACATTAACTTTTCAAATTAGGCAGCAGATTTATCTTAAAACAAATCCACTATTAATATTATATTAATAATATATATATTATTATTATCTTATATTAATAATAAATATATTCTTATTATCTTAATTTATTATATCTTATATTACTTTATAGTTATTCATTTATTATTAAAGTATAGTGATAATAACTCACTTTTTATTATGTTAACTGTAGCTGTTTTAATTTATTTTTTATCTTTTATTTATTTGCTTATTTATTAATTTGTTGTTTATTTAACTTATTAATTACATATAAAATAATTAAGCTAATTAACTTTAAAATTATATCTTTAATATAATTAATAAATATAGTTGCTACTAATATTGTATAAATAAGTATATCAGCAATAATATGCAATAAATATATTCTTTAAGGTTATAATTTAAATAATTTGTTTAACATTTATTATAATATTAATTTATTTATAAGTTAAATATCTAAATTATAATAAAGCTTTATAATATATTATACTTTTCATTATATATAAAAGCTAGATATTTAAAATCATTATAACACTGATTATAAGACGTTGATATTTTGTAAAGATAATAAATTATACAATATCATGTTTTTTTAACATTTATAACTTATACAATATAATGTTTAATGTATATATATTATGTATTTGTTGTAATATGACATAGTAATATTTAACTGTTATATAATAATTGATTATAAAGTATTAAAAAGTGTAAATATATAACAAACTTAATAAATGATAATATAAAAATACATATCTGTATATTGATAAATGTTTTAAAAATCTATTATTTATTATTGTTTATTATTATTTAATTAATATATAAAAAACTTAATTTTACTTTTATAACTTACTTTTAATTACAAATAGTTTATAAATTTTATATAACAAATTAAATATGTAATATATATTATATTAATACTTATATTAAATTCAAATAATAAATTTTTATAAGATTAGAGATATGATATTACATGAAATGATATTTCATATAAAAAACAGAAATTCTGCAAAAAAATAATATAACATTTAAAAAGAAAATTTTACTTTTTTTACTTCCGTATTTTCTTTGATTTAGACCATAGATGATTATCCTTCTATTTACACTTTCTTTCTTCTTTAACAGGTGATTTATATATCTTATTATCAAAGTAATTATCTTTATCATCACTTGTTTTAAGATTATAAACTACAGTTAAAGCCTTTTTTTTCTTATTTTTATCTTTGTCATACAAATTGAAAATGGTACCAACAGCTTGCTTTGCTCTATATTTAAGATTTCTGCAATCATGTCATCTTTTGTTAATCTTTTAATTAGCATTGACAGACATCTCTTTTGTTTCCATTTAAAGTATTTAAGGACTAATAAAAGTTAAACTTGCACATTTTAGTAAGTAAGTTTTATTTTTCATATGACAGCACAGTTAGTACATATTTGCACAAATAACAATCTTTGTAAGTTTAAAATGTTAGATGTTTTGATTGACTCAAAGTCACAAATTGCAACTTTGAAAGTTAACATACTTTATAAAAAGATAAGCACCACATTTATGTCTAGTTTGTATTACTTATATTTACATTAAACTATTGTAGATTTCTATCAGAATCAGGATTATTTACTATTGCACATGACTTGTATTCATGCTTAACAATCGTTACAAATCCACAATTAAATATGTTTTCAAGCTCTGCTTTGTAAATGTTTGCTTCTGCTGTTGTAGTATTTGCCAACACTTTTATAAAGTATGAAAACCATAAAACCTTTGATAAAACCCCTTTTTTGACAGCTATTAATGCAGAACATTTAACTTGCAAAGGTTTTGCTAGCTTTATATCTTAAATTTTAGTATAAGGATCTTTTCTTTGAACAAATAGCCAAGCAACAATTTTTCATTTTGTGGATTAGCTCCTTCTTTTGTACTAAATAGCTTATTGCTAAATTCAAATTAATAATTCTAAAAAAATGCTTATATTATAACTTTTATCTGTGGTAAAAATTTATCAATCAGCTCAACAGACATATCAGTTAATCCTAGTCTACCAACTGCCTTATCTCTGTGAAGCAATAGCATAACTTTCTTTTATTGATATTTAATTACTGCCTTCATCTTGTATTTCATTTTATCTGCAACATTCTTGATAAAATGGTAACATTGCAGATAATATATATGTGGAAATATAGTATGTTATACCTTAATGATTAAAGCCTTTCTATCAGTAACTATAACATGCTTGCTTTGCTTTGCTAGTGTCAAATTAAGTGTATTTTGAATTTTTTGAAGCATTGCCAAGTGTATACTATATTCTTTTAACTGGTAGATGTACATAAAGCCAGGTATAATTAGATGTCTTTTTGAATTATTGACAAAATTGGTATTTTGTGTAATCACACTTGTTATATAACCTTACTATATATTAAACATCATATTAAACCACCAAACTTTGTTACAATGAAGAATTTTTAACATATAGTGAATGTAAAATAATGCTTATTTTTTTAGAACTTGGCTTTGATATCTAAATGTATTATAACAAACTACAACAAGTTTAGTAATTTCATCAATCTTTTGATATAGCTTTTTAAATTTTTGTTGCATATTACTAACTTGTTTGAAATTTCTTGGTTGTACAATCATAATATCCTAAAACATAACAGTATATATAGCTTTTGGGTTGCACTTCACAGCTACTTGTTTCACAACAAAATGCATGTAATTGTTGCTCTGACGATAATATGGCTTCAAAGGCAAAGTAATAACAGGTGTAATATTAATATTTTCAGGCTTGTAATAAAGAAGAAGGCCTTAATACTTATTGTCAAATGGTAACTATAGTATATATTTTATACGATGAAAAGACTTGTTGTGTTTGAAGTGAAAATATGTGTATTTAATAGAAACAGTAGTAATAAACTTTGTTGACACACTGTTATTTTTCCAATATATATATAAGTCACACTGTTGATCAGTGGCATTTAAAGAATCTGCTTCAAATAGTAACATACATGATATTATATCTGATAAACATTTTACAGCTACATTTGTTGATATAAAGTTACAATTTTATGACTTAATAAGAAACTAATACACTTAAGCCAAACTGATGCTCTGAACAGAAGAGTGTAATAATAACATCATGCTTTCAGGCATGAATAGTGTGTATGTCTATATATCAGTATTAAGATATACAATACATAATCAAATTAGCTTGATATAATCATCTTAATTTATAGTATTTATTTGATAGTAAATTGTTAAAGTTGCAAGTTATAATTTGGTTGGTCAATTTAATAAAATAACAGCTACTTTTGCCACTTGTTTAAATTAACAGTCAGTCAACTTCAAAGTTGCAAGTTGCAACTTTTTTATTAAAAAAAAAAGAGAAATATATTGAAAAAGAAAGCAGTCATCATTAACTTAACTGCCACTGTGTGCGAGCTATTAAACAATCTAAAAGATGTGCAACATGTATATGAAGTGAGTGTGGAAGATTTAATTGCAAGTATGATCAATACAAGCAATTTAAATGTTGTTTCAATACTTAAAAATGTAATAGAGACTTTATTTGCCAAAGCAATATCACACGCAAAAAAATTTAAAAAGTAGGTCACCAAAATTGTTAACACCAGGCAAAAGACACTTAATAGTAATTTTTATAAATATTTTTATTTACATTTAAGAATTCTTTACATCTTGTTCCATTTAAGTGGACATATTTCTATCTATTGGAAAAGTATTACAAGATAAAGCAGCTGCAAAGACAAGTGATGATTTAAACTCTGATAGTGATAAAACAACTGACATACCTGATATAAACAAACTTAAAATTAATGTTGTGGCTTTTACTGAAGTTTGTGGTATTATCACTTGCTTATAGGCTAAGTACATTGCTACTAACACTGCAGCTAATGTGAAAAGTTTGTTAAACAAGGTTGCAAGTCACAACTTAAATGAATTAAAAACTTTAAAGTTTGTAATTAAGAGCAATGAGAAAGAAAGAGACTCCACGTCAAAGAAAAAGGGTAAAAGACAAGCTCACACGCAAAAAGACAGTTTTAAGTAAAGGTATCTATTGTACAACAGAATATTTGCTTAATATTACAACTTTGTAGTTCAAACAAAGAAGATTAAGGAATTAGATTCTGATGACTAAACATTAAAAGAGACGATGCTTTTATAAGATATTCTCAGCGGCAGAAATATGTCTATTGATGGGCTTAAAAAGGTCTATCAACAACTTAGTGAAGACACTGCTAAATAGATTGAAAAGCACTATTTATTGCCAATTATACTGAACAAATTAGCAGTGATTTAACTTTATGTGCCAAGGTTTGTCAAAGAATTCTAATCAAGCATGTATTTAATTTATTCCATAGTAACAGTACAAAATGTCATCAATTAAATACCTACCTTAAATAAAAGACTATTGAAAAATTTTTTGAAAATACAATTTACTTTTTTGCATATTTGTTAAAATCAATTTTAACCAAATGATCTTCCAAACCATCAAATGCAACAGATAGTTTATTTTGTTTAAACCTTTTAACTATCAATTCATGTGGTATTCTATTTCATGCTTCTAATATACATTCTATGTATTTCTGTTTAGTGATTTTTGGATCGTTAATACCAATATGCATTTGATTTAATATCTAATCTTCATATACATTCTTTAAATGTTTTTTAAATGAGCTATTCACATGGGTATCCAATACTTATATTGCATCTATACATCTACTAAAAACTTTTACAATTTGAATTCTTCATTTCTTAGCAGTCATATACATAGCATCTGTATAATGCCCAGAAAAATCATCTAGCAATAGTACATGTTCAATTTAATCTTTTGAAGCAAAAATATTGTATAGAATTCCTATTACACGTAATATTTCACATATTCCCTCTGCTGTTGCCTAAGTTGTACTATTTTGTTTTACAATCACTTTAAGAACTTTAACAATAATTCACTTATGCCTTTTACCCTTTGGGTTAAAATCTGTGACTTCACACTTTGTTAACCCATAAAAAATTAAAACTGGTTTTAGCTTATCTCTGACAGCGTTATAACCTAACATAACTGTAACCTCTTCTTTCTTCTGACCATTAGTTCTAATTTTTACAGATTTTGCTTTTAAATTTTCTTAAATATATTTTTCAAAAGGGTCTATGTATGCTTTTGTTTGATTAATATTCTAATTTTTAACATTAACTATTAAATGAGTAAATTTATCTCTATACTTCTCTTTTAACTATTTTTCCATCTCAATCCTTGCTAATGCAATTTTGACTAAATACAACATAATT
>JAESGV010000979.1_pt1 | contig 12271 bp, 11 predicted proteins | sample 9269781 | NCBI WGS metagenome assembly JAESGV01 (sample SAMN15741586, study PRJNA653496) | algae metagenome | isolation source: Tildeniella torsiva UHER 1998/13D and co-occurring heterotrophs from... | place: Slovakia: Slovak Paradise National Park, Hrabusice, Kosice Region | collected 2000-01-01 | reverse complement strand
TTCTATGCCGCGACATCCACACGCTAGAAGTGCAACGTTGAACGATGAAGAGTTTGTAGAATCGTACGCTTCTCGCAGACGTGCAGGTAGATTCCAAGCGGTGTCGCCTGATACTCCTGATTTGGCGAGTACTATCAATGCAATTAATTTTGCCATTGAACAATCACCAACAGAGGATGTGATCGTTCCAGAAGAACATAAAATACCAAAAATCATAGAAGTCAATCGTATTCGATTATTAACAGACGGTGTTATTGCAGTCGGCATCACACTGCTAATTGTCGAGTTAAAAGTTCCAACAGAGCTCACACAAGATGCTCTACTAAATACCTTGTATGAAATAATGGCAATATGCGCAGTCACAATGCTACTAATAGGTGTGTGGGTGACACATCTTCACGTTTTCACTGTTCTTCAGGTATGTAGTTCACATCAAGTTAACATTTAGGGTGCCGACAGCATCATCACCTTTTTCAACACTATTCTAATTCTATTCGTTTGCTTTGTACCATTTACCGTTATGGTAGCAGTCAATTGGAGTACACAGTTCTACGCTATTCTACTAGTCAACATTGCATTAATAATGATCAACGTCATGATGGCCGCAATATGGATGTACGCTACATACAAACGTAGATTTGTATTTGGAACAGATCGACTAACTTCTCGTGACATTGTCAAAACAACATTACGGATATGGTTTCCTGTTGCGTTCTATTGTATCTCTATAGCAGTAGGAGCAGGTAGTCGATGGGCATCCATTGCAGTAACAGCATCTGTTGTGTTTGTATTCTGTTTATCAAGTGTTGGACTGGATATTTTTTCTTTCATTTGGTGGGTCATGGACAAGGTTAAAAAAAGGAGTTTGCATACGTCGTTAGAATCTCCATCAGAGATAGAAGAAAACTTTTTAATGTCACACGAGTATGAAGAGGAAGTTATTGAAAGACTAAAGGGGTTTGCAGATGCCATGTTTGCCATTGTTATCACAATTTTGGTTTTACAATTACATGCTCCTGTTAAAGAGCATGTTTTGCACAACGTAGGTACTCATGAGGATGATTGGTTGTTAAATGAAGAACTAGGAAGAGCGTTAATTTCAGAAGAACTGTACCCGGTGTACATTGCATTCGCGGTATCTGTTATTCTTGTATGTTGAATTCTACAAACTAACCATATAGGTGAGTAACTATTGGAAAACGCATTGTTACATTTTGAGTCGCATACATCGTACAGACAGACTATTCATATTCGCCAATATGATTCTGCTCATTATTGTTTCGTTTATTCCATATGCTGCAACACTATTAGGAAAATTCCCAACACAAATTGTACCAGCGGTTGTTTTCAATGGACTACTTGTGCTTGTTGGATTGGCGCTACTATGGGTGTTTTGGATGGCCAATTTTAGAAATCGTTTGGCAAGAAGTCCAGCAGCATACAAAGTATTAGCCAACATTCGTATCGCTTCTGCTCCTATTATTTATTCTATTGCTTTTGGAATTGCATTCGCAAAGTAAGTTATTGTTATGTATTAACAATTGAATAGTACGTATGCTTCAATTGGTGTAAGTATGCTGGTTCCTGTGATGGAGGTGGCAGCTGCATTAAACTTGGATATGTATCGATTGGGATGGAGAGCACTAATTTGGATATACGAAAAGAGTAAGAAGACAAAAGTTGAAGTTGCAGCTCCTGCAGAAAAACATTTGTACAGATACTCAATTCGATAAAACATTTATTATATCGTTATATTGTAATACAATATACTTGCATGACCACTTGAATGGAACTATTGAAAGAGGGTACTCAAACCGAATTTGACCTGGTGATCCTCTTTATATTTGCACTCCATCATGAGTCTCTAGTGATGAAATTTCATCAGAACCTGTACTCGTCAGCGTTTGATTCGTTCCATTTGGCGACAAGTTCTCTTTTCTCTTTTCCATAAAGTTGACGTAAACGTCCTCCAACAACACTTTTTTAACAATCTCCTCGATCACTGAAAAAGCATCAATATCACCAACTTTCTTATTAATTTTCTTCAACTCTTCTTCTCTTGTTTCTCCAGACAAATTTAATTGCCGTGGAGCACCTTCTAACAAGAACATTTCACAAATGCTCTTAGACAATTCAACACGTTGATGAAAGTTCAATTTCTTGTACGTGAGAACACGCATCAAGAATAAAACATTTTCTTCATTCTTGGAATCTTTGCTAAATTCGAGTAATTCGATTCTAAACTTTTCACTCTTGAAATTTCGATCAAATTCGAGCATAGGTATTGCTAATGACTTTCTCTTGTTCGCATTTAATTTTCTCTTCAAGTGACCAACAATTACAAAACTCTTTGTATCTTCACCTTCGTCGTCTAGTTCAGAATCTATATCTTGTGCCATGATCGCTTCAGAGCTCAAACTCTTGACTGTAATTTCGATTGGCTCTTCGTTTCCAAAACGTAATTTGATAGTGGTATCGATTGGTGTACCATCACTTACATTGTAAAACTGTTCTGGTAATTTTGTGAATAGATTTTTCACATAAACTCCACGTTCAAACTCTTGTTCTGTAAATTTGAAAATGCGATCAAAATAGGTATTCGATTGTAACACTTTCCCTGTGTTTCCTATCACGATCACGATATCATCTATTGCGTTTATCGTTGCACGAGTAGTCCACTCTTGAGTAGCAATCTTGTTTAGTAATGATCGCAAACTCTTTTGATTCTCTTTTACTTGTACGAGTTTCTGTAATGTTGCTTCTCTTTGTAGTTTTTTAGCATGAGCAACACGTAACGAAAGTTGCAAAATGGAAACGAGCCCTAATAGAAAAGCAGTTGACAGCCAAGATCCACCCAATGCAAACCATTTCAAATTGTATGGTGCATGCTTGTTCTCAAACTGTTGTGAAGGGTACAACACAATCTTGTAATTTCGATCCACAAAATAAAACGTATCTTCCGTTGTATATGCCGCATTTTCCAACGTGTCGTTATTTTGTTGCGCAGTCATTATAGTTCCATTTAACAATTGCGTATTAACAATGTATCCGCTATCAATATTCGGAGCATCCAAGTCAAAAACTGAAGCGTAGATTCCATTCGCTGCGAGTCCAGGAATAGCACTAAAAATTAATTGATCGATACGTATAGCATAGTTCACAAGTCCTATCATCTGGCCAGTACTACCTGTTAACACGCGATACAAATTCGAACCAGGATAGCCTGTACCATCGCGGCGTAACATTAGTTTTGTAGATGCTGTTGGTTTTCCAGTCGCATGTGCTTTGAGAATTGATAGTTTGCGACTTGGTGTGCCTGTTAAATCGGCTCCTAGAATTGCCGTAGCTCCAGCTACTGGCGCGACTAATTGTTAAATTTTTTTGTAAGAATTGCATACTTTGTACAACTACGACATAAAACTAAAGTTGTTAATAGATTGAAAAGAGTTCTTACGTCTGATACTGGTGCTGGAATCAAATTGTTGTTCGCATCTCTTGCTGTGAGGTTGAAATTGGTAAAATCACCACCTTGTGCTCTGTACTTTGCTACAAAAGCGCTCCTATCCGCATTTTGTACATATTGTGCGTATGTTACCGAATTAACAAAGTTTGGAAACTGTCCATTTGGTGTGGCGTACACAAACGGCACCATTTGTTTGTAATAGTCTATTGGGATCGGACTAAACTGATACAGAGCATAGAACGACTCCATTGACGCTAACACGTTTGTGAGAGCATTTTCTAGTTGTGTAATTGTAGGAGCTTTTTCTTCTGCGAGAATTCGTTTCAAAACGATAAGTTCGTTTTCTTTCATCAAATAGAACGATACTAGTGCGGCAATAAACCCTGCTGTTGTTACTAACGCGGTAAGTATAGCAGGAATCACGTCTGTTTTAACTAGTTTGAAACGAGGAAGGCCTTTTTTCTTAATTTCGATTTCATCTTGGTCGATTATAAGATTCTCTTTCAAGTATTCGGTTTCTGTTAGACTACCATCCAGCAGAACATGAGCAGAGTTCTTACGTGGCAACAGATGCCTACGCAGAAAGCTCATTCAGATGAAATCGATAGATGTCAAAAATCAGATTATTTTAGCTCTGTGTTCTTACAACGCTCAAGCATTTATTTCTTGGTTTTGAATAGCTCACGGAGAGTTTGCTTGAATGACTTCTTTGTTGAGAGCTGGCGCTTGTCACCACTTCGTTTATGAAACCCTACAATTGTTTCATAACATTCTCTCTTGCATAAACTGGCAAATCGTTCTTCATCTTGTGTGTTCGCTACGAACAAACTTTTCTCGTAGTCGAAACAAAATTTTGAAATCTGTACAGGTTTGATGTCCAAGTCAATATTTCTAAAATACGGATGACGCAATGCTTGTTCTGCAGTAATACGTTTTTTGGGATCAAACGCGAGTAATTTGCATAACAAATCCAACGCATACATATCCACGCAGTGTCTTGGAAGTACATCAAAATACCATTCTTCGTTCTTCTCCACATAGTCTAGAGAATTGACAAAAAAACGACCTTTTTCGGACCCTACTTCGTCCATTGAAGGTGTTCCCATAGTTCTTATAATCTTTTTGAGTTGATTGGCAGATGATGATCCAGTGAACAGAATACCACCTCCACCTAGCATCTCACCAAAGATGCAGCCAACAGACCAGATATCTACACCTGTACCAACTAGATCACAATCTAGTAGGAGTTCTGGTGCTCTATAGTACCGTGTTTGCACGTAGTTATTGGAGAACCTAGCAGTGTTGTTGACTTCTAAAAAGTTACAACCACGAGCCAATCCAAAGTCACATAATTTGACTTGTCCATCCTCATTGAGGAGAATGTTTTCTGGCTTTATATCTCGGTGAGTAATAGAGGCAGCGTGTAGATGCCTCACTGCGTGTAACAATTGGTACATGATGTATTTAATATGCTCGTTGGATATAAGAGCTGGACCATCAAGCAAGTCACGAAGGTCTGCGTCAAGTAACTCCATGACGATATAGACGTCAGAAAATGAGTCGTATGATTCAGGTGAAATGATGTCTAGTATCCTTACCACCGATGGGTGAGTTGTACAACAGTGTTTCATAATTTTCACCTCTCGTAGAACTCGCATTTGTGACATACACGACCTAGTTTGTGGAACTATTCGCTCCCCACAAGATGTCACTCCTGCTGTACACTCATCATCTCCAATGGGATAAATGTTTTTGTTTTTTTTTATGGCCACTGGCTTGTTTGTCTCCATGTCTACCGCACTAACAACGTGACCATACGCTCCAGTACCAATAGTCCTCTCAATTCGATATTTTGACGGCAAAACAAACTCTTCACCGTCATGAACAGTTAAAATATGATCACTTTTGTGTACACCAGGACTGGGTGAGTGGTGTACAGAACTGTGAACAGACTGCTTTCTCTTGAGTCGCATTGTTGTTTTCTCAAATTCAAACAGGCATAAGAGCAAAAATGATTCTTGACATGTGTCTTTTACTTGTTCGCTTTATTTGGCTGATCTAATCGCGAAAGTCAAGTGACGCTCAGAAATTATTAAGAGTTTAGCTAACAGCAAAGAGGTTTGCGTGAGAGTGAGTCAAGCTTATTATGATGCACTTTCAAGTTATTTCTGTCAACTTTTTGCTTCTGTTATTCTATTTTGCTCAAATCCAAATTACTGGAAAGATTTGCTTGGACATTTGTTCTCATTTGAAATTCTAATTTTTCGTTAAGTTGTTTGAACAGCGAGCTTTTCGCTATTAGTGATGTTCACTAGCTGAGTACTAAACAAAACATTTGTAGATAACAGTAGCTATCTAAACTCTTCTTTTTACCGTTTCAGAAATAATCACAACCGGTTCGCTGCCATCACCTGTTCCAACTGCGAATAAGAACTAGATAATTATTATTGCGAATGTCTTCTGTAGAACACCAAGCGTTCGATTTAACAGAACAAGAAAATGATGACTTTATCAAAAATCGATTCGAAGTGGTTGTTAGACAACATCACAGCGTTCAAAAATATTTTATTTTAAAGGTGTACTCGATAGTACTCCTAATGTTGATGTTAACGGCAGCGTTAGTTTCTGTGAATATATTCGTACCTGTTCTAAAAGAGTTTAATCAACGATATTACTACATGACATTTATATTTCTCGTTCCATCACTAATACTACTTATCGCGCTATACATTTATTCTAAAACTCCGTATTTAAACGTGATTCTATTAACTGCATTCACATGCTGTATGGGTTGGTTTTTAGGCATTATCTGCGCACGATACACAGCTTTTGAGGTACTTATGGCAGCCGCTATAACGGGAGTGATCATGATCCTTCTAAGTGGTTACGTGCTCATCACTCAAGTTAATTTGAACTGGCTAGGAGCAGGTATCGGGGTAGCGCTTATCGGTTTAATGTTAACTTCACTCGTTACTGTTCTATTTGCATTTGTATTTCATATTGGAAGAGTATGGTTGATTTGCTTGAGTGGATTTGGAGCAGTGTTAATGAGTTTGTTTATTTTGTATGACACAAGCCAGATGATACATAAGTATACGCCTGACGAAGTTATAGAGTGCGCAATTGCGTTATATCTTGACGTCATTAATTTATTCCAATATGTGTTGATTTTATTCAGATTAAGTTCTGACTAAACGTAGAGACAAGTATCAATGGTAAAGTAAAATACGACGTGTTCGGCTCAAATATGTTTCATGAACCTGTTGGTTTGTCTTGTAATTCTTGTCAAACAAAATATGGGCAAAGACGCCAATGACCCAACACCAGGTCATGTCTTCGTAGGCAACAACAATCTCGGTACATCAGTACACAATGCATTCGCTAAAAAACTCTACTCTGATGCACGCATACTATTGGGTAATGGAGCAACTGTTGACGTACATAAATTTATTCTCGCTTCTCAAAGCACCTTTTTCGCAGACCAATTTTCACGCGACACCAGCGAAATTAAAATTGACGAGAATGAACAATTATTCACCAAGTTAATCGATTTATTGTACCAAACACAGGGAGAAATACCAAAAGAACAAATCGTACCTTTGCACGAGCTAGCACAAAAGTACAAACTTGATGGTATTGCAGAGTCACTAAGAGTACTCGTACCATCAACTGTGAATAACGTTAGTGGACCCAACGTATGGTGGAGACAAAAACGTGAGCAACTATTGAAACTCGTCGCAGAAAGTACACCAGTTAAACCACTCTATGTCTACGATGAAGAACATTTGCGTAACAGAGTGCAAACAGTTTTGGATTTATTCAAAAAAGACATGGGAGCAACTGTCTTTTTTGCAATGAAAGCCAATTCATTCCAAGGAATCCTAAAACTATTCGAAAGTATGGGACTAGGTTTTGAATGCGTCTCCATGGCAGAAGTCAAAATCGTACAAACACTATTCCCAAACCTGACAGTCGATCGCATTCTATTCACACCCAATTTTGCACCAAAACACGAGTACGAAGCCGCCATCAAGTTGGGAATTCGAGTTACTCTGGATAATATTTACCCAATGCAACAATGGCCAGACTTGTTCAGAAATACTCACATCATGGTAAGAGTCGATCCAGGAGAAGGAAAAGGCCACCACGACAAAGTTAAAACAGCAGGAAAACAAAGCAAATTTGGTGTTCACATTTCCAACATGAAGTCGTTAGCAGAACAATGTGAAAAATACCAAGTTACAGTGGATGGTCTACATGCTCATCTCGGAAGTGGTATTTTGAGCGACTACGCGTCATGGGGAGAAACAGCAGACTTTTTAGCAACATTGGGAAAAGAATTGTTTGGAAAGATTCAATACGTCAACTGTGGAGGTGGATTCGGAGTTCCGCAAAAGCCATCTGACCCAATTCTCGATTTGAAAAAAGTACAAGAACATTTACAAGCATTTGCAAAGAAACATCCTGATGTCAAGTTAATTATGGAACCAGGAAGATATTTAGTAGCAGAAAGTGGTGTATTACTCGCAAATGTTACACAAATCAAGAGCAAGGATGATAAATACTTTGTCGGAGTTGATACTGGTATGAACTCGTTGATTAGACCTGCTTTATACAACGCGTATCATGATATTGTCAACTTGACACGAGTAGATGACGCCAATAGACAAGTATGGAACAATGTAGACGTAGTTGGACCAATTTGCGAAAGTGGTGATATTTTGGGTAAAGAAAGAGTACTACCAGCCTGTGAGGAAGGTGATGTTATCGCTATTGCAACAGCAGGTGCGTATGGTTACTCTATGAGTTCAAATTATAATCAAAGACCAGGTGCAGATCAAATTTTACTTAATTAAACGTACAGTCATACAAGATCACCATTTTTGTTGCTTGTAACAACTCTAATGCAGCCAAATTGATCACACTTTTCTTGAAAATCAATGTAGTCACTTGTTTGAGTAACTTGAACTTTTTAGCAATGGCTGTATCAAGTACTAGATTCGATAACGATAGTTGTCTTAGATGTTTAATTTTTTGAGCTACACCGATCAACCCAGGCATCTCTTCATTATGGGATTCGATATCTAGTGACTCTAATTGATGATGTTTCATGTGTCGCTCTACACCTGCTACCATTTTCACTCCAGATGGTTTACTACCCATCTCTAACACACTCAACTACAAACATTTGGTACGTGTTTCAAAGATGCTGATGGAAACGATATTGCTTCAATGTACAGTCGATTGACTTGGCAGTTTTCCAGGAAACGTAAGTAGGGTTCAACTACAGGTCCAAACTTGGTAAAAGTAGTTGCAAGTGGATCTACGATTTGTATGAATCTCAAGTGATCGAGTTTTGTGATCTTTGATGCACTATCAAACGTTCCTGTTTTACATTTTTTAAATCGCATTGTTAAATCAGTAACGTTTGGTCCTACGTAAAACGGTCGTTGATTAAAGTTTGCTCGTACGTCAATTTGCTTGAGTAGTGGAAAGTGTCGCGATAGGAAAAAGTTTTTGTAGCCTGAAAACGTAACGCCTTTCAGATTAGGTAAATACTTTGACAATAGAGTTGAATCAAATTCACGTGCTCCGATGGATATATGAGTGGGGTTTTTCAGTTTTGAAATAATGTTTAGAAAATCATCGTTCGATATGGAATCGCCTTCTATTTCTATTTTACATGTCTCTCGTGAGATTTCTGAAAACTTAGTTATAAGAACTGATTTAAATATAATACTACACGCTGGGCCACGTTTTGAGTATTGCGATGCGACTATTTTGTCGTCCATTTTTAGTGTTATATCCGCGTACTCAATAATTAGCGATAATATGCTCGGTGGTAGAATTTCCCAGGATTGTTCGGGTTTCAGTCGTTTCTGATAGGCTGCCTTACATAAGAACATGGTGATTTTGTTTGTCAACAAAGTTACAATCTGAAGTTGCACAAACCAACACAGTCACGACAAAAGACTTGCACTGTTTGTGGCGTTCTTGTTTACAACCTATACGCGTCAGTTTTCACAAACGAGAATGAACGTTCTACCAACAGAGATACTCGCCAAAATCTTGGACTATTTACCAAAGGACATTTCAACTTTGGCTAACTTTGGTGCAGTATGTCGCGAGTTCTACACTTTCTCGTCACATGATAACTATTGGAGACAATGTTGGCGACGAAAGTATCACGACATAGAACCTCAACAAAATTTTAAATATGTTCTCTCAGAACTGCATAAATTTAAAAAGACAAATAGTCTCATCATGGAGGGGATGCAAGTTAATAGTGGGTGCTACCGGAGTCGGAAAGTCGAGCATATCCATACAACAGTTCGAGAACATATTTGTAGAATACATTGACCCCACTTTGTATGTTCTTACACCTTACTAACAACTAGCTTGTGGACAACAAGTCAGCAAGTAATAGTCAGGGATCAATACACAACCCTTCACGTAGTACAAGGATCAACCAGTAACCCAAATTCTTTGTACAATTTTCCTCCAAAAGAGTACTACTCACTTGGTGGATACATTCTCGTGTTCTCACTCGTAGACCAAAGCTCATTTACAGCACTTGACGATTTAATACAACAAATATACAAATGTAAAGGTGACAGAACACCAAAAGATACCATTCCAATTGTACTCGTAGGAAACAAACACGATCTTTTAGCCATACATAAACCTCGTGTTTCTAATGGCGAAATACTCGAATTTATGAACAAATACAACTTGGAATACTACTTTGAAGCAAGTGCAAAGAAAAGCTACAACATTAACGAGGTATTTCAATGTGTCAGTGAGTTAGTGGTTGATCATTCTGCACTTCGATTCAAAGATCAAATTACAAAACTCCAACAAGGTCCACCGAAAGAGAAAAAGTGTACAGTGATGTAATTATCGAAATTGTTTCATGAATGTGGTATCGATATAGTGTTTGAGAAGGTATAGTATACTCCATGGTCCAAATGACATTCCATACCACTCAGCGATGGCTGTATTATCTCCCATGTTGATCAACTTGAGAAAATGTGATTGTGGTTTGTATGGCACTAGAGATGGTTCTTGAAAGTGTTGTATCATTAAAAGTATATTTTGAAATAGTATTGGCGCTTCTCTCACAGCGTAAACTCCCGATTTTGGTATACCGTTTGTACAAAATCGTATGCAGTCACCTGCTGCAAACAGTTCTCTATGTGATATGGATTGTAGGTTTTCGTTCACTTTTATGTACCCGTCAGTGTCTAGTTCTACTCCTGTATGAAATGAAAAATCAACTGGTGCTGCACCACATGCCCAAATCAACACGTTGTACGGTACATGTGTGCCATCTTTCAACACTACTTGATCCTCTTGTACACTCTCAACTCGAGCATTGAAAACATATTCGAATTCTCGAGAGTTGTCAAATATCGATTTTATACGATTTCCTAGTGATACGCTGTTCAGAGATGAACAAAAGTCTGCATTCGAGTCTATAATTTGAAACGTTATATGTTTGTTGGGAAACTTTTGTTTCCATCGACTTGATAAACAGAAAAGTAGCTCTATTCCGGCAACACCGGCTCCTACTACTATACATTTTACATTTTCTCTATTTTTTATTCGTCGTTCGTACTCTTCTACTCGTTGAGTCAAAATGGAAATAGGTCTTGTTGGAATCGCGTATTGTATTCCAGGTACGCTCTTATTTGTACTACCTATATCGACTATAACGATATCGAAATGTACCAGTATCGATGAATCTCCGATTGATTTACACGTCACTGATTTCAGATCCCAATTTATAAATTCTGCTTTTGCACATATAAATTCTCCACCTGCGTCTTCTATCAATTTCTTTACGTTTAACGTAGCGTCATCTATAGCGTAGTTTCCTGCTACCACTCCAGGAATCATACCACTATACACAGCAGTTGTGTTCTCGTTTATCAGGGTCAACTTACAACCAGAAATTTGTTTGTTTTGTGCTATGAATCGGTGTATGACAAGACTACTAGCGTGCCCTGCGCCAACGAAGACGATTTGCATGGTTTCTCAGTTGGCCAGTTGTAACGGCGTGCAAAGAAGATTTTGCAGAAACATGTCAAAGCGCAAGGCAGAAGAGGAACCACAAGAAACCACACAAAACGAAATTATATCAAACTTAAAATTCTCGCAGCCATTGAATAATTTAAATGAAATGGAACGTGCTGAATGTCCACTATGCAAAAAAGCGAGAAAGTACTATTGTTATTCGTGTATGACTCCTATGGGAGATGTTGGGAAAATACCACAAATCGAACTACCAATGAAAGTCGTTGTGTATGTGAACTTTTAAAGAGTTAACACAGTAATACAGATTGCAACATTCTAAAGAATTGAAGAGTAAGAGCACAGCGATACATGCGAAAGCCATAGCACCAAAATCAGTTGAAATATTCGAATATCCAGCGCTGCCAGACTACATTAACAGCACGAATGCTGTTTTATTGTATCCTGGTAAGAACGCGATTACAGTCCCAGAACTTGTCGAAAAGAACAAGCAAGAGACAACCACATCGAAAATCGAGTACGTAGTGTTCATAGATAGTACCTGGCAACAAAGTAAATCGATATTCCGTGACCCAGTCGTAGCATCGTTACCCAATGTGAAAATTGCAGACCAGAAAACTCTATTTTGGAGATACCAACAACATGGGGACAGTTACTTGGCAACCATAGAAGCCATCTACTTTTTCTTTAAAGAATTTAATGCAAATTACCAAGGTGAATACGATGATCTCATGTACTTTTATGCACATCAGTACGAACTAATTCAAAACAAGT
>JAESGV010000978.1_pt1 | contig 12281 bp, 12 predicted proteins | sample 9269781 | NCBI WGS metagenome assembly JAESGV01 (sample SAMN15741586, study PRJNA653496) | algae metagenome | isolation source: Tildeniella torsiva UHER 1998/13D and co-occurring heterotrophs from... | place: Slovakia: Slovak Paradise National Park, Hrabusice, Kosice Region | collected 2000-01-01 | reverse complement strand
TCCATTTAAGTGGAAAATCTTGTTTCCAAATTGTGGTGCTAAAAATCGGAAATAGTCTCTCCATAAGAGTTCAAATACGATCCAATATGTCGATTCATTCTTTTCAACTTTTGATTCGTACTCTTTGACTTGTTGGTAAACGTATCGTGGTGAGATGCAGCCAAGAGATAACCATGGACTAAATTTGGAACTTGCGCCCATACCAAGTAGATCGTTTCTTGTTTCCTTGTACGATGATAAAAGTTGGTCCTTGCTCCAAATGTAATCCTTGACATGTTGTAGACCCACAGTTTCTCCTCCTTGAAACACTCCAACTGCACGAGTATCATTAGGAACATTTTTGTATCCTAATTGTTCAAGTGTAGGAATTGTTCCCCAATCTTCGACTTCTATCGTATTGATTGACTTTGGTGTTGGTAAGGGGTCACGAACATCGAGACCTTTTTTCTCGACTTTGGTTCTGAAATGAGTATATACGAGAGGTACTTTTCCCATGTGCATTTCTGCTGGTAGATCATCTTGGTGAATGAGTGTATGTCCCCAAGGTTTAACGATGGTTAATCCTTTTATGCTTGACACATCTTTTTCATCTATGAGCTCTTCATCGCATACTTCTTTGTGGAATATTACGGTGTCTATGTTGTACTGTTGCTTCAACTGTTGTATCACAGCTGCTGGTTTTCCAGTTTTGATCAACAAATTACTGTTGATTGCTTGTAGGTTGCGTCTAAGGTCTGAAACGCTCTCGATAAGGAACTTTGTGCGTAAAGGACCACTTTTTATGAATTTTCCAACTGCACTTTGACTTTGTAGGATTGGATCGAAGCAAAAGAGTGGTAAAATTTGCATTTTCTCTTTCATTGCAGTGTACAGCGCTTCATTATCATGTACACGAAGATCATTACGGAACCAAACGATAGCTCTCTTCATTTTAAAATATTTTCAACTGCAGAACTCGGATGTTTGTTTATCCTCATGCTTGGTCAATTACGCGTTTTTCCTGGTATTACAAAACCAAGATGCAGACGCTAAATAGTGAAACTATGGATCCAGTCTTACTAAAGAAAAATTTATGGCTAGAATTTACAGAGAATATTTAAAGTAACTTTTGGTTATCTTGGTTAACACTTTGTGTGCTTTGGTACAAAATAGGTTGTTGTGGTTGAATGTATTGCTGTTGGTAAATTGGAATGGCAACCTCAGCATTGTTAGAGTAGATTTGAGGAGCTACTTGTTGTGGCATGTACTGCATTTCGTGGTACATTGGTTGTTGCATCATCACTGGTTGTGGTTGCATCATTTGGGCAATGGCAGCAACGTTGTCGCAGAACAAAATGACTATGTGTGGTTGAGTATAGATGGCATGTTTGGCATCTTGATCTTGTCCAAAGTTGAATGTGTCTGACTTGACCAAGAATTGAACACCACGGCGTAGATACTTGGTGTTGTTCTCATTTTCCATAAAGTTGGTCAAGTTGTTCCTGGCGTCAACTCTGCATTGTTTTTGGTTCTTGGTCATTTTAACAATTGCGATGGTAAACGCAAGAGTACCTGCGATTGTGGCAACAATGCTTAATACCAAGTAGAGTGGGAGTGGGAAACTGCTGCGGACAAATACACCAGTCATGGATAAGAAGACGATTCCAACAGTCATCACCATAATACCCAAAACCATGGCAAATGTAGCGCGTTTGTTTCTCGACTTCATGGTGTTTAGCGTATCAGCGTATGACGCACTGGCTGCGTTGATAGTTTGCGCAAACTCTTGTGGAGTTACTTGCTTATCTACCAAAAAGATTGGATATTGGGAATCAAACTTTTGAGTCTCATGATCAAATGTAATACGGTATCCTGCGTTCATTTTTTGTGAGTTGGACAGAAAGCTAGTCAACTGGATCCAATTTGAACCATCACAAATAGAAGCGGAAGAGAACCAAAGAGCTGTTAATCGCTGAAGTTGCTAGCAACCTGAAGCAATAGAACGCACATGCAGTAGTGTACCAGAATGTTTATTCAATTAGAATGCATCCCAATCTATTTCATCTTTGCTTGGTTTCTTCTTTGGTGGTGCTTTCTTTGGTTGCAGAATATCATTATTATTGTTTTGCATGGAGAATCCTTGTGGCGTTGGCCTATGCTCTGTTCGTAATTGATTTTGTTTTGGTTGCATAGGTTGTTGCATCGGCTGGGATTGTGGAGCTCTCTTTGGCTGTAGTGGTTGAGATTGTGGAGCTGTTTTAGGCTGCATTGGCGACAATCCACCTCCCATATCCCATCCTCCACCACTACCAAACGTATCAATTGAATCATCATCAAATGGATTATTTGATTTTGCTTTTGGTTTTGGTTTCTTTTCTGAGCTCTTGATCGCAGTTACTGATTTAGTAACAGGTTCAATGTTCCAATCTGAACCAAATGCGTCATCGTTAAAGTTGTTAACATAGCTGTTATCATTGCTTCCGAAAACATCACCTGCGTCGTCCCATCCTGATTGTGACGGTGTTGGTTTTTTATGTTCAAGTACTAATGAGTTACTTGGTTTCTTCTTTGGTTGATCCTTAACGTTCATGTCTTGGAATAAATCAGGGTTCTGCAGCTGCTTCTTTGGAGGAGCATAGTTTGGTTCTGCACCATAACCACTTGTTGGCGCATGAGATTCCGAACGTGGTGGAGGTGGTGGTGTATCACCTATGGTTGCCTTCTTAATTGCAGAAACACTGTTAGTTACTCCACTAACAGCCCAGTTATAGTATGATGCATTGTCACCTTGCGTTGGCGATGGTGGAGGTGGTTTACTCGAATCTGTACTTCCGACGTGTCCGGTATATGGTACACCATCTTCTTGAGCCATTAGTTGGTCAAAGTTGTGTGCCGATGCCATTGTTGTTACTTGTGTTAGGAACGTGTTTGTACACTGTACAGCCAAGTCACGAACACCTTTTTCGTTATCGATCATTAGCGGTGTAACAACTGGTAACAATTTAGTTGCAACTTCACGTACATTGTAGTACTCTTTTGTGGATAAAAGTGCACGTAACGCACTTAGTCTACTATGCAAAAATGGATCACGTAATGATCTCGCAAATGCAGGTAGTAAAACCTTTTTTCTTGTCTTATCGTCTAAAAGATTTGCCAATTTGCCAATGGCAATAACTGTATTCGTACGAATTGACGATTCCTTATCGGCTTGTAAATTCCACAAATTTCTAATCAAGTCATCGTTTACAGTTTCTTGTTTTAGCCGTGGTGCAATGTCAATCATCGATTTGACTGTCATTTCTCTTACGACTGGGGCTCCATCTTTGAAGCCTTTGGCAACGTTTGGATAAATCTTTTCTTCTACATGTTGTTGACTCAAATGGGGCATAATAGTTCCCAAATTCTTCAATAAATTCACACGAACTGTTCTATCGTTATTTTCGAACAAATCCAAAATCTTTGGAATGAATATTGATTTGAACTCTTCCTCGTTCATCATGGTTGAGATTTTGAAGATTGGATGAATGGCCTTCGCTCCTCCAGATCCAAACTTGATCGTGTTAATTAGTAATGGAAGAATCTTGTACTTGCAAGTACTCTTTGGTAATGAATCCAACAATTCAGGCAAGTTACTAGATTGTTAGCAAGTATTACAGAAATATACGTTAAAAAGGTTTCAATAGTGACTGGATCTTTCAAACTCAAATTTTCCAAGAACAAACATGTTTCGACCATGTTGTTGTTGAAGTAATTATTTGTTAACAATCCTGACAATGTCAAACGTGAAACAGGATTGTCCAAAATTAACTGATTGTACGCACTAACCAATGGCTTTAGAAGTCAATATTTCAAACAGAGAACATACTCTTGGCATTTTGTTCGTAATACGTTTTAAGTCTTGTGTACGTTCTATTGTTCCATCAAAAACTTCGAATAGCAAGCATCCAACACCGAACGAATCGACTTTGTCTGGGAATTGCGCAACAACATCCCACCGTTGTGACATCAACTCTGGTGATTTGTATTTGTGTGGCAAGTACGAGTAAAACTTCTACAAACAAGTTAGAGCAATATTACAGTTAACATACTCTCATAGGGAATCCATACGTTTGTGAGTCAGTGTTTGGAGAAGTAGTTTCTGGTTGTGGTGCGTTTGGGTCAACTATTTCTGATAAAAATCCGAGTTCTCCTATTTTCCACTCTCCTGCTTGATCTACATAAATCGAAGGTGCGTTGATGTTTCCGTGGTACAACCGTTTGGAGTGTAAGAAATTTAACCCTTGAACGACTGAATAAACTCCCCACGCGACTGCTTCATTGAAAAAATCTGCGTGCATCATACGTACTGCGTCAGGAAGTGGTGTTACATAGTCTGTGACAATATAAATCATGTTTGGCAACTCTACACCACTATTTTTGTCAATATTTTGTTTGAATAAATTCTCATACTCAATATATTGCACAAAGGCAGGATGTCTGATAGCTCTCATGCGTTTAAATGTATTTCTCGCCAAGTCTAGTTTTTCTATAATAATTGTCACATTTAAATTGTGTTATGGTGTACCTGGAGAAACCTCTTTTGTTATTTCGAACGAAAAAATGGTAACGCGAGTTTGGTCTGCTTTCTTCTTTCCCTCGAATATTTTCCACAGGAAAGTATCTGCGTACGGCCTTCCTATTTCATAGGGAAAGTCTTTTTTACCTGATAACAAGCCACCTGCTTGGTTACCCATGTTATTGACACAGAAGTTTTGTAACAAGTTCTAATTCGCAAACAGAACAAACCAGACAATTCAAATATGATAGTAGAAGTTTGCGTGTTACAGCTGAGGTTTTATGTTGCACGTGTAAGAGCTCATCGCTCCTCGCTCCCTCTTCGTATTACATCTTACCATTTTTGTCTTTGCTTGCTGAAAAGTGATCGTTATGTCGGTTAAATGAACGCAACAAACACAACAGAGAGCGGTCTACCACTTACTGCTGTGATAGGAGTTGGCGTTCCAGACTCAACAATAAGCGTATCTATTGTTGTACTGCGAGTAATAGTGCTGATTCTGTGTATAATATGGAGGAACGAGCCACCACTCAAAATACGTTGGCCTATTCCTATTATCACAAACTTATGCTTTTTGGTTTTCTATGATACATCAAAGTTTCTTTCGTCTTGGGCATATTCTGGAGCATGGCCAGATGTAGCCCAAGGAGTGCGCACAATGCTCATTTGGCCAGGTTTAGTACTGGTTGCTATCGCTTTTAGTCACCACTACGTTCGCTACTACGTACTCGGATATCTGGATAGCGCAAAAGTCTCTGAACAGCATGTCCAAAATCTTCAATATTTCAAAGCACTAGTTTCTACAAAGACAATGGTTGCTGTACTGTGTATAGCAGCGCTAATATTGTACCCATTCTCCATACTCTTCGCAACTCTAGGTGTCATATACTCAAGTTTGTATTCCTCATTTTTCATCATCGTCATGGTAGTTAACATTGTAGTTGGTATTGCAATAGCGCTACTGTGTGTTGTAATTTTCATCAACGATTTCATGAGAAATATACGGAAAGGAATCCGAGTATATTTTGTTGAAGATCCATTTGTATTCCGAATCGAAGGTGTAGTATCAGTGACCGCCCTTATGACATTGGTCATTCTAGCGGTGTTATTTTTGCTTCCAAAGAGAGCTGTTTCTGCGAGTGATCCATTGTTCATTAGCTATTGGGTTGTATCAAGAATTGTAACATTGATTGCCGAGATGCTGTACTGTGTTTTGAGTGGTTTGATATGCGTAATAGCAATTCTCCTTGTGAAACTTCGGCCTACCCAATCTGCGATCGAAAACGAAACTGAGCTGCAAAAATTGCTGCGGGTAGGCGGTAAAGGTCGAAAGCTCTTCGAAGCATACATCAAAAGCGAGTTCAGTTCAGAGAACATGCTGTGTTATAATGACACAATCAAGTTTAGAGATAAAAAATCGCAAGAAGAGTTGACACTGCTTGTCCACCAGCTGTATGAGAAGTATGTGAAACAAGGAACTCTCAGTGAGGTAAATTTACCAGACTTTGTTAGGACAGAGTACAATCTGGTTGTAGGAAATCCAAATGCATCGATGGAACAAATGGTCAAATTGCTAGAGTCGCTAGAAAGAGAGACGTTAGTAAATTTAGGAGATAGTTTTATGAGGTTTAAATTTACACCAACCTACAAGAAGCTTATAGGTCAAGAGTAACATTTAGGCAATTAAATTCTAGTTTGAACTATGACCAATTTTGATAAAATTCCTGTTGCTGTTTGACAGTAAGATCGCATGGTAAGTATGAGTTGGATGCTTCTAGTTTGTACGTGTTACGGCCAACTAGAGTTCTACAACAAACAATGGGAAATTGCTGTTGGGGACAGCGATACGAGTTGCACGAAGATCTTCCAATACACGAATCACCATGTCCTCAACCTCTAACACAGCCACCACAAAAGATTTCAGCAACACTAACATTACGGCAAGTAAAAGGCAATACACCACATTTCTCGTTATTCGAACCCGCTCCATCTACATATCTCGAAGACCTTCGTAAACTACATACACATTTAGATACTCTATCCAAAGAGTCGAACTTACCTGCGTGGGCATACAACTTTATTCACAACAAAAGTGCATTTAACCAAACGCTGCCACAATATCTTTCTACACTTTGGAAAAAACAAGAAAACTCTGACATCAAACTCGTTTTTGGCTATCGAAAAGATATAAAAGCACATAGAGACATTCTTTCCCATCGTAGTGCATATTTTCAAACAATGTTCAACTCTGGTATGCTGGAGGCCACGCAATCAAAAATTGATATGGAAGCAGAGACATACAACTCCATGCTCCAACTAGTAGAATATTTTTACACCGACAAAATAAGCATGGTCAATGTGAACTTACTTGACCTATTTCACGTACTAGATGTTTATGCGCCAGAACACGTTCCACTCATACAACAATGTGCACAACAAATGTACACATACGAACTTTCTCCATCGAATACTTGCATTGTGTACGAGTTTGCACGTGAGAGAGATATAAAACCACTAATTACTGCCTGTGAATATTATATAATTATGCATTTATCAGAAATAGATCCCATAGCGTTAGAACCATACAACATTACCGAAATGGGATTAAAAATGCAAAAGATTACTCTGGCGGCGTACGACGATCATTCATACTCGCCAGAGAGAAGTATAGATTACAAAGGTTCACCTATAAAGACAGCACTATATGGTATCGCAAAAGTGGGAAAATCTACCTTGTTCAAAATGCTTTCTCAATGCGTTGTTGACAAGAACACTCCCTATTTGACAACAATTGGAGTAGAGTTTGGCAAGTATCTGTGGCAAGATAATTCATCCAACAAACCAATGTGTCAAATTTGGGACACTGGAGGGGACGAGAGATTTAGAGTGATTTCACGAGCTTACATGAGAGGAACAAGATTTCTTGTAGCGTGTTTTAGTTTTGATGATTTGGCATCTTTTGAGTACATTCGGTACGTGTTTTAATGTTACTAACAAGTAGTGATGATTTGTTACCAAAAGATTTGTTACTTGCTTCAGATGCTACTGTAATGATTGTTGGCTTGAAACATGATTTGGAACACAAAGTAAATAGAGAAGATGTGTTGGAATTGGCGAAGAAATATGATTGCGTGTACCATGAGTTATCATTATATTCAGACAGCCAGCAAGAAGTATTTAGAAAATATTTTGAAAATATATTATTGCATCAAGCGCAACTGATGATGCCACAAGGGAATCAAGGCTTGCTACCACCAGCATGTTCCAAATAAAACATCATTTATTGACTCTTAATTATCTCTTCCAAAAGATTCTCACTTAAAAGTAAAGCACGTGGGACATGGAAACATCCTTTGTATGGTCCTCCCTTCAAGTGATGCGTAACTCTTCCTTGTTTATCCAAATATCCATACCACTCTCCATGTTCTATAAATTATTAACAAATCGAAACATGCAACGTACCATGATCAGAGAAATGATCAAAACTATACTTGTACACTTGCTCGAATCGTTCCCAATGTTTCTTGTCTTTGGTTACTTGGTACATCATCAAGTACGCGATCATTGCTTCATTATGAGGCCACCACAACTTGTTATCTTTTTCCATTTGAACTGCATCGTAACCTTCGCTATCTCTTATTAATAAAATTCCACCATCTTCTTGGTCCCATCCAAACTCGAATGACCAATCGACCATATTAATAGCCATTTGTACAAGTTGTTCCGAATCTTTAAATTGTGGATTTCTACGAGCGAAAGCCAATAAGAACCATCCACACTCGATAGCATGACCTGGCATGATCAATCGACCTTCTGGTACATCAAGTAGCAATTCACCTTTGCTAGATACTAATTCGAAAACTAGTTTCTTTTCTGGATGATAGTGTTTTTTGATCTCTTCTACGCACCACTCTGCATCTTTTTCGAATAAAGAACGATCATATTTGGTAACATCGGAAGTGTTTCGAATCTCTTCAATGACGTTGAGAATAATCATTGGTACGTTCAATGGACTTGTAGGTGCTGCACTTGGTAGAGATCTTCCGAGTGGAGATGGATCACGTGCCCATCCAAGAATAGAATTGAAGACTTCCATTGCAGCGTCCCAGTATTTTGATTCATTTGAAACGCGAGAGTACTCTGAAAGTGCCATGACGTAACTATGATGTTAGTGAGTTTGATCGTTTAACGTACAAGCATTCTGAGAACATTTTGCGTTGCAACGAACCTGGCTTTCCATCTCGAGTTACTGAAAAGTAAACACGATTGTCTTCAGTTCGTTTGACGTGTTTTAGTAGAAAGTCTGCACCGAGTTTGGCTGCGTTTTTAATCTCTTCAGTATGGAAATCTTCTTTTGTGTTGTACAATTTGCTAAGCATCCACACTTGACGGCCTTGCAACCTATAAAGTAAGACCAAGCGAATATGAGTACCATATATGTTTTGTTGGATCAAATACTTTCCCTTCTCTTGTCAAGTTATTAAAGTAGCCTCCATGTTCTGTATCGAGACTGTGCTTCATCCAGAATGGAATCACATAATCACGTAACTCTTTCTTGATGTTGGTCAAATATTCTTGCGCTGTTGTCATTTTGATCAGTTTTGCTTGGTCAACGTATGATGTTTCACTTGTCACAACATGTACGAGCCGTTCTTCTCACAAACAGCAGTACAATTACATCCATCGGCACCTAATGTGCTCGTAGTTGGAACTGGGTAAGTTGCACCGAGTGATTTTGCCAACAATTTAGAGAGTATGTGTCTGGTTACGTTCACAATAAGTCGAGCACAAGCGATAAACCATTGGGAGTAGTTGCGATGACTCTATTTGATTTGCAGTTACGTGGAAGAATTAAAAAGATTTTAGTAGCAGGAACGAATGGCACAAAGTTTCCTGGCATAAGAAATCACTTGAAGAAGGGCTTGTCACAGTACAAAAATATGGCACATTTAGCAGATGAGTTTTTATCGTTCCCAAGCGACAATACAGAACGTGATCCACTCGCATACCAAACTGCACTAAAACAGATGAACCATGGAGATATCGTTATTATCTTCACACCAGATCATACGCACTATACAATCATATGTGACTGTATAAAAGCTGATATGCACGTATACTGCGCCAAACCACTCGTACAAAAGTTGGAACATCACTTGCACGTTATAGAATTACTAAAATCGAGTAACAGATCACTACTATCTGGAATTGAAGTACACAAACGTTGGGATCCAATTTACCAAGACGCATACTCAAGAATAGCTTCTGGAAAACTTGGACAATTCTCACTATTTCACAGTTACATGTCACAACCAATCAGTCAATTGGAAACGTTCTCCGCATGGGCTTCAGAAACAGATATCAGTTACTATTTGAATTCCCATCATGTCGATTTCCACTGTTGGGCGTTAACAAGTTTGGAACAATCAACAGGAGTTCGTTGGAGACCAGTTACTGTTTATGCATGTGGAAGTAGTGGCATGGCTAACCACGAACCATACAATTTGAAAACAGAAGATTCGATTACACTCACTGTGCAATGGGAAACAATTGGAGAGACGCGATATCAAGGTACCGCAACGTATTGCTCTTCATGGATCGCTCCTAAGCAAAGTGACGTTCACTCGCAACAAAGGTTCTTTTACCAAGGAACAAAAGGTGAATGCAATATCGATCAAGCACACAGAGGGTACACACTTGGCTCTGAAGAAACGGGATTCAGATCTGTTAACCCGTTATTCATGAAGTATACACCATCGTTACAAGGTCATTTTGCTGGTCATATGGGATATGGGTATCGATCTATTGCATCATTTGTGGAGGCTGTTATAGCTGTCGAATCCAAACAAGAAGAGTTCGAGGTTGTTCGCTCTTTGATACCTTCCATGAATGAGAATATTAGTACATTATTGTGTACTGCTATTCTTGATGCAGGAAGAAAATCATTGGACAATAAGAGTGTCATCAAAATAGAATATGAAAATGATTCTCCAATTAAATTAAACATGTGATAATACTTTTATACAGATTGTCCTTCATTGTTGGCATAGTTTGGATCATAATTATCTTCTTGTCTTGTTGGTGGAGCATGATGTCTTTGCTCTGATTCTTCGTACTTTGTAGGCTTCTCGTTGTTTGCATCTACAGTAAGTGTGGCCTTCTTGCCGTAAGTGTTTGCGTTAATCTCGTCGTTTTCCATGTTGTGATTGTTTTTTAAAAAATTGTTGCAGAAGAGCGGATGTTGACTATAAATATGGAAGCACTTATTTTTAGAAAGCGCTTTTAGTCAGGCCTTCTATCAAAATCGGCCAGAGCCCTGTGCATTGCTTTTTAGCTATTATTTGAAAAATAATTAGCAACATTTTGTTCAAGATCTGGGCGTATTAGGGACAAATTTTGTGTGAGCAAACAAAAAAGAAATATGTCAACCTGACCACTGATGTTTGCAGAATTACGTAGTTCAGGGCATCACCTATTTTTCGGAACAGTGAATAAACCAATCTTACTTACAACACTGGCTCGTCAGTTGTCATTTGAAAACCATGAGCACACAGAAGAAGAAGGTTCAGATAGACACTAACCAACAGGAAGCTGAGAAAGCCGCCTCTTCCAGACGCGTTGTGAAGAGTGTAGTACCAAAATTAAACAAAACACATTTGGGACTTGCACCGTTGCGTTCACTAGCAGTGCGAGAACTAAAAGATATACTAGGACAAGTACATAGATTCATTCAAATAATAACCAATCTAGATACCAGGTAAAAAGTCGCTAGTTATCGATCCATCAATTATCGGACCTCTCGCCGTCGTTATTCCATTCTCAACGTTGGTCGACAAAGCATGTGGCGTCGATCCAAAAAGCATATATCGATTGGACCACAACAAATTTAAAACAGAAAATGAACACGTTGTTTACTTGACAAGACCTCGCATTTCGCTCATGAAACATTTGGCAGCACAGGTACATGCATTAAATCCAAAAGAAAACGAAAAAGGCGAAAAGAAAAAGATACACGTCATTTTTGTTCCAAGACGCACTTTAATATGCGAAGTACGACAATATAGATTCACTAACGCGTTAGGTCACATTGGAAAAACTTGGAGTTTATGGGCTTGTATCACAGTTCCACGAATTCCCATTAGATATTATTCCTTTTGATAATGATCTAATGACAATGGAATACACGCCACTGTTTCGCGACTGTTATTTGGAAGGCGATTTGAGTGGATTGTACTTTATCGCAAGAAGTATTATGAAAATACAAGCATTATTCGGTGGTTTGATACCTACGATTCGATATATTGGCAAAAATGCAGAGACAGTGAACTCTATATTAACATCCATGCGCAAAAAAGTTGAAAAGAAGCTCAGTACTACCTCGTCAGATTTTTCGAGTTTGATTTTGATCGATAGACGTGTAGATATGGTCAGTCCATTGGTTACACCATTAACCTACGAAGGGCTAATCGATCACTATTATGGAATCAATAACAGTACGTTTGATAACGCGCATAGTAACAATTTATAGATGTCGTGACATTAGATTTCTTAACTACAAAAGAAGAACCAAAAGAAGGTGATGAGGACAAAGCGCCACCACAAAAGACAGTAGTATGTTTCATCTTTCGCATTACTAACAAGTAGCAAAAAATGCCACTCAACGATGACGATCGAGTGTTTGAAAAAGTTCGTCATTTGAATTTATTAGCAGTTGGTTCAACATTGGGAGGAATCGCAGAAGAAATTA
>JAESGV010000977.1_pt1 | contig 12284 bp, 12 predicted proteins | sample 9269781 | NCBI WGS metagenome assembly JAESGV01 (sample SAMN15741586, study PRJNA653496) | algae metagenome | isolation source: Tildeniella torsiva UHER 1998/13D and co-occurring heterotrophs from... | place: Slovakia: Slovak Paradise National Park, Hrabusice, Kosice Region | collected 2000-01-01 | reverse complement strand
TACTGGAGTCTTTATGAAGAAATTGGCGTCGTAGCGTTCGACTTGTCAGTTTCATCAGATGGAGGAGTATTCATCATTGCAGAATCAGATCGTTTATTATACAGACTCACAGAAGAGAAGGATAATGTTGTCAAGATTGAAAGATATGTTTCATCTGAGAACATTCGACTTAGATCTATTGCAGCTGCCAACAACGATAGTGTTTATGCGCTAACTGAGGCTGGTCTTGTAGTGCACTTGTTCAACAACAGAAACATTGCAAAGATGAGTGGTAGATTAAAGATGATCTCAATTGGAGGACCAGTGAAGCACTTATTCAAAGCAAACCACTACGAATTTTGGGCAATTGGATTGGATAACAAACCATACCAATGGAACGGAAAGAACAATTGGGACAAGGTCAGCGAAATGGAAGTTATCGACATCCATGTTGCAAAGGATCTAACAGTTTACGCTGTTAACACAAACGGTGTTGTGCTACTATGGAACACACATAGAAAGGCATTTGATATTCAAGAAATCGAAAATGCAAAGAGCATAAGATTCAAGAGCATCTCTGCATACAAAATGACATCAAATGTGTACGGTATTCAAGACAATGGAAAACTTGTTACTCTAACTGGAAAATAAAAAAATAATTTTGAAAAACTTGGTTGAGCAACACAATGACAGACCTGAACAGAATTGAACTGTATTGTGTAGATGGTGGATTAAACTTGGCGTCAATGGACCCAAACTCGCTGATTGTGCAAACCTACTTAAAATTCGCGCAAGTAGAATTCGAAACAAAACCAAGTCCATATACAGTTCCTTGTTTACTACTGCCTGGGCAGGTAGGTGAGGCACAGTTACCAATGATGAAACACATTGTTGGCGTAAGATACCGTTTTCACAAGTTAATATTTTAGTCAAGAAGTCACACCGCAACAGGAGTACATGCGATACTAACATATTTGAAGGAAAAATCAGTCGATTTAGACGCGTACATACAAATGAAAGACAGTGATCTTGATTCAATGTCTACTACAACGTTAAAAGAAATACGAGCAGAAGTCATCGCATATACATCGTTAATAGAAGAGAAATTATATCCTTGCTTGGTGCATCACCTTTGGTTAAATGATCAAAACTATGCAGTAACAAAACAAGAATTTTTCAAAAATACACCATTTTTAATGCGTTGGTTCTATTCGCCGCTATTACGAAGACAATACGCTGATTACGTTCGTCGAATGGAATCAAAAGAACGAAAAGTCGCAGAAGACCGTGCAAAAGAGTGTTTATCAGCTCTTAGCGTATTACTCGGAAACAAACCATACTTTTACGGAGAAACGTATGTTTTCTCATTTCACACTAACATTTAGACCATCCACGTTAGATGCTGTCGTTCACGGATATTTATCGTGTTTCAAATTCACAAAACTTCCAGATCCAACACTTGCAAACTTGGTCGCGCAATTCGCAAACTTGGAAAAACATACAACAAATATTTCAAAACTATCACAAACACAATCTACGAGAAAATTAAGTACAAAAGTCGAGCCACCAAAAGCGCCCGCACAAAATGATACTTCGAAACATGAAAAGAAAACTATGCGAAGATTTTGGATCTTAGCAGGAGGTGTCGTGTTTTCCATGTTATTATACACGTTTGGAACGACGTATAGTATCATGTTACGAAAAAAGAGGGAGTTACAAGCTTCTCAAGAACCTGCAGAAACATACCATTATGATGATCAGTTCGATGGGCTTGTTGACGATGAGTAAAAACTTTTTAAATATAATTTACTTCTTTGGTTTCACGGCACCACCTTTTCTCGAATCGGAGCGATTTTTGGGGTCTTTTCCATCTGATGGAAGAGCTTGTTCGATTTGTTGTATTCTACTTTCGATTTCTCCAAACCGAGAGTCTGCCATTTGACTTAGCATTTCTTTAATTTGATTGAGTTGTCGTTGTATGTACGGATGTGGAAGTTGCGGTTCTTCTCCTGCTTTTTCATCGAGTTCCTCTTCTAAACCTGACTCTTCTTTTGTTTCTTCTTGAGGCACAGGTGTTGGAGATTTAGTTTGTTCAAGATGAGCTTGTTGCTCCGTTTCTTGTTTTTCTTGTTCTGCTAGCGCTTTGGCTTCTTCTCGCTGTTTTTGTTGTTGAGCTAAGTATTCTTCTTCAGGAAGCGCTTCAGCTAATGGTTTACATATCATTGGTAGTTCTACTAAATCGCCAGAATCTTTCGAAATTATGACAGCTACTTGCTTAGGACAGAATACATATTGATACATCTTGAAGTGGCGATAGTAAGTGTTATGTACATATTTTGAAAGTAATTGAACTTCAGACTGCGAGAATATTTCAACACTAAACGGTGGTCTATGTACAGAATGACTAACGAGCAATTTGGTAAATTTTCCAAAGCTTTCAACGAGAGTTACGTCCGGATCCATCGACTGGAAATGCACCTCTTTCATAATCGAAAAAAATGTAGAGGTTTTCTCTGGCGCTAGCTTATTCTCCAAACAGTATTCAAGGTTCTCGCAATAAAAATCCATTAGAACAGTTTCAACCGATGGTTTTGCCCCATTCTCAGGTAGTAAAACATCTGATAGCTTTGCAAGTAGCTCAAGCCTCTGTGGTCGCGTTTTCATGGACGCTAACTCTGTTATATGTTCTTTGGTCAAGTCATGCCAACACAGCGAGCGTGACATTTTTTGCGCCAAAACTTGCGTTCAAACTTTCAGATGAAGAGCCAAGAAATTTGTAAATGGTGAACGCCAAAGCCACAGTGGCACTAGAAGCATTGCGCACCAAAGCAACACAGTTAAACGATGCGATATTACAACTTGGTTCTACGCTACCGTCAGTACTACGAAACTTTGTGTACGATTTGATGAATCACACAGCGATAGAAGCAAAAGAAAAAGCAGATACAACACGAAAAGAGTACCAACAACAGAAGATATTATTTTTCCAAGACAAAAATTCATTTGAAAACGCACAAAAACGGTGTGCAGATTTACAAGGTCAAATAATGCACTACCAAGCTCGTATTCACGCTCTCACAAAAGATGAGGATGATTTATTCATGAGAATTCGAAACCAACACAGAGATGCGACAGAAGAGTTAAAAAAATCATTCGAAAGTTTAACACAGTCACAACTCGATTTGGATGTGAAACGTGAGACACTAGAGTCACATAGAGAAGACTATTATGCAGCAGAACATCGATCCAATCAAGCGCACAAAGCACTTAACAAATATTTTGCTATTATTAACGCATTGGCAATGATACTGTGGTATTTGTACAATAGAAAAGGGAACCAAAAATTCCACCGTATGTTAGAGGAAGTCCAGTCAATCAAAGTGAAAGATGATCAAATACAAAATGGATTGGGAGAACACGTACGAAAAGTTGAAGAACAGCTGCAACAAGTACAAAAGCATCTTGTTCAAAAACAAGATGTGCCACGACAATCACTATCGTTCCGAGATATATTCCAATTGAGCGCTTTCATGGTAATCTTTTCGTTTATATTCAATTTTTTCCGGTAAATTAATGTAACAGTATTAAATGTAATCAGTATCTTAGTATCTACGTGATTCTAGTCATGTACTGCAATCAGGCTTAGATCAAACACTAGTTAGCTAGTTTCTAGTTTTAGTGAAGACCACGTTATTTTTACACCACGTGAAGAAAACAAAACATCACACGATATCATGAAGACCATCTTGTTGATTTGTTTTATATGTATTGCAGTAGCTAGCGCTCATACGGACGTATCAATTGCTAGCATAACTGCACAAAAGAAATTATTATGCGGTGGATGCAGAGTCCAAAGCTTTTTCTTCCCAGCCGAAGAAAAGTGGGCAACATGTAAAAAAATGTGTGACTTGATCGACCAAGTTACGGATCCATCTTCGTTTGAATGTCAAAAGTGCCACCAAGATTGTTCACTATTACCCATTGGAGAAAAGAGGGACAAATGCAACGTTGCTTGCACCGTTACATGCGAAATAGTTATCGAAATTAGAGACCAGTTTGCAACTACAGATTTGAGCCCACAATGCTTACTATGCCACCAAATATGCAAAGTCAAAAGCGTAGCATTCAGCGAAGTTTTATCGCCCTGCCAAAACACATGCAACACAACTTTATGTGCTTCAATCAGTAAATGAACCTTGCTAAATTTGAAGTGTTTATCCCACACAACTGTGCAATGTCAGAGCCATCCTTTGTGTACGTCAACGAAGATGCTATTGACGAAGAACTCTTGTGCAATCACATTTGTTTCCAACCATTGACTGAACCACTTTCGCACAAGTTCTGTGGAAACTCGTTTTGTCGCTCTTGCATCGAAAAAATAGAATGGAAATGTCCATTATGCAGAACAACAGGTGTAGAAGATGACTACCCTAAAGTCGCGCGATTAGTTACGAATTTATTAGCAAAACTTCTTGTTCAATGTAGTTTATGCAGCCAAGAAATGACTCGTGGTGATTTCGATAACCATAAATCGATTTGTACACATATTGAAGTTCCGTGCCCTGCGGCATTATTGGGTTGTACAGCATGTATTCGTCGTGGTGAGTTAGATACTCATTTAAAAGAATGCCGATACGAGCTCTCCCGTGTACTCATGGAGCCACTCAAAAAAGAGATACAAACACTCAACACAAAATACAAACATGAAATAACACAACTTCATCAAGAACTCGCAACTGTAAATAACAAGTACACTACTTTGGAAAACAAATACACAAAACTTGAAAACAATTATACACAAGTGTTACGCACTTTGGACGCGTTAAAACATCCCATCGTGAATGCACCAACCCATGATACAATAATATTCCAACAAGTACCATCGGACATGATACTATCGGATCGGTATACAGTAGCAAAAACTGGCCACAATAGCGCAAAAACAATTCTAACGTCATTGGAAATGAACGAGAACAAGGTATACTATTTTGAAGTAACAGTAAAAAACGGAAGACAAGTTAGTGACATGATGGTTGGTGTTTGTGATAAAAACACGTACAGTCCAGATGGATTTTTATCACACCATGCGCGTGGTTGGGCATTATACACAAATGGAGGAACTATTTATCACAATTCAAAATCGGAAATATATCTTCATCATAGTGTTCCTAGTAACTCGAAAATTGGTTGTGTTGTAGATTTTACAAGTGGCACTGGAACAATGCACTTTGTTGTGAATGGTGTTGACCATGCTACGGCATTTACTGGTATTACTAAACCTGTTTGGGCAGCAGTGACTTTATTTGCAAGTGGTGATAGCATTACAATTAGTTCTTACACAAAAAGAGAGGTTGTACCAAGATCTATCTCAGAAACAATTGTAGATGTGGTCAAGTTCCAAGATCCACCTGTAGGAGTGAGAAACTCTGGAAATAATGACACTGTGACTAACACTGTTGACAGTGTTGCAAAAACAATCTTAACAACATTGCAATTTACTGAGAATCGTATTTACTACTTTGAAGTAACGATTTATAATGGTAAAAGTGTTAGTGACATGATGGTTGGTGTTTGTGATGAAAGTACTTACTCTCCAAGTGCATTTATGTCTCATAACTCGCGAGGATGGGCACTATATACAAATGGAGGAACGATTTATCATAATAGTCGTTGTCAAACTTACTTATCAGCTAGCATACCTTCAAATGTGACTGTTGGTTGCGTCGTTGATTTTAGTAATGGAGATGGCAGTATGTACTTTATTGTGAATGGTGTATCATATGGATTAGCATGTTCAAGTATTACTAGACCTGTTTGTGCTGCTGTAACACTGTACAGCCTTGGAGATGTCATCAAGATTAACCAAGGCGCCAAGCTAAAGGTGCTAGACTTTAAGACAAGAGGAGCGCGATCCTAACTTGATCTATGTAACATTAAAGTAGTGTATAACAACGTTTTATGTAAGTAATGAGCGTTTGTTACATTTCCAACTGGGGTTGGCAGCCAACTTAGTAAACAGAAATGACCGACTCTGACGAGGAAGACCGAGTAACAAAGCAACAAAAAACTATGCCAAACGATACTGATACAACGTTTCAGTTCACGCCAATGTTAGACGCAATAAAAGAGCTGTCAAAAGACGAAAAATCAGTCCATAGAAAAATTGTTTCGCGAAAAAGTAATACGAGAACATCATTAGGAAGATCTCCGAAAAAAACAGAGGATTCACCTAAAGAAAAAACCGAAGAAACTACAGAACTAAACGCAACAGAAACAGAGATCTATTTTACACCTTTTGAATTTAATGACAGAACACTTTCTCAATCTTCAGTTAAAGATTTCACTTTTGAACCGCTGAAGCAAGAAGAATTAAAGTGGGATAAGGTGGAACGAGACGCACAAGCACCAAGTGATATCGGAGGTGATATACACGCTTACGGAGACAATTTCGCTGGACAGTTAGGACTAGGCACAAAAGAACCAAAAAAGTGCGCAGAACCTGTGGCGGCGTTGAACAACAAAAATATCATAAGTATCGCAGCAGGCGGAGAACATTCTCTCGCCATCTCCAAGGATGGAGAACTCTATACATGGGGTTCCAACGCATTCGGTCAGCGTACGTTTCATTTCGATCATACTCACTTTTAAGTTGGTTTAAAATCACTAGAAATCCATTCTGACTTTGTACTGCAATACTCGGACATTATTTCGTTTGAAGCAAACATGACGTTACCAGTACCTACACCAACCCGATGTGTCGTGAATAGAAAAATAATACAAGTCGCGGCAGGACATAATCACTCCATGATTCTTACCGATAAAGGTGTCGTTTATACAGCAGGAAGTAACGCACATTGTCAACTCGGCTACGGCATAATGCAAATCACAAACTCATTTATACAAGTACCACTAGAAGAACCAATCGATCGCATAACGTGCGGAAATCATCACTGCATTGCATCAACGTTTGATGGAAATACAATATACGCGTGGGGACACAATAACATGCATCAATTAGGAAATATTGAAAATCACGATAAAGAAATGGTTGCTTTACCGTCTCAAACGCAACTACTAGATGTTAAGATTGTTAAAATTGTTGCCGGTGGAGATCATAATATTTTAATGACAGAAGATCGACAAGTGTACACATTTGGGAGTAACTTTATGGGACAATGTGGAGTAGATTCTGCACAAAACAAATTCTTAATGCCGCAGCATGTACAAGAGCTATCAAATTATAAAATTATTGACATTGCTGCTGGAGGATCACACTCGATGGCGCTTACGGCTTCAGGAGCGGTACTGGCTTGGGGTTTCAACTTTTTTGGACAGTTGGGGTTAGGCCACTATAAAGCGTGTCGAGCACCACAGTTGGTGCCTTCACTAGGTTGTAGAGTCATTAGAATATGCTTGGGATCTACAGCAGATCATAGTTTGTTGTTAACGGAGACTGGACATGCATACAGTACAGGAATGAATCAGTATGGACAATTAGGGTTGACTGATAATGTGAATCGATGCACACCACAAGTAGTTACGTTTTTACGAAGGTAAGTATGGTAACGAGTTGACGCTAACGCGTACATAGTGATAAGATTGGATCTATTGCTGTCGGAAGACATCATACTTTTGTTATTCGAGATCATATGCTCAAGTTGTTTAACATATCACGATTTTATGATGTTGATGTTGTATGTAGCAATAAGAAGCTAACATGAATAAATGGAGTATTTGATTGTGTGAGTTGACCATGATTGCTGATCTCTTTTTCTACGAGCTAAAATGATATCCCAACGAGATAAACTCACCACTTATGTTGGTATTGGATTCGTAGCGATTATGTGTGTCGCTGCAGTCCTGCTGTTGTACAGACCATCGGAACAGCCACTAGGTGCAAGCTCAGCAAAAAATAGAGTTGGAAAACCACAACAACCAGCAGACAAGTCGGTATTCCCACTTGAAATTCCAGAAGGCATTAAGACTATCTTTATTAATGTTGGAACCCATTTAGATCCTGTGCTCCCACCTGCAGATAAAAGCGTAATGGTTCTTGGTTTTGAACCTAACCTAGGCCTTCTAAATGCAGTACCAGCTAGAGAACGATTACACATGATTCCAGCTGCTGTAGGTAACTTTAATGGATTAGCTGCTTTTCACTTGAGCAGTAATGGAGGTGCGTCCTCATCCATTGCCAAGTTCCAAGACAGAGTCTCCTATTTAGATTCAAAAGGTATCGCATATGTCCCAGTTGTTCGGTTGGAAAATATTCTAATGGCTATTGATCCTAAAATCAAAGTTACACATATCAAGATTGACGCTCAAGGGTACGATTTGGAAGTAATCAAGTCGGCTGGATCTCAATTGCATCGTTTTGAAGATATCTTTGCTGAGGTTGTCATAAATGATGATTTAGCGTACTACAAGGATGTTGATAACTCAAGAAGATCATGGATGGCATTTATGGAGCAAAATGGGTATGAATTAGCGTATGAAGATTGCAATGGAATTAGTGCAGAACAACTAGCTGCAGGAACAAGATGCGAAGAGGGAAATCTTCGTTTCGTGAAGAAGAAGCCCAAATAAAGCTCTTCGTTGTTGAGATCTTGTGCATCGCAAGCAACCCGTATGTTATCTCCAACAATTCTTGTAATCTTATCTTTCCAAAACAAAAATGTCCGCCAACACGTCAAGTGCTGGTGACTCTGACACAGGAAAGGTTCTTCTGTTTGGTGGTTCATTTCCTGTTGCACTATACGACGCTAGAAGACAAACAATAGTACAAAGTGAATTTTTACTACTACCATCATTCTTGGCAGATTTGATGGACAGTTATTCTCACAGAGCAGCAATACAGCTAAGAGGACAAGATAAGGTTATTGCTGGAGAGAATAACATATTCGTATACGACTTGATACAGAACACATGCTCCAAATTGCCTAACATCTACAACACGAATTGCATTATTCAAATAGATGAACCAGACAATCGTTTAGTGTTCGGTAGTATCAACTCTGTAGTCTTTTTCGACGCTGATAAACTGATACCTTTAAATACCATTGTATTACAGGCATCAGGGTCAAACTACACAGCAGTAGCACAAGTGTCTGAAACGTTAATAGCATGTTCTTGTTCAGATGTTATAGAAATATACAATGTTGAATCTTTGACAAAAGTCAAACAATTTGTTATTCATTCAGACGTCACAACTAGCATCATCAAGTTGCCAACAGGCAACATGGCAAGTGCCGGTAACGATAAAACTGTTCGCGTTTGGGACATAGATGGAAACATCTTACATACACTCGAATACTCTTCAAATGTAACTAGTATAGTGACTTTTGAAAATTTTCTAGTCACAACTGAGCAAGGCAAGACAATACGATTTTGGGATATGCAAGATTGGCAATGCAAAAAACAATTGTCAAGTATTAGTCATGCATATGATCTGTTTTATGATATGAAAGTATGGAATGATACACTGTTCATAGTTGGAGGTGTTACGTACTCATACACTACACAGGGAGGACTAAAACAAATCGACAGAAACAAAATGTGCTGTTTACCGATCAAGAATAATGGCAATCTTGGTGAAGTGTGGACTGAGAGGCCTACGACGCCGCTAGATAACATTCCTGTAGCACCAAAACGGTGATTCAATAAAACTATGGCAAATTAGAAATTTAGGTAGCAGAAAGCGGTTTTAGTACCAATCGAAAGTGCTCAAGAAAATTCCAACTGGGAAGACGCAAAAGCGGTGATCTCATACGGGTTGCTTTCTGAAAAAAGCAGCGAGTAGCGATTTTTACAAAACCTCTACAAGCATCATAGCAGACTACACAGGTGCAATGGATGCAACACCACAAGAAGATACTACACCTACTGATGCGGATAATATTCCACAATCGAGTGAACCAATGAACGCAGAACCGAGCGAACAAACAATAACGATTGAATTAACAGATGTCATAACACCTACCGAAACAGAAAAGCAACCTGCACCCACCGAAACAACTAACAATGCATCACCAGACACGAATGCCGCATCACCTGAAAATACTCCTGAAAAACCAACTATACCAAAACGAATAGGAAATGCTATCAAAACATACTTTTTTAAGGTTAAAGGTGTAAAAGGGACAAAAAATCCCTACAAACGACCAACAATACTCAACATGTTTGTCGCATACATAGCTTCATTCGTAGGAATGATGTCAGTTGGCCTACTCCATTACTACGCAATCGTGAATCAAAAACTAGATCCTACAAGTCAAGCAAGTGTAGTCAGTATGCTCATAGGATCATTTGGAGCTTCTGCAGTACTCATATATGGTGAAATTAAGAGTCCATTAGCACAACCAAGAAACTTTGTAGGAGGACATTTTTTTAGTGCACTTGTAGGAATTATTTGTAGAATAATTGTTGATGCTACAACAGTATCAGCATGGGTGCTACCATACTTTGGTGCATTAGCAGTTGCAACTAGTATTTTTGTTATGCATATCACACGAACGACGCATCCACCTGGAGGCGCTTCTGCATTAATTGCTGTGATGAGTCCGTTGTATCCTTGGTATGGTTTTCAGTACTTGTTTATTCCTATACTTTCTGGATGTTTGGTGATGCTTGTCATCGCGATAGTGATCAATAATTTGAGCCCTGAAAATAATTACCCATTGTATTGGTGGTGAAGTCATCAAAAACGATAAAAAGGAGACCTACTAGAATAAGGATTCAATAGAATAGCTATGCATCAAATCGGTAAAGCATTTCGAGTATTTTGTATCTTAATTTGTTTTAATAATTTTTGTCCGGTGTCTATTGAACAGTAGACTAATATTCTTTAAAGTCGATCCAGAGCTCACTTGTATCTTCTTTCTTCTTTATGGTCTCTGAATGAAAAATCAACTTTATTTTCCTTGCATTGGCGTTTAGACATGCAGATAGTATTGGAGAGCGAGCACGTTCGTTGTCCATCAAGGTAGGTGAATAATCAACAAGTCGAAACAGTACCCATTACACTGGTGGTGAAGTCATAATCGTGTACATGCCATTCAAAAACATGGGCGACTTTTTGAATCGATTATGCGCTTCAATAGTCATAAATTCTAGTTCCATCAAAATGGCATCAAAAAAGTCAATACCAAATTGTTCCGCGTCAATCTTATCTGTTAAACTTTTCACCATGTGATCTGGGAGTCGTAACTCGTCTCGATCACCGCAATAGGTCATGAAAAAGTCCATTGCTTTTTGTCTTCGTTGTGTGGCTTGAAGTGATTTGTAGTCGCGAATGTCCAAAAAGGCAGAGACTTGTGGTATGGAATGTTCCATACGACAGAACGACATGAATGCGTTTCGCAAAATATCCAATTCTCCTAACGTATCAAAAACGTTCCAAACTTCTGCCATTTTCATGCACAACTGTATCGTTCGACGAATAGTATTTCGCAACTGTATGAAATGAGTTTCTGTATCGGATTCCAATGTTTCTAGTAGATCCAACGCTCCCAAATAATCATTCGTTACCATCTTTTTGATCGCAATTCCAAACCTTCTTCGTGCGGATATATGATCCACATTTTCCACAAGTTGATATGCATCAGTATGGGCACCGTTCATCTCCACTTGTCCAACAAACGTTACATTCTTTTCAAAATTCTTTTTTAACGATTCCAACACTTCTCGCGTTAACACGACTTGTTCTCCTGCTCTACACAGCATGGACAATTTTTTCAACACATCTATTTCATCACTAATTAACGCAGGAAGCATATTCTCTTCATCTCCCATGATTCCAGAGAGTGTCGTACACGAGTGCATGACTATGTGACATTTTTCAGTGTGTACTAAGGATGATTGAATTTGTGACGCAGCAGTGACTCCCTTTTGTTCACTTGTAAAAACAGCCAAAAAAGTTGTCCCTTCGTAACGATGAATAAACCCATCATGTAAGTTGATAATAGTTTTGCACTTGGCATAAAACTCGTTCAACGATTGCATCACAAGATCCGATTTCTTTCCACGTATCAATTTATCCAAATTCTCAAACACGATACCCATAAGCAATGTCTTTCCATAACGATGCGAACCAGGTTTAAAATGTTTCGCTGATTTGCATCGTATCATGGATAAAAAGGAAATTGGTAAAAACTTGGATAAAATGCCAATTCTTATTTCTGATGCTTGGCGATCTTTCATAGACGCTCGTAACCTTCGGAAAAAGAATAAAAAGATACACAAGCCGAGACATATTAGCCATATAATTACACTCACAATAGTTCCTATCCATTTGCTCACATTATCCT
>JAESGV010000976.1_pt1 | contig 12286 bp, 10 predicted proteins | sample 9269781 | NCBI WGS metagenome assembly JAESGV01 (sample SAMN15741586, study PRJNA653496) | algae metagenome | isolation source: Tildeniella torsiva UHER 1998/13D and co-occurring heterotrophs from... | place: Slovakia: Slovak Paradise National Park, Hrabusice, Kosice Region | collected 2000-01-01 | reverse complement strand
ACAAGTACACCAAATAGAACAAATGTTGTTGTCTCTGCTGCCAAAGTATCCAAGAAACGTGGTAGACCTCCAAACGTTGTTTCTTTTGATAGCAAGGATGTAGATGCCGCAGCTCCAAAAGCTAAACGAGGAAGACTCAAAAGCAGCACTACCAGTGTTCCATCTCCCAGATGTACTGAAAAGCGCAAACGTGGAAGGCCATTCAAAGCTGAAATGTCGCGTAAAGCACGAAAGCTAGAATAAACTTGATTTTATATCAAAAATTTTATTTTTAATAAAGAAATTCAAAAGTAAGAAGAACAGTTACAGCAAAAGAAAAACGGAATGAGTAAAAAATGGATTCTGTTCTTTAGACGATCTCATAAATAAGATGATTTTATTTAATATTATTAGTTTATACTGTATATTAAACGTTATTATCCTTATATACTGTTAAAAGTTGTTTGAAAAGGTTATTTATTATAATTTTTTTATAAAGGTTTAAATATATAAGTAATGTTATTGTTTTTTGTTTTAAATTTAATATAACATAACTATCAAGTATTTAAACAAATAAGTAGAGATTATGATAGTTATACTTGCTATTAAATATTAAGTTACATTAAATCTATAAGACAATTTAAAAACCATATTCTATCTGCTACTTGCAAAACCTATTTAAATGTTTTTTTTATGGAACGGAATTTATAATTACTTAATAAAAAGTGAGATAATCTTATCTATTTATTAAATATAAAGATCTTTGTCTTAAAAATAATTAAACTTTAATATATAGCAATATTACAAAAAATGTATATAAACAAGTTTAAATACTTTAAAAAAGAATATTATAATTTAATAATGACAAATATAAAAAAGCTACTATTATTAAGTATTATACTTTACTGTAAAGCAAGCTTAAAATATTTTCATATTAATTAATATTAATGAAATAATTTTTTAAGTTTTACTCAAATATATTTATAACTGTTTAAATATTCTGATAAAAGCGTTTTGTTAATATTATAAAAGATTAGTTGCTTTTTTTTAATGTAATTCAACATCTTTTTTATTGATTTTAAGTTTTAAATTAGATCTTATTGTAAGTAATATGTTGATTACTAACTTTATAATAAAAATATTATCATTGACCTCTTTTAACTAAATATTTCTATTTATTAATTTTTTTATTTTAAAATAAAAGTAATATATTTATTAAATACTTTTTATATTATTATTAACAGATAGCATATCAAATATAAGATTTTAATTTCTATTTAATTATTAATAATTCTTTATTAAAAATAAGGCCTTAAATTATTATAAAAGATTTTACCACTGTTTGATAAAAAAAAGACAAGTAAAACAAAAAGCTAAAAAGATGTAAAATCTATTAAGTTTTAAACAAAAACTATAAAAGTGCAAGTATATATACATCAATACTTTAAAGCAAAAGAAAAATAAGCTAAAAAAACATATTTAAGTAACACATTTTTACAAAAGAAAATGAAGAAGTAAAAGATAATAAAGAATATTATAATGAATTTAACAATATTAAATATAAGATATAAAATTAAATAAGCAGATACTAAAGAATAATATAATAATTTTCTTTTTATAAAATATTTTATATATAATATATTTAAAAAGATTTTATAATTTGTTTAGACAAATTTTAAAAAGTTTTATAAAAAGTATTATAATAATACTTTTATAATAATTTTAATTTTTATATTAAAAAATATAATATGATACTTTTTTAAAAAATACTTTTTTAAAAGAAAAGATTTTATTTCATAAAAATTATTTTTATTAAAAGTATTACTATTATAATTATAATCTTTCTAATGTTATTTATTTTTACTTTATTAAGTTAACTATTATTTAAAAAAATATAATATATATTATTTATGATATTTTTACTTTAGTTACTTGTTTTATATCAGCTATATATTATTAAAAACATGATTTTAAATATATATAATAAAAAGATTATTTAAAAATAGATTTTATTTGAAACTTGCAGAATTAAATTATATCAAATCTATTAGCAGCATATTTTAATACTATTTATTAAGTTATAATAGTTATGCTGCATATTAAAAACTTGTTTAATATTTTATGGTTTTGCTTTGTTAAAATTTCCTTATAACTTAAAGAAACAGTATTTTAAGTTGCTTTTATGCGTAACTTCATTATAAACAGCATGTCTGCTTTAGTAAATAAGTAGAAGTCGCACATTCTTTGTATAATATTCTTTTTGTGTATTTAAAACATAATCAAAACGACATTATGATGTTAAAAACGCATGAATGTGCTTTAAATAAACATAATTAGACTCAAAGTTTATAATATTATATTTTAATATGGTAAGACAAGCACACAACTATACTAAGCTTGAGTTTATATTACATGTAAGTAAATTGATAAACAAGTTAAACTTTATGTGTTAATGCTGTCTTTTATCAAAATGATAAATTAAAGCTTGCTGTTATATAACAGCTTATATTTGACTGCTTATATATGTTAATCAATTTAAACTTATGGAAATTTCACAAGATTATAAATAATAAAAAAAATACAAAATTAATCAATACTATATTGCAATAAAAAAGAAAAAACTAATATTGTAAAACAATTAAAGCAAAATTTAAATCATTTTAAAGAAGTTTCTACTTAATTTGGCTATAATATACCTCTTTTTTATTATTTTTATAAAATTTAGAAAGATTGTAGCACTATTTGTATTAATAATGATAATAATAATGTTTAAAAAATAAAAATGTATGTCACTCACTTTATTAAAAGACATGTTAAACAAAAACTAAAGATGCAATGAAGGGCTTAGAAAACAAAGGTACAAATGCAAGTGACAATGATGATGCAGGTGTTAATAATGATGCAGGCAATGATAACAATGTAAATGTTGATGATGATGCAAGTAATAACAATACAGGTGATAATAGTGATGCAGGTGTTAATGTAGGTGTTAATAATGCAAATAATATTAACAACTTTGATTTTAAAAATAATAAAGAAAAGAATAGTATTAATAAAAAGTATTTTACGCATTTTTATAAGATATATACATAATGTTGTTGAATAATAAAAATAGAAGTCTACATCAAAGAAGTGCAACAACTTAACTCATTTTTCTTATTAGTATAAGAAAATTAATGATAATATCACTTTGTATTATTCTGCTTGTGCTATACAAGTGTTATAGCTACTTTTTTAATTGAAAAACAATAATAAAAAGTAAAAAGATTATCTTTACCAAAGTAAATCACCTGATAATGCTCTACTTTCTGAAATTTATACAAAATACTTTTTAAATAAATTTATCAAGCTAAATATAATTATTCAAAATGTATCTTCCACAAGTAGCTTTATTGGCTTAAAATTACACAAATTGCTTTGTTAGAAAGCCTTATCATCAAAGAAATATACAACTTTTGTAAATCATGTAGTTATACATTTAACAATTTATTAATTCAAGTTGTAAAATATATATACAATGACTTATATAAGTATATTAATAAAATATATTTGAAAAAAGGCTTTATCTTACTTTTAGATACAAAAAAGCTTAGTAGCTATATTGAATATATAAGAGAGAAGAAAAATGATAATAAGCCACCAGCTTTAGTCTTTATTTTAGCTAATAAGATGTTGAAAGTATCTAAATAAAAAGTAAAAAAGTTAAAAGTTGATGATGAAAAAGAATATAAAGAAAAGATTTTTGTTAAAACTCAACCAGTTGACTTATAACAATTACAATAAAATTCATATTAAAAAATAATCAATATATAGTATAAATTAATCAACTTAAATCTTATTTTTATATTTTACACAAAGTACACTTTAAAAACAATTTTTAATACTATATAATATTAAGTTTTAACAATTTTAATCTAAAAGAAGTTATTATCTTAAAATTGTTTTCCAGATTTTTTGAAACTTTAATTTTTATTATTTTAAAAAACTATATGTAAACTTATATATTTATATATATGTTACATTAAATTATTTTTTAAATAAAATTTTATAATTTTAAAAAATAAGAAATTTTATTCTGTTTTTTAGACACTATACTTTACTTCATTAATTAAAACTATTGTTAAAAAAATATTTTAAAATAAAAAAATAAAAAAAATACATTTTAAAGCTGTTTTGATATTATTAATTTTATAATTTTAAAAAAAATAATGATTTTTATATAGTTAAATTTTATATGAATAAAACACTTTCTTTCTATTATTAGATTTTTAAAATTACATCTTCTTATATATAAAAAGAGTTTAAATAATATTTAAAAATATATTAAAATAAAAGAACATAAAAAATATATTTAATATAAAGAATAAGATAACTAGATGATAAATCTATTATTTTATATTTTTAATTTATATTAAATATTATAATAAGTTGTATATTAATAGAAAAATAACTATAAAACTTAACAATAAAGTTAAAGATTGTAAATAAGCCAAATTTAATTATAAAAGCAAGAAAGTTAATTATAATAGTTTTGAAGTTAAGTTATATCAAGTTTATATATTGACTATTAAAAGCATTTAATTGTTATTTAAAAGCTTATAAATAATCAATTTTATAATATAATAAAAGTATAAAAAGTAATTAAAAAGAATAAGCAGTAATAATATAAGTATATTAAATATAGATATATTGAGTAATTAGAAGAATAAAACAAGTTATAACAAGAATAAAGATTGTTGCAGAAACTAAGCAAATTAAAATATTATAAAACAAATTTAATTAATATGATATTATATTAATAGTATTTATATGAATGAAGGTAATAAGATTTGAAACAAAGAAATATTAAATAAATAAATGTATGACAAAGATAAAATGATAAAAATCTGATGCAAAAAATAAAGATAAAATAAAAACATACAATAATAAGAAATATAAAGAATAGAACTTTAGTTTAGAAATATTAGTGAAAAAAGAACAACAAGTCAAATTTGTAAAATTGTTTGACCAACTAACGGCATTAGCTAGTATATTGTATTAATTTGCCAAGTTTATGCGAAAAATGAGATCATAACATAAATATATCACTGGGGAAAATCAATTGAGAAAACTTTTCTTAAGATTTTGTAAGATATGAGCCAACCTGTCACTTTTCGAAAAAAATACATGCCACACGAGCCAACATACATTTATGTAGATGAAGACTCTGTTGATGAAGAGTTGTTATGTTCTCAAATTTGTTTCCGACCATTGGTAGACCCTTACACTCACAACTCGTGTGGTCATTCGTTCTGTCACAACTGCATCGAAAAAACAAAATATCATTGTCCTTGTTGTCACTCAGGAAGTGAAAAAGAGTACACAAAGGTCAACACCCGTATAATCTTGAACCAATTGGGAAAGTTACGCGTTCAATGCTCATCCTGTGAAAAACAAATGGCTCGTGGGGATTTTCACGAACACATTACGAGTTGTCCGGTTGTTTGTCCATGTGGGTGCGGTGAGAGTATACCACTTGCAAAACTAATTGAACATGCGACTGTCTGTCCAAATGTACAAGTACCATGCACTGCAGCAGAGTTTGGATGCACTGAAACAGTACTACGTGGAACCTGTCACAATCATGAACAAGAATGTCGCTACGAACAGTCACGTTTTATTTTTGAACCACTCTATCAGGAAACAGTAACACTCAAAGGTGAAATCTGTTCGCTCACTACCAAGTACGAAAATTTGAATAAAAATCACCAACAAGTCCTTACTGAAGTTGGTGATATGAAGATTAAGTGCGATGACCTGAACAACTTGTACAAGAATGCGTTAACTAAAGTTGGAGAGTTGAAAAGAAACAATGAGAACCTGACCAACAACTACAACCAAGCACGCAATGATATAAGTGTTCTCAATAAGCAGTATACAACTCTTGAGAACAAGTATGAAACAATATTGCAACGACTTGCCACTCTTACAACCAAATCACGTGTTGATCAACTACCAAGTACTCTTTCCAAGTCAATGGATCCTATTGAACATGTGGCATGTGGTAGTAGATGTGATATAGAAATATGGAATATTAGAACTGATACACGTGTCACGGTACTGAAAGGACATACAATTGCTATTTATTTTATTATTCAATTATCAGATGGTACATTGGTTAGTGCAAGTCGTGATACTACTATTCGATTATGGAACATTGAAACTGGTGAATGCACAAAGGTACATACAGGTCATACTAGTTATGTTTTCTGTATGATACAACTTGCAAATGGAACTATTGCCAGTGGAAGTAGTGATAATACAATTCGTATTTGGAATAGAGAACAAGAGTTACAAACCATACAAGCTGGTACTGGTGCGGAATGCCTTTTAGAACTTGAAGACGGTACACTTGTGAGTGGTGGTTATGATAATAAGATTACCTTTTGGAATGTTACAAGTGGAGAAAAGATCAAAACATTAACTGGTCATACAAGAACAGTTCTGTCACTTGTACAACTCAAAGATGGAAGACTTGTGAGTGCAAGTGATGATAAAACTATTCAAATTTGGAAAAATGACAAATGTGAGAAAGTACTTGAAGGACATACAGGCTGTGTGTATAAAGTTATAGAATTAACAGATGGTCAATTAGCAAGTTGTAGTTTTGATAAAACAATACGATTGTGGAATATGCACACTGAAGAGTGTCAAGTATTAACAGGTCATGCTCAAGAAGTTAGATCAGTTGTTCAAATTAGTTCAGATATAATTATAAGTGGTAGTTTGGACAACACAATCCGAGTTTGGAAGAATGGAAAACAAATCAAACAGATGGAATGCAGTGGATGGATATGTTCAATAGCACCAATAAAAATTAAAATTTAATGTTTCTTTATGTCAGGCTTGGTTTTACTTTAATAATTATCAAATATTGACTTTGAAAGTTCCTTTTGCATCTACTAGAAGATACTCGTGAAACGAGTTTAAACAGAGTTTTAATCAGCTTGCATGTTGATTATATCCACAGCGTCCTCATTAACATCTGCTCTACAGACCTGCAAATTAGTGTTATCGATTATTCTTAACCAGGTTTATCAGCTTATTTGGCTTGTACAGTAATGTTTGGAAACGATTTTGTCGTGTTGCGTCATATGCATTGTTTGTACCTTTCTCTTCTCACTGTTAATAAATTCTAAACAACTGTACACTAAATATTCCAGTACTCACCACAAATATTGTATGTCTTGGCGAGTTCGATTTTATCTCTATCATCTAACTTCAGCAAAACTTTGCCTGAGGGTGTACTATTCATTGGTAGTGTTTTTGCTGCTCCTTGTTGCGGATGTCTAAGAATCGTAGTATGTCTACAATGTACCAAATTTAATACGGCCTCACAACTCGAGTCCTGCTGAGGCATGCCATATTAAGAGTCTATAATCGACTGTGGAACTACCACCGGCAAGTCCACATGAGAAAGTATGAGTACTTGTCATCGACTTACAGTATCCACTACGGCCTCACAAAACTCGAGTCCTGCTGAGGCATGCCCATATTTATCATCTTCTATCGACCACCGTGGACCATCGTCAGGTCCACATGACTCTGTCTTCCCGATTTTTTTTAAAAAGCAGTCAACACAAACATGTTTTACACGTCAACAGAAGACGATGATAAATTATACTCCAGTGGAAATCGCTGCGAAAGAACAATGATAAAAAAGCAGAGCAAACAAAAGAATGCGAATGCACCGTCGAAGAACGCGTTTCGGTACTATCGATTCTACAACTCCAGAAAAAAAATTCGATGAGTTCTACGCGGTCAAGCTATGTGAAGTTATGAAGCATCTGTTGTAGCGTATAACTTGAGTAACTCGAAGAATCGTGACGACTATGCACTAGAAATACAAAATAATTAGAAAGAACAGCAAGCACTGCAGAAACCAATCATGTGAGTACAAACAAAACACTTCCTCGACAATTATATCCAGCTAGAACACATCTATTCTGCACGTGAAAAGATTGCAAACACTATTTCTAGGAACGTGTTGTCAAGAAGAGGTAAATGAAGCAAGAAGATCACTTCATTTGTACAAAAAGTGTAAGACGTGCATTTATACAGCGCAACACTGCCAATCTAACAAAAGTATTTCAGGTTTTCAATTGACTAACTATTTATAGAACTAGTTTGGTGACTTTGTTATGGAACCAGAACCCTTGTTCACAAGTGATCCTTTATGTAGGCTTGTGCGTTAGCAGAATTAGGCAACTCAGTCGCTGAATCAAAAAGAAAAAGTACCATAGTGGTCGAACTTGGCAGAATTCGTTGATGCCAGTCAAGACATTCGTTTGAGAAATCACAACGATACTAGTTTGTCAATTGCCGAACGTCATTTCACAATCCAATCAAGACAACAGTTTCACAAACGTTGCTGTTCGTGGAAAAGTATGGATTTTGACTCTTATGTTACGTTTACTACTTGTACAACCAGTTCAACCCATTGATCCCACTCGCAAGTACACAGTCATGGCATATTTACTGAATCCAAACACTTTCCATAATTTTGGAAAAGATGAACGTCAACAGAGAAATCAAAATGTTCATCACCGGAGGTTCAAAACAGTGCAACAGAACGTTTCTCAAAAGATTTGGCATGTTTGGAAGAAGATCTTGCTAGTGTGTAGGGTAAAGTTATATATCCAAAGACCAACTTTTCCATATTCCGCATTATTTGGAGAAATTCGTGAAATTGTATTATTAGTACTACAACAAGTACTAGCAGAGGAAGACAATTGGCAAAACAATGCAGATAATCGTACTCATTGTTTGTTAGACAATTGCGTCAAATCAAGTATGGTCTTCATCTCTTCGACAAACGATTTGTCAACAACTATACAAGATGTTCGCACGTTGGAGAAGGTTTTAGTGGTAAACTTTTCAACAATGAAAAATCCACAAAAGAGATATGAACGATTTGAAACTGTTGCGAAACACGTTACTGTAGTCGAAACAGAAGACGATGAATCCATTCTTCGCGAAATAGACACCATGTTCCCAACGTATATTGAAAACTACATGAATCATGCAAAACGTTGACAAACAATCACTTTTGCTACTGGAAAGTCATGTATGGACACCAAGACAACTAGAAGCCAAAAAACCGTCGAAAGTACTCCACTATGAGTAGAAAAAGAATGCGAACGCAACGTTGAAGAACACACTTTAATGCTGTTTTGGTATCAAAAGTGATTCTACAACCCCAGAAAAATCACACGAGTAGAGCAACACTGTCAATGTTAGTGAAGAGATCTGTTATGACCGAAAAGTAATTGAACGCGAGTGTGCCAAACGTAGAAACTCGATCGACTAGAAGAGGATGAGAGTTGCCGACCACTGTAGAAATCAAGCAAAGGAGACCGTCATGAAACAAGCCGCACAGTTTATAGGTAACATGATGCCACGTTCAATGATAGTATCGACAAAGCTGAGGGTGTCAACGATGTTACAGACCAAATCAAAGAAGATCAAATAATAAATGAGAAAACAGCCTGAAAGAAGATGCTGCAGTAGATTTTGAAGCAAAGCAGCTGGTACAACAAACGAGATTTTAATGACAAATAAGCAGTTGAAGATATGGACAAGTAAATGGACGAAATCATCGAAGACGATCTCAACAAAGAAACATTCGATAAACAAATTTGGAGCGACGACAAAAATGCCATGATCATGATGGTTTGCAAGATATTGGCAAGGTGACCCTGTTGGCAGAGCTTCTAGAACATTTATTTGGAGTATTTTTGGAACCATTTTTAATAATACCCTTATTGACGTTCGGGAAAAGTTAATTTGTTCACTCCATGGACCAGAAATGCGGATAAGTGATGGTTCCCGCTTGACCATCTGTTCTTCCCACTTTGGAAGAATGTTCAACCTATGATGAAGAATAAGTTTTCACTATGGATTTTGATTCCTTTTTAAAACAAGAACATGAGCGTGTTGAATGCAGAACTTGATCAACCAGAAGAAGACTATAGAACAATACCATAGTTGAATGTGGTGTCATGTTGACCGTGCGATTTGTTTATGACAGTCTTATTGCTTGGCTTCTGCAGTAGTTTAGACAAAGGTGCAGGTAGAAGATCAATCATGAACGACAAAAACAAAAAAATAACCCAAACAAGATTTGAACCTGACAAAAACATTGACAAGCAACGCAACTCTGACGAAGATCCAACACCTGATGAACAAATGTGGGACAACAATGAAGATGAAACTGTTTCTGTTATTCCTATGACCACTCCAAACTTGATTGCACTTTCTGCAGAGCTGTCATCACAAAGATAACTTTCTCTCGTTTTTATCCTATATTAGAAATAGTGAGTTGTAGTTAAAATAGTTGACCATGGAACAAGAGCCAACATACACCTACGTGGATGAAGACTCTATAAATGAGAACTTGTTATGTTCTTACATTTGTTTCCTACCATTAATGGATCCCTATGCTCACAACCCATGTGGCCACTCGTTCTGTCACGAATGCATTAAAAAAACAAACTATCGTTGTCCTGGTTGTCGCTCAGGAACTGAAAAAGATTATACTAAGGTCAATGTACGTCTATTGTTGAACTAATTAGCAGAGTTACGCGTTCAATGCTCTGCCTGCCAACAACAAATGGCTCGAGGAGATTTCAAAGAACATATTCCTCGGTGTCCAATTGCATGCCCACAAGGATGTGGTGAGAAAGTTACTCGTGCTAATGTAACTGAACATTTGACTGTTTGTCCAAATGTGCAAGTACCATGCACTGCAAAAGAGATTGGATGTATTGAAATCATGCCACGTGGAGACATGCAAAAACATTTACGAGAATGTCGCTATGAGCAATTACGTTGGATTATTGAACCACTCAGACAAGAAACTATTTCTCTGAGACAAGACGTTGATCATCTACAAGAGAAGTATGAAACAATATTGCAACAACTTGTCACTCTTACAACCAAATCACACGTTGATCAACTATCAAGTACTGTTCCAAGTCAATGGATCCTATTGAACATGTGGCATGTGGTAGTGGATATGATATAAAAATTTGGAATGTTATACTGGTACACGTGTCAAGGTAATAAAAGGACATACAAATCATATCATATCTATTATTCAATTATCAGATGGTACATTGGTTAGTGCAAGTTATGATAAAACAATTCGATTATGGAACATTGAAACTGGTGAATGCACAAAGGTACACACAGCATACTAGTTATGTTAATGTAGGAAAATAACGATACCACGGTGTATCGAATAAACCTGAAGAATTAACACGGTAAACGTGTGACAAATTACTATTTAATTACAATACACTAAAGTGCGTTGACTAAGCGTCAACTCAGAATTCGCTCTAGTAGTCCAATTACTCGCTACAGTAGCTGTTACCAGTTACTACACTCCCGCCACAATAGAGAAGATTGTAGATCTTTTCCAGGTACGTAAACTAACCCATCGTTGAATAGGTAGGAGGATGCTAGTAATTATCGCGGCTACTTAGACTTGGTCGCTACGGAAATGCTTGACTATTTAGCACTCGGTGCAACTCTCAACTAGTCGAGCTAGTTTCAAGAGCTAGTCAAGTAACGTCGGAGAACCATTGATCACTACACTTGTGATCTACGAATCACCAGAATTCGTGTCGGAGACTTATACTTAAATAGCTCTGCTATCTAAGTACTTTGATCTCGATTGCCAATACTGAGTTCTTCCTCAGTACCACTGAACACTACAGTGTCGGTGCTACTGTATTTGGACTTGATAGTCCTTCAATCCAGTAGGTACTACTTTACGTCTTTGTGACGTTCGTTCTCCATCTGCGGTAGAACGTAAGAAAGATGACTGACCATTGGCACCAGACCGTGGTCTCTTTCTATTGAGTTGGGATCTGACTTCAGTGGTGCCTTTCGCTGTCACTGGAGTCTTTTCCTTTGCTTTGCGAGATTTTCTTATCGTTGGCTTCTTCACCACGATTTGGTCGTCGTCGCTGACTGCGTCTTCTTCAACGTAGTCACTATCGTTCAAGTTGTCCCTCCCCACCTCAAAATTTGGATTAGGATCGACGTCAGGAGCCAGTGACACTATGTGTGACTTAGCATCCACGTTGAACGGCTTAGTAGTCAATGGAACGTTCCTATCGACTATCTTGGTAAGCTATTGTGACGGTGCTACAAAATTGTCAGGGTTACCTGGACTAGTTAGTACATATTGTCCATTGATTTTGTCAGGACTGACAACTTCAAATGGACCATCGAGTGATACCGTATTCTTGTCACTGTATGG
>JAESGV010000975.1_pt1 | contig 12288 bp, 7 predicted proteins | sample 9269781 | NCBI WGS metagenome assembly JAESGV01 (sample SAMN15741586, study PRJNA653496) | algae metagenome | isolation source: Tildeniella torsiva UHER 1998/13D and co-occurring heterotrophs from... | place: Slovakia: Slovak Paradise National Park, Hrabusice, Kosice Region | collected 2000-01-01 | reverse complement strand
GTGTCACCAGTGAATCTATTGATGCAAATAACTACCTTGACACCGAATTGCAAAGCGTTTTGGATGTGTTTGACCATGTTTGCACTTCCTTTTCTTACATTTTCTACACTTGGTTGCTTGACTTGTTCCAAATCGACACCTTCTGCGTGATACTTGACAGCACGAATACTGACAACCATTAAAACACAGTCTGGAGTTAAACCACTAGTTCTACACTTGATGTCCATGAATTTGACCATACCCATATCTGCACCAAAACCTGCTTCTGTTAGAACGTATCCTTCTGGACCTGCCAACTTGAGCGCAATGCGATCTGCAATGATACTAGAGTTTCCGTGAGCAATGTTTGCAAATGGACCAGCGTGTACGAGTACTGGTGTGCCTTCAATTGTTTGCATTAATGTTGGCATGATGGTATCTTTCATGAGAACAGTCATGGCACCTGCAACACCCAAATCTTCTGCCGTGACTGGTTCTCCAGCTTTGTTTGAGGCAAATACAATTTTTCCAATTCTTTCACGCATATCGCGCAAGTCATTTGTTAGTGCCAAAATGGCCATGACTTCAGAGGCTACAGAAATGTCGAATGAAGTTACGCGTGTTTTTCCGAGTTCAGTCTTGGATTGACCAACTGTGATTTGTCTCAAATAACGATCGCAAACGTCCATGACACGATTCCAAGTAATGGTTTCTGGGTCAATATCTAGACGTGCAAATTTGACGCGTTCTTCTTCGGTGAGTTGACTTGGTTTCTTGCTGGTATCGATTCCTAATTTTGCCAAACGTTTTAACATGCATGCGGAGAACGAGTCGTTTGGCGTGAGGCGACTGAATAATGGTCCATCTTTTTGTGTGCTTTCGTGGAACATTCTAGTGTCGATAGCAGAGGCCATTAAATTGTTTGCTGCAGTAATAGCGTGGATGTCACCAGTCTAAAAGTTAGTACCACCACGATTGTTTGAACGCATACCATGTGCAAGTTGAAATCTTCCATAGGAACCACCATGGAATATCCTCCACCATGAGCACCACCTTTGATTCCAAAAGTTGGGCCTTGTGATGGTTGTCTCAAGCAGGTGAATACGCGTTTGTTCAAGTGGGCACCCAATGCTTGACTAATACCAACCGTGGTGGTACTTTTACCTTCGCCTAGTGGAGTTGGTGAAATACCAGTCACGACAATGTACTATTCTGATCAGTAACTGTTTCATTCCACTTACCTTTCCATTTTGTTGATTTTTTAAACGTTCGAGGATGTTGAGTTTAACCTTTGCTTTTGTATCACCGTATGGGAGTAACTCGTTCTCCAAAATACCAACATTTTTTGCTAGATCAGTTACGCGAAGTGGTTCTACGGATTGACTGATCTCAATATCGTTGGGAACAGGTTGTTGGAGGTTTTCTAACTTGCGACCAGTGTAGGACATACTGCTTGTGTGAAGAAAGTTTTGAGTTACAATTCCGCGAAAAAGTCTGGATGAAGAACGACAAAACACCTGAATATTTGTGTGCAACACTTTGGGAGGTTTGCACTTTGCGTGATTGTCGTTAGAGTTGTAAAAAAATCTGAAATGCAGAAAAACAGAGGACGATTTCATAATGAAAAGCTGTGAAAGTTGGAACGCCGCATGTGGTACGCGTGCATATGCTGCAAAAAACAAGGAATTAGAAAAACACTGCAATAATTTATACGTGCAAGATCTAAACACCAAACATGCGTACGTTGGTAAATTGGTGTTCTTAAGCTATCAGCAAGCCAGAAGTCAGACCAACGGTGGTAACAAAAAGTCAACTTGTTAATGCCAAACACGCAAAGTTCAATTGAAGATGACGAAGTGGGATTGTCTATACAACGATACACGATAGCACTGTGCAACGGCTACGTCAACGAAGCAATGAAACTATTCGATGAGCTCAACGGAGTTGCTCACTCTTCTGATTTACTAAACCTATTCGCTGCTTGTGGAAGTGGAAACGTAACCATGCTGAAATTCTTACTGTCGAAAGGCGCGAATGTCAACAAACGCGACAAAAGATCGGGAAATACACCATTGATTCATTTTGCAGGAGCATTCATGTTCTCGTACCCGTCACTCGATATTCCAAAACTTCTTTTAGAACGAGGGGCGAAAATAGATGCTACAAATTATGAAGGATACACTGCTCTTCATTTTGTAGTTCGGTGTCAGCACGGAGGTTCACTATTGGATTTTTTAGTATCACGAGGAGCAAACATTAACGCCAAGAACAACAATGGACAAACATTGCTGCATCTAGCAGTACTGCAGAGTAGAACAGATTTGATTGAGAAGCTCATACAACTTGGAACAAATATAAATGAGAAAGATACAGAAGGCTACACGCCGTTATTTTACACGGCTTACATCACCAACAATGTTGAGACAATCATCAAGGTATGCGATTTAATATCACTAACATGTAGATGTTATTCAATGCAGGAGCAGATATACAAGCTACCGATAAGCATGACCATACGTTGCTCGCATACTTGATAGATTCGGATAAAAATCAACATATCGCTATTTTAATCAAACTCTTATCGGCACAACAACAGATTCATGCCTTGAGAAAGATGATTGAAAGCAAAGTGGAGAAACATTTCATCAAACAACTGTTAATGCACATGAAGGGAACTGATTCTCTACTCACACATTTATTCTACCAACAATTGAGAGAATGCGACGATCAATTCGGTATTGATGTTCTACAATTGATTATCAACGCTGGATTTCACATCGATTGTGAAGATTCTAGATTTTTGGAGGCAACTTCGTATCTATTACCACCGAATGGAAAAACACCGCATGATACGCATATGAAACTAGAGTTTCTGCTCAAGAATGATGTTGATCCGTTTTCATGTACGATACAACCTACTGTTTTCGAACGATTAATATCGGCAGGAATGCAAGACAAAGTGTTTAACGAACTAATCGAGTGTTTGAATCCTCCAAAAGAATCAGTAACCAAAGAAGCCATGTTACTCACAGCAGAGTACGTGAACCCAACTGCGCTATCTGTATTGGTAGCAAATGGAGGAAATGTTGGTATACTAGATGAACATGGGAACACAATACTGCATATAATCAGTTCCAAGAAACCTATTCCAGAAACAAACAAGTATTTAGAGATTCTACATGATCATAACCTCAATTTTGGTGCTCAAAACGAAGACGGAGAAACTGCAGCACACTTGGCCGTCACGAGTAATAATACAGAGTTTTTGACGTTGTTCGCAACCTATTGTGACATCGATACCAAGAATTTGATTGGAGATACTCCATTATTACATGCCATTCGACAACCATCATGTATAGAATCTACAAAAACATTGATCGAACTAGGAGCAAACAAGAACGTTTACGACTGTGAAGGTTACAGCACTATGCACATTGCAATACATACTCATGTGGAAGATTTTTCAGATTATGCAAAATTCTTTGATCCAAATCAGTTAACAAAAGAAACGCAAGATACACCACTTATGGTCGCATGTTCCGTACAAAACTTACACGCAATTGACTATCTACTCGATATTGATTCTGTTGATATGTACCAACAAAACACTACTGGAGATAACGTGTTTCACAAAGCTGTGCAAACGAACTCACTACCCGTTCTTCATAAGTTGATGAAATACAAACCATACTTGAATTGTAAGAACCATAAACAGGAAACAGCTCTACACATTGCTGCAGAGCATGGACATTACGAATTTTGCAAGATATTATTGCGTGGTCACGCTGACGTTAACGCTAAAAACGAACGTGGGGAGACACCACTGATGATTGCAACACACCATGGAAAACAAGAAGTGGTGGCTGTACTGTTAGACCAACAGAAGCAAGACACACAAATAATCTAGCAGAAAAACGTTTAACTAATCAAGTAGGTATTATTCGTAAGTAGTCGAACCTTGAGCATCACTCGACGCAACTCTGGTGTGTAAGGAAACAAAACATAGTCGGTTATACTCAAATCATACAGCCATTGTGGATAGATAGCACGTACTACACAGTAATCTAGTAAAACATTCATAGCATAAAGATTATCCATCCACTCTTCACCAATCCTCGCATCAAGTATCGCACAAAGTGTAATAAATTCAGTGTACCCATGTTCTACTAAATCTAAACTGAAATACTTTTCAAAGATTTCCTCCAAACATTGCTTGTATTCATCTACAAATCGTGCACGTAGTTCAATGGAGTTGGCACAATAGATCGCTACACTTTTAAATACACATACTGCATTTCTTTTTGGCATTCTATCTTTCAACATGGGTAAAATGGTTCCGAAGATGTACTCTTCGGAAAGAATACTTCCTGCTATCTTGTCCTTGAACACTCTAGTGCACAAAGTTTTCCAATCTTCATCAGATTGATGCTCTTTGAACAAGGTCTTGATTGTTTGTGCTACTATCTCGCCGTACTTTTTGTTTTGTAGAATGTGAAAGTATGGTAACGAAGCAACGATAAAGTAGAGTGGTACATGGTCCTGTTCCACCTCATACTCTACCAAACTTTTCATTACATCATCGATATCTCTCTTCTCGTCACCCAAAGTTTTGCAAAGAATCTCCAAAGCGCGTTGGTTATAAGCAGTAAAATACAGTGAGTGTAAGTGCTTAATAGCCTCGATTGAGACCCACGTTCTTGAATTTTCTATTTCCAAGCGACGCCAGTAGTGTTCCACTTGATTTTCATCACAGGAAGTTAGTTTCAGAGTCTGTGCAGTGATGTCACAATCATATCCATCTGCTATTAGCTTTGTTATTGGTTCTAAAAGTTCGCCAGTATTTTGATAATGCTCTGTAATGATTTCACTAACAATAGTTTCAATATCATCTCCTGGGTGATTATGACTAAGTAAATCCAAATATCTTTTTGTCAAATCAGGATTGTTGATGTAATAGAGTACTATCCAAAGTCGGGCAGATTGAGGATCAAATCCTGACACTAGCGTTGCAAGAGCGTACCACGTGTCGCTTTTATCTTGCAAATCTTCAACTTTAATTTGTTTGAAGTCGTCCATCACTCGTGTTGCTTGCGGTGCGAACCTAGTGTATATTGCAAATGTTTCGATCTCTTTAACAGCATTGATATCGTTTCTGAGCGACTGTACGCTTCTGTCAAAAAGAAATGTGTATGCATCATCAAGGACTATGTTGAAACATTCTGCGTCTCTAGAATGCTTTGGAAAATATTGTAGCATATATTCCAGTAATTCTTCCTTATATGCGCCGTATGTTGTATCACATAACTTGCGGAATTCTTTTGCTTTCATGGATAGCCAATATAGATTCTCTGATACATGGCTACCCTCGTGGATATTAACCAATATGATATCAAGTTTTTGTTCTATGGTCGTAGCAGCAGCAAGTTTTCTGCGCATGACAGGTGCACCAGCCTTTGTCCGTGCTATTTGTGTTTAAAAGAAAGATATTTACAATTACCGTGCATTAAAGTAATGTTTATTATTGATGCCTTCTCAAACTCTCTTCAGCAGAAGGTCTTTTATATAGTTAATATTCATGCTTTCAATCCACTTTTGTATTTCTTCTGTTATATAAAAGTTAATATCAAGTTTATACTAAAATTATCTTAAAAGTATTATTTAATTTTTACAAGCTAATTGTTATTAAGCATAATCATATTATTTATTATGTTATAAATATATTATAGTTATTTATGTTTTTTTTAAAAGTTTTTAAATAATGATTAAGTTTTTTATTATGATTTAAAAATAGTATAATATAAAATAATAAAAATGAAAGAAAAAAGAAAAAAAAGAAAAAAGAAAAAGGTTTTGTAATAAAGCCTTTTTGAATTGTTTGAACTGTTTTATCGCCTGGTTAAGGCGATAAAACATTCAAACAATTCAAAAAGGCAGCCAAACAGCAGTATTTTTGAATATAGTCATATACAAGTGATATATTACTGTTATACACTTCATATCTAAGTGTATAAAAGTTGGAACTTTCCTGCTTTAATAAACATTATCTGTTTTATAATTATAACAGCAGCAACTTTTATATATATATATTTAATATTTATTTATTATTCATTCAAATACATTAAAGTAATGTTAATTATTGATACCTTCTCCCAAATTCTCTTTAAAAGAGGGTTATTTTTGATCTCTTCCATATCATTAGTATATATGTTTTCTATCCACTCTGGTTGTATTCCTTCCGTTATGCAAAAGTCAAGAACAATTTCTATTGCATGTAGGTTGTCCATCCAATCTACATTAAAATTGAAATTCTTTATCCCATCCATTGTTATGAACTCTGTATATCCAAGCTCTATTAGCTTCAAACTCAAGTTTTCATCAAAAATATCCTGAATGCATTGTTTGTATTCTTTCATGAGTCTATCACGTAAGTGAAGTGAACTGTTAAAATACACAATAGCACTTTCAAAAACATGTGATGCAAGACTCTCCTTGCTTTTCATTCCTTCTTGTAGTGTGGCCAGTACTGTATCAAAAATGTATTCTTCAGTAAAGATGGCACCAGCAACGTTGTGCTTGAACACTTGTATGACCATGTTATCAACCTTGCTACAGTTATGCCCAAATCGTTCGAATTCCTCCTCAAAAGCGGTTTTTAGGTACTGGCCAAGTTGCTCGTTGCGCAACTTGAAAAAGAATGGTATTGTAGCTTTGAGAAACTTTGCATCTACTTCTTGTGCCTTCTCAAACTCGTAGTCAACGATTTGTTGTATAATATCAACGAGTTCTTGATGTTCTTCTTCGTCTAGAATTTTACGAAAGATCTTTAGTGCTTTTGGATTGTGTGCCGTAAAGTATAGTGAGTGTAGGTGGCGTATTGCTGCGGCAAGTACTGTATCATAAGTACTTGCATGTTTTAGACGAATCCAGTAGTGTTCTACTTGATCTGCGTTACAAGTCTGTAACGCTAACGTATTTGCGATTGTGTGCACTTCTGTAACATTGTCTTCAACGATAAAATTTGTTATGACTTGTTGGATGTCACCTGTGGCCGCATAGTACTCTTTGACTGCCTCTGCTGCAAGATCATGAAACTGTTCCACGCTAGTATCTCGATCATGGATACTTGTTGTCAATATTGAAAAATACTTTCTAGTGTATTCCGCATTGTTAATAATGTAGAACGAGCGCCAACTCCTTGCGATACTGTGCCCAAACGTGTTTGCTAATGTTGCGAATAGGAACCATGTGTCTCGATTTTCTTGTAAGTCTTCTAATTTAATTTTTTTGAACTCTTCTATTGCTCGTTCCTTGTTTGCTTTGCAGTATTTGACAAACATTTGCAGCTCATTGGACTCTGGATTATTTTTAAGTGATTCTACACTTTTATCACGTAATATTGGGTACGCATCGTTGTATACTATATCAAAACAACGCGGATCTGCCACGTATTTTTCGAACGAACGTACAATAAACGATAAAATCTCTTCTTTTCGGTTGACGTGAGTAGTGCGACACAGCTCTCTGAAATCTTCCACGTTCTGTGATAAACCACGTTTTATGTCATGTTCGTAGCATTCATTGTCTATGTTTTCTAAGATAATTTGTAACTTTAATTTGGGTGTCTTTGCAGCTGCCAGCCTCTTTGCGATGGTGTTAGGTTGATTCGTTCGCTGCTTCGTACGTGCCATCTAATTGTTGGTATGTCGCCTTTCACGTTTAGTTTGCTGAAACGTGTCACAGCGATACCATGCAAAAGAATTGTGTTCTGACACAAGTGCTGCTACTGGTGGCTCTACTACTTCGTAGGTAGCCAATTTTTATTTGTAACAGCGGCATAGCTTTTATTTCCACTACATGTCCAACAGGAGAGTACGAGGAGACAGTGTCTGGTAATTGTCGCTACGCGTACAGTGGCGTTCACTCCTGGGGTAATGTCAAGCAGAACGTGGCACTTTTTAAAGTAGATCGTCACGATAACTCAGTATTCAAACAGCAGTCGTTACGCCTACTTATAAATGATGAGCATAAACTATTCTACGTGGCTTCTCACTTGCCGCCCGCATACGGTTTGGTTGAAATACAAACCAATGTCAAAGTGAAAAGTGTTATGCAAGACGATTATGAGGATTTTTACAAAATGCCACTCGTGTTGGCTACAGATGGACAAGTGTACAAAGTAGATGTGTTTGAAGCCAGACTAATAGGGCCTTTATCATTCATGAATTCGGACACGCGAATGAAAGACGATAGTATACTCGTTACACATGCCACGTACAGATACTTTGTACATAACAGCACACTGTACTATTACTATTTTGGCCATAGTGACGAAATAGAGTTCTACACTGTTGGGGTAGAGCCGGTAGAGAATATTCTGAAGATGGCCAATGTCGCGTACGATGGACCAGGCGCGATCATTAAAACAAACGGCGATTTATTCACATGGAACAGATGTAAGTTTTGATCAGGTGATTAACAAAATAGATGTATATTATGAACCAACTATTCTACATAGAGTTTTGATAAACGAAAAGATTACTGATGTTGCAATTGGAGAGAAATTTTCTGTTGCACTCACAGAGAGTGGAGATGTGTACTATTGGGGAACAATCATTCGCGAAGAATTTAACTATACTGTAGAATTACCGACAAAATTGGACATTGGCCACAAAATCGTTCAAATTGCTGCTGGTAGAATCCACGCCATGTTTGTTACCAATAGCGGAATGCTCTACGCAATAGGTTACATCTATGGACTTGACGCAACAGGTAAATCATTACCTTGTACTAACTTGTGTAGACCCACACAAGAAATACACTCACACTCCAGTGCAATGCACTACACTGCCACAAAACGTACTGTCTGTATCGGCTTCTCGCTTCCAAACTACGGTTGTATACAAAAATACTGTATTGGTTTGGGGTCTTTATCAGATTTTCTTTAACAGTACTTGGGCTTTGCTGAATACAACAATGATTGACCAACCTGTAACTCAAATTGCAAGTACAGATGATATCTTTCTACTTTCACATGACGGAAAGGTATATGGCTACAAACAGAAAGAACCATCCACTCTATACAAGCTAAAAACAAATGGTATGTATAAAGTTAAAAACATATATGGAGCATGGCGTTTGATCCAATAGCAGTTACAGAAACAAATGCGATATACAAATGGCCAAAATTGGACGACTTTCAAAGTTATGTTGGCTCCAGTGAATTTGTATCAGAAGATGGGCAAGTACTTATGCGAGACGATGGGTTGTACATATCAAACACAAAAATAGAGATCCCTAACATGCATGACAAGTTTATTAATGCGCAACGTATGACTTTTGTATATGGACATGCACTATTCACAACTCGTGATGTGTATGTTACTGCTCATGTGCAAACACTAGCAGCATTTAGAAGTTTGATAGAAGTAGTGTGGGAACGTGAGTATACTCTGCTAGGACGTATCAAACCAACACCAGAGTTTATGCCATCAAATATCTCACGAGTGATACTGTGGAGAAAGAGTCAATTTGGCTTACATGTACCAATTGTCATTCTAAAAGATGGTAGATCATACACAGCGTCAGAATCTCTATGGACACCATTCCATCACAATATTGATGTTAACCGTACAACACACAACTTAATTGTATTCAACAATGGCACGATGATGAGTTTTTATTGGTTCTCACAGGGTGTGCGTATTGTACCAATGCCAAAAGAGGTTAAGAAAATCAAGCAAGCGATAAAAACTGAATATGGAGTAGCAGCAATCATGCTCAAGTGTTCTAGACACTATACTGGTGACGAATGTGACATTCCACTATGTTTTGGATATCTATGTAACTATGTGTACGCGGTAGTAATGATTTTGGGCCTGGCAGTAGTAGCACTTGGTGTAACCATACTAAGAGGTATCATTGCAGCCGTTTTCTTCAGAGTAACACGCATACGAACACTAAAAAGACATAACCAGGTTGAAATGGAAGAACTCATTCAAGAATCAAACTTGTAAAGTCTCTAGTTTAATATAATACTGTGTAGTTGTTCAAGTGTTGTTGCTTTTCTTTGTACTCTCCTCAGAATAGGATCACAGACATCTTCGTCTTCAAAATACATTGTTTCTACCCATTCTGGTTGAATCCTTGCTTCTATACAATAGTCAAGAACAAATTCTACAGCATGTAAATAACGGGGCCAATTGTTTGCCAGGTATGAATTGACAATGATATGCTTGGTCAAAAATTCAGTGTATCCCAGTTCTATCATCTCTAAACTCATGTTGTCTGTGAAAATAGCGTGGATGCATTGTTTATACTCTTTTGCAAAACGGGTATGTAGTTGATGCGATTTGTGAAAGTATCTAGCGATAAACCGAAAGATATTTAGCGAATCATTATCCTGTTTTTCTATTCCCTCTTGTAGTCTACGCAGTATGTTATCGAAAATGTAATCTTCGGTAAATAGTATATCAACGATGTTTTCTCTGAATATTGATATAATTGTTCGACTATGCTTTTCAATCTTGTCCTTGTCATATCTATTGAACAATCGATCAAGAGTTCTCTTGAGGTATTTCACTATTCTATCATTCTTCAATCTATAAAAGAATGGCAACGCAGCGTCAATAAATTCAGATTGCAACTCATCTTCATTTTTGTCGAGTTCGTAATCAACTAACTGTTGTATAATGTCAATCACTTCTACACTGTCTTTGTTTGTCGTATTGTAAAACATGGCGACCGCAGCTGGACTGTGTCCAGTAAAGTACAGTGAGTGTAGATGCCGAATTGCTTGTATTGGTGCATTATCCACGTATACTGTTGCTAAACGACGCCAATAGTGTTCTATTTGATCTTTGTTACAAGTTTGAAGCGCCAAAGTACGAGCAATCACATCACACGGAAGACCATCCCAAATCAAAGTCGTTATACAGTCTTGAACGTCACCTACAGCATCGTAATATTCTGCTATGACTTCTTGTATGAGCTCTAAAAACAGTTCTTCCCCATTTGCGTTACTAGTAAACGTTGCATCCAATAATGATAAATACTTTTTTGTGTATTCTACATTGTTTATCAAGATGAACACGTGAACGTTTCTTGTTACACCTCGCGCAAGCGCGTACACTAATATTGTGAGCAAAGACCAAGTATCGCGGTTTTCTTGCAGGTCCTCTAGCGTAATTTGTTTAAACTCTTCTAACGCGCGTTGCCGATGTGCCCTGCAGTATTTTTTGAATATTTTGACGGTAGTATGGTCTGAGTTTTTGACTGCTTGTACACATATATCGCGTAACACCGAGTACGCATCATCATAGACAATGTCGAAACAACAAGGATCAATCGCACTGGCGTTCCTAGTAGCTTTTTGCATAAGAAAGTGAGCTATCGTGTCTTTTTGGGTGGGAGTACCTATCTGTCTGAACCCCTCTACGTTTTCAGACAAACAATGAATTACGCGGTACGAATTGTTGCCATTTCTAATGTTGTCTAGAACTAGATTCAACAACTGTTGGGTTGCTAGTTGCAGAGCTGTCATTTTGTGTAAATAAAACTGCTTACAATGCAATAAGCAACACACTAGAAATGCTAACAGTGTTCCACCGATAAATAATAAATTAATTTTACAATTGGGATCTAGATCCAGTTTAACCTGAACCATACGTCAGGTACAGCTGCAATACATTATCCTCAACAGTATATAAATACGTATATAGCGGTACGCTTGTAGAATACTTGCTACGATACTCTCTCACGTATTTCAAAATACTCTTATAGATATCAGCTTGTTTCTGCGATACTACCGCTATCTGTTTCAAAAATTGATGCTCCATGATAGTGTCTTGTTGTTTTTCCCAAAACTCTATCAACCGAGCAGCATGCATATGTTTTAATCCTTCTATCACTAACACTTTGGAATTCTTTTGTAACTTGTTCATCTCTAAACTACACTTCTTCAAAATTTGGTCACTAATAGTGGGTTTCTTTTTCGATTTCTTTTTGTCGGCTGAAAATGTTACAATTTGATTCGTATTCAAAGCAAATGGTTCTTCAATGTGGTGAGATCTCGCACTAGTGTCTTTGGTTGGATGTAAATCGGCAACTACTGTTGGTTGTGCTGTTCTAGGTCCACCTCCATTTCTCATGATAAATTCTACTAGTGCTGTCCTCTGTAACTCGTACACTTTACTCTTCTCTCCCATACTATCATCTTCACCTGGTGCCAAATCTATTTTTACTTTGACAACTCCACGGTCAACCATAGTTTGTTTCGTCATAACAATGAACCTGATACCATGTTCCTTACAG
>JAESGV010000974.1_pt1 | contig 12298 bp, 10 predicted proteins | sample 9269781 | NCBI WGS metagenome assembly JAESGV01 (sample SAMN15741586, study PRJNA653496) | algae metagenome | isolation source: Tildeniella torsiva UHER 1998/13D and co-occurring heterotrophs from... | place: Slovakia: Slovak Paradise National Park, Hrabusice, Kosice Region | collected 2000-01-01 | reverse complement strand
TTCTAAATTGTTCTTTTGCTTCTGATGCTTGTATTGACTCTGGAGACGGTGTTCGTCGCATAGGAGTTGTTACTCTTTCGCTAGCGATCACAGATGCTGTCTGTGTTTTCGACGTCGTTGTTTGAATTGTGTAAGTAGATGGTCGTTGGAGAGACAGTTTACTAACTATTGCATTGTTGCCAGTTACTCTGGACGAAACTACTACAGCATGTTTAGATTAAAGAGCGCTAAATCGTACCATTCAATTTGCTTGAGGATTTTCGATCGTGTTTGAGACCAGGCTTAGATTCATGAAGAAAAACCCACTCTTTGTCATCATCATAACTCATGTTGTGTGTAATTTTTTTGCAACAGTTATGGTGGCCTCTGGGGAGGCAAAAAGGTCGAAAGAGCTAAGCCTTTGGTGGGCAAGAGACACCTGTTATGTGACAGAATTACAACCACAGTTTTCCAAATTCACCAGAGGAGTACATTCGCGTCATATAAGCTGTTTATGATACGAGATTCCGATTACCTCTTCTGTGCAAATCGACACAATTAAAATGACGCTTAACAAAAACCCTGTATTGTACAAACCCAAGCTCGAAAAAGATTGTATGGAAGAATCAGATGTAGCGAAACAAAAGTACTATCACATCTCACTAAACACTGTTGCCAAAACTACTATTGTACACAAAACTATTTACTAGTCGTCTCTGAAAGCTCAAAGATCTTATACACACTTTCCAAGAATGCTCTTCCGTCATGCTTCTCCCACTTCTTCTTGCCTTTAGCATCACCTAATTGTAGTGAATGCTTGAGCAAACCCATGAGTATCGCCACTTCCTGTTGATCATATTTGTTTATAGCAATATACTTGAACCGTGAGTATTGCTCTGCAGTTACATAATCGTTTACTCGCGCTTGCATCAAATATTTCATGTACGCAACTTGCTCTGGTGAGAATTTATCTGTGACAAGTAGCTGCGTAAAGGGTGGACTAGGTACTACGACAGCAATCTCATCTTGTTTCGCTTTCTTTTGTGGAGGTTCCTCTTCATCTTCTTCCTCCTCTTCACTTTCGTTTGATGAGAACACATCAGCTTTATTACTGTTTGATTTCTTTGCTCGCTGAGTATATTTATCTTTCTCGTGGTCTGGCATAGTTCGCCACGAATTTATGATTTTACTTCGTACAGTGCTCTCTCCTATTTGCCTAGCTTTTTTACTCATATCCATAAAATACACAGTGAAGCCACTCAAGTGCTTCTTGTTTGTACCTTTATGTGGTTTCTTTCGCTTCTTTGTACCTATTGGAGATGAAGCGTTTCGTTTCCTAGTTGTTTTATTGGTTGCAGATTTCTTGGTTACAGGAACAGTCTTTTTGATGGACACAACAGCTGGACTGCTGTCACTCTCCACTTCTTCTGATGAAATCTTTTGTTTGTGCTCGTCGTCGCTTTCTTCAATCATGGCATCTGATTTTTCATTGTGTTTTGGTGTTGTGGTTTCCAGTTGTGGTTGTGTCTCGCTGTCTTCAAACAGTGACAATGGCGGTGGTGTTGCAGTTTCGCTCTGGGATGCTGTGTACAAGATGTCGTTCATCAGTAGTGGACTATGAAGCATGAAATAATGTTTGCCGCTATTTAATTCTCCGGCCGAGTGATATGGTTGGTTTGTAGGTTACAACAACCTTCATTGAATTTGTTTGTGAACTAGATTAATAGCATAAGAGCGACATATACGCACTTAACGGGAGATGTTGTACGAGTTTCGCAATTTCGTGCGATGGTAAAATGTTTTCATATATTGTGCATATTTTAAGCGTATAGGTAGGTCTTGGTTGGTCAACACGCAGCTGAAGTCAGTGGCCTTATCTCTTAGGAGTTGATGAAAAAATAATCTATAACATGCATATTTTGCGTAAACGATTGTACTATACTCCTCTACTAGTTTTTACGAAAAGTAGGCCATTAAATTCTCAAAAAACGCTTGCCGGCCAGGAAACACTGTGTCGCGACTGATGTTACTTTTTCTGATAAGAAATTACAAAGCGCGGCTCTACAACAAACTGATTGATTTTATCAAGTGATAGGAGCTACTCCCGTTTGGTTTTTCTGTATCGCTTATTAGGAGGCATAGGATGTTGATAATCATCACCTGAATCACTATTCAAAGCTGGCTCGGTAGCTTTCTCAAAAAAATTGTTCTCCTCATCTTGCCCTTCAAAGTGGTCCTCAATGTGGTACCGATTAAGATGTCGTTCTAAATTGGAACGACGATTACATCTGTATGGGCAGTAGCGGCATTCAAAAACAAATATTGGCATCTTCCAGCGCTTTGCTTTTTGCTCTTCTAAGTGGAACTTCCCAAGGTGAGTTCTTACACCGATAGTTGAGGAATAACTTTTACCGCAATGGAAGGGACATGGCTGAGATGTAGTTTTGATCTTCCAATCAATCTTGCCTGTGAACCCTCTCTTTTTAGATGAGGTAGGTGACTCGTCAGTATCCTATAATCGTCAGATGAAGATCCAATAGCTTACACTGAAATCCTTTTTCTCGATTTCGTCATCAGATGGGTCAGAACTATAATCAGAAGCAGAACTCATAGCACTAGGTGTCGTAGGCGTTCTTCGGCTATTCTCCCAACCAGCGATTTTGAATTCTTCCAAGCTAGGTTTTCCAGCTTCAACATAAATAGCTGCTTGGCGTAGCAGCTGAAGAGGACTGAAATTCATAACAGATGAACCTGATAGATCAAACATTCTGTATCGTGTGAGTTGATTATTGCTCAGACTTGAGAACGAATGACAAAGCTTTAAAACTTTAGTTTACCGTTAGCTAAATAGGCAAATCAACTATCGGTGAATTAACACTGAAAAGCAGAACAATATATTCAGTTATAGAATCTGAAAATCTGTGCGTGTGGAGCTGAATTACACTGTGCGATTATACTGAAAATAGCACCACTCTCCACTAGACCGAATATCAAAGATCAAGGAATAGTTTATGGAATACCTAACTAGCAACACCCGTAATGTTAAACCTTGATAAAGAAACTTGGGCTGTGTTGAATAGAGCAATCATGGAATATAGTTACGAAGAAGCTTAGCTATTGTTCAAAAATGGCACAGCTGTTTGACAGTGACGGCAGCAAATCAAAAAACATGGACTTGAGTGGGCTATCACCAACAGTTGTTGCTCGTAACTTGGGCACAGTAACTGGAATACACGTAGAGGACTGCTTTTTAGCATTTGGTACAACTGCCGCAACAGGAGACGCATACGTGTACGATTTGATAAAACTACAATCGCAACCACAAAAAGCTGTCATCGCAACTATCCCATCACCATTTAACAAATTCAATGCGCACAGAGTCCTATTGGTTGCCAAGAAAAAATTATTATTCGTTGCGTACACCAATAACGTCATCATTCTGTACAACTTTGAGAATGGACAAAAAATAGAAACACTGCGCGGTCACACAGATATTGTAGACAATATGGTGATCTGTCCATGCGTAGAAGGTTCCGAAAAACCTGATGAAATTTTACTAGCTTCCTCGTCCAATGGAAAGAAGCATAACGACTACGCAGTGAACTTGTGGAAGATTAATCTCAAATCATTGGGAAAAACACAATCGATCGCACCTTGGAGTAAATTCACAAGTCACACCAAATCGATTTCCTCGTTAGTAGCGACAACTGCATTCATCACCAAATTAGATAAAGAAGTACGACTTGTCATTTCTGGTTCTTCAGATGGCACGTTACATTGCAACATTATTGGTGAACAATCAAGTATTCATAACACAGATACGTCAGTTGGTCTCCTAAACGAAGGCGTGGAGCGAGTAAGTGGTGTACAAACAGGAAGAAACGTAGTAAAAATTCAAGAAGAGAAAAAAGTACAACCAACGCAAAAAGAAGAGAAACAACATGTTGACACTTCGTTATTGTACGAGTTGCATGGTCATTCGTCAACTGTAAGCGTTTTGCGAGTTGGTCAACTTGAATTGAACGATGATTTGGATGATGTAGTCATCAGTGGAAGCTACGATGGAACAGTACGAGTGTGGAATTTGACAAATGGTGGAAAATGTATGAACATTTTGCAAGGTCACAAGGGTGGTATAGAAAGTCTCTATTTTAATGATCGTGATTGTAGAATCATCACAACTTCTTCTGATTGTACTGGTCGTGTATGGGATTTAGAAACTTGTAGATGTGAACTTTCTGGATTCCATTCTTCATTTATTACGTGCCAAGCTATATCAAACAAGTACAAGTTGATCTTTACTGGAGGTCATGAAGGTAAGATTGGTATTTGGAGCACTACTGGACAACTTCTTGGAAGTTTGGATAGGCATACAGGAGCGATTAGACACTTGTTTGTGTTCCAAAACACGATGCTGATCTCTGCTTCTGATGATGGCACAATTAGAACTACATTGTTCACATTTGAATCGCCACAAGAGTAAAAAGCTTTTGTTACGTGCGCTTTTATTTTTTCTTGCAACATTGTTGCTGAATTGCCAGCAAGGAAGGTCTTGGGTATTGTAATACCTCTTGAAATTGCAACGACACCATGAAGAGATGTAAGTACTGCTGCACGATCTCTAACACCAGCAGCTTCATCGCCCAACGATGAACAGATAGCGAAGCAACCCAAATTGTCAAACACACCTTCGGATTCCTTACCAAACCAAACAGACTATATGCCAGTTGCACGTCGTTCCTATACTCTTGATAGATCTCCCAGGCCTAACGAAGATAGCAGCGAATTTGAGTTTTTCGTGGGTGGCGTACTCAAACGCAAATTAAAAGTAATTAGAATGCTAGGCGGTGGTGGCGTTGGAAGCGTGTATTTAGCAGAAGACATTACTGTTATTCGTGATGGAGAGAAGCCACACAGATATGCACTCAAAATAATTGATACAAAAAACAAAAACAAAGGAAACATTTACACGGGAGGATTTACAACACAAACTCGTACTGTTAGTTCCAATCCACAACAAAATCGAGTGCAACTTATCCAGGAGGCAATACAAGTAATTAGAAACTTCAGCATGTATTGCGAACAGATAGCAGAAGTGATGGAGGACTATTATCTACCCTCGACAAATATTTTCACGAAAGATCATCTTTACGTCATACTGGTACGTCTATTACTACTTTCTAATACTGTAGAAATACTACAAGCACGCGTCGTTGAATCGACTAGTAAAAAGACGAAAAGAGCCATTTTCATTCAACTTCATCATTAGTGTCATCGTTGACCTCTTTTATCCATTAGGAATCATGCATTCACGGAATGTCATTCATCGCGACATATCACCGTGCAACTTGCTCGTCAAACGGTACCACAACGACACAACAATCGACATTGTGTTGAGCGATTTTGATTTTGTTTTGGAAATCGATACAGCCGCCCATACTACTGTTGGAAAAACGCAGTACATGGCACCAGAAGTATCATCGGGTAATTATGGAACTATGGCAGATATATGGTCAGCTGGTGTAGTTTTAATCGAGTTGATGACACTTTCGAACGACCACAAACTGAACACGATGACAGAAAGCAACGAACATGAGATTCATACTGCTATAAGAAAACAAATGGTATGAGTTTGTAAACACACTAACAAATAGAGCACGCTATACAGCGAAGATTTGATAGATCTTGTACTTGGTATGGTACGATACAATCCACAGCATAGACCAACAGCAAGTGATGTGTATACAGTCTACGGTGGCCATACTTTCAAATTTGGATGTATTACGGAGGATATCGATATCATTAAAAGTTCTGGCAGTAAGGCTCTTGGGTTGCCTTGTTTGGTTGGCAATATAGAAATTGTAAAACAAATGATAGCACTAGGCGCTGATAATTGGAACCAAGGTCTATGTTCCGCGTACGAAGGAGGACATTTGGAAATTGCAGAGTTAATGCTTCAAAAAGGTGCAAATGATTGGGATCGAGCATTCTATGGAGCTTGTATGAGTGGTCATGTTGATGTTATTAATAGTTTGATCGAAAAAGGTGTTACAAATTGGGGTATGGGCTTACAGGGTGCTTGTACTAGAGGTCATATCGATATTGTGAACATGATGATTGACAAAGGTGCAACAAATTGGGAAGAAGGACTTCAGTGTGCATGCCAGAGTGGATTTGTAGACATTGCCCAAATGATGATTGATAAAGGTGCTACAAACGTTAACGAAGGTTTATGGTATGGGTGTATGTATGATCATATCGATATCATCCAATACATGATAGACAAAGGCGCTAATAATTGGGATTTGGGACTAAGAGGAGCGTGTGCAAGTGAACATCTTGATATTATTGAAATGATGATCAATAAAGGCGCAACATATGAATGTGGGCCTATTTGGCGCCTGTGAAGGTAGAAGCTACGACAGCTACAAAATGATGATAGAAAAAGGAGCAAATGACTGGAATATAGGGCTATATGGTGCATGCTTGAGCGGTGATCTGTGGATGGTAGAAATGATGAAAATTAAAGGCGCAAAGGACTGGAACGGAGGGCTTTTATTTGCATGTAGAGGTAACAAAAAAATGGCGATAGAGTTGATGATCAAAGAAGGTGCCACTAATTGGGATGGAGGACTGGCAGAGGCCTGTGAGCATTGTAGCTCTACTGCTATACAGATGATGCTGGAAAATGGAGCAGACCCAAACATACTCAAAAAATATCCGCACATCACTGTATAAATGTTTACTTTAGCTCTTGTTAATATCTCAGTTCTGGATTTAAACAGTACATATCTATCGCTCGGCGTTACATGAATTTCTGAAATGAAAATTGATCATCTGAATTTTAAGAGTCTATTATTATCAACTCAAATCTGGAGGAGTAGAGCAGAGCAATAGAGAATTTTTAACGCCACTTGCAGGTTGTTCTGCATTTTCAGTGAGCGTTCCTACTCCCAGTATAGTAATACCCTCCGCACAGCATTCCTATAAATGCGAAGAGCAGAATTCAAGTAGCACAACAGTTTCAAAACAAATACAACTCATATGTTACGCAACACAGTTCAAAGAATCATCTCAGTCGCTAAGAATCAACGTATCTTACGTTCGTACTCCAATCGACCAGCAAACACTATCGCTCAGACATACAAGAGAGCATTCGAAGACATTTACACTAAACAGTTTGCTAAGAAGGTAGATGATCGTATTGTATGGTTTCCAGGAGGACCTGTCACAGCTGTAGCTTTGCTCTCCTACATTATTTACCACAAGATCAACTTTAACAAAAATCAATACGCTACAGACATGTAAATTATAAACAACCTTTTTAGAAATATCTCCAATTTTCAGTACAAGCACCATACTCTTCTTTGGAATCCAATAGAATCATTTTAGTGAAGCTGTTCAATTTTCTTTCGTCACTCAAAAGATTTTTCATAGAAGTGAAAGACTGGCTTACTTGTTGCAACGAATATTCTATAATTCTGTCCTCGTTCTTCTTCAAACTTAGTTTGTGAGATTTTTACAAACGTTTGGCCAACTTGACCTTCAATTTTTGTTTGAATTCACACATGAACAAGCCATCACGTGGACGAGGAAGAGGAGGATTCAACTCACGCAACTATGATAAACCAAAGCGTCCTGGAAGACGTCAACGTGAACAACAACAGTTAGCAAAAAATGAACCTAAAATCCAACCTCAAACCGAGGAGAATGAAGAAAAAGAAGAGAAACAGAAAATGACATACAAAATGCGACAGTATGCTCACCAAGCAGCTGAACTCGAAATGAAAGTCAAACAAATGACACCCCCACGTGGTGTAAATCCTTTCAGTAAGAACAGCATGAAACACAAAAACAAAGAAAAAGAAGCAACGATCGAAAAAGTGGAAGAAATCACACGTTTCGACCAATTACCACTTTCCTACAAAACTAAAGATGCTCTAACGAGGGCCAATTACGAAAAGATGACCGAAATTCAAGCATCTTCGCTTCTACATTCGTTAGGAGGTCGCGACATTTTAGGAGCAGCTAAAACAGGTTCTGGAAAAACACTAGCGTTTATCATTCCAGTTCTAGAGAATTTATTCCGTAGAAAATGGACAAAACAAGACGGTTTGGGTGCGTTAATTCTTTCACCATCACGCGAGTTGGCATTACAAATTTTTGAAGTGTTGAGAACAGTTGGAAAATACCACACATTCTCTGCAGGTTTAGTAGTTGGTGGTGTGAAAAATTTTGAAGAAGAAAAACAACACATTGTCGATATGAATATACTAGTGGCTACACCAGGTCGTTTACTACAACACATGGACAAGACGTTTGGATTCAATACTGAGAATTTGATGATGTTAGTTCTTGATGAGGCTGATAGATTACTAGAGTATGGATTCAAGGACGAAGTGAACGCGGTGATCTCAAATTTACCAAAAGAGAGACAAACGTTACTGTTCTCAGCCACACAAACTAAATCCATAAAAGATTTGGCAAGACTGAGTCTCAAGGTACGAAATGGATAATCATGCTAACAATTATAGAAAAACAACACCGAATATGTATCAGTACACGACAATGAACCAGTCCCAACGAAATTAGTGCAATCCTTTATCGAATGTGAACTTTATGAAAAAGTAGACGTTTTGTTCTCGTTCCTCAAGTCACATCAAAAGAGCAAGATCATTGTATTTGCATCGACGATGAAGCAAGTTTACTTTTTGTACTTGGTTGTCAAGCAATTGGGACTTTCTTCAAAAACATGTCGTCTATCAGGAAGTATGTCACAAAAACTACGAAAAGAACAATATGAAGAGTTTTGTGCAGCGTAAGTATTTCACAATAGTCAACTAACAAAATAGTCGGTATGCGATGCTATTTGCGACAGATGTTGCTTCGCGTGGTTTGGATTTCCCACGTGTCGATTTTGTTATACAGTTAGATACACCAGTGAATACATCGGTATACATTCATCGTGTCGGTCGTACAGCACGTCTACACGCACAAGGAAAATCTATCATGATCGTTACACCACAAGATAAATCGTTTTTGGAAGTGTTAGAAAAGGAGAAGCACATCACCACAATCAAAGAGATGAAAATTAATCCAAAGAAAATTGTATCTATCAAGGACCAACTATCCGCTTTAATCTCTTTTGATGTCGATTTGAAATTTACTGCTATGAAGTACTACGAAACCTATTTACAACATTTGAATAAGAATAACAAGGCGAAAAACGTTACTCCTGTTGATATTAGTTCATTTAAGTTGGATGAGTTTGCAGAACGTTTAGGATTGTCGGAAAAACCTAATGTGAAATTGTTAAAGAATGATATCAGAAAAGAAGATCGTATGACTGAAGATGATGAAGAATCTGAAGAAGACGAAGAAAACGAAGAGGAAGAAATGGAGAATGAAGATGGTGAAGATGATGACGAAGACGACGAAGACGATGATATGGTCTTCAAAGTACACTTTGCAGGTGATGCAGATGACGATGAACAAAATAGTGATGATTCAGATGAAGATTCAGATGATGACGAAAGCGAAGATGACGATGATGATAGCTCTAGTGATGATGAAGAAGAAAAAGAAAAACCAAAAGAAGATGAGGCGTTACTCGACGACAAGAAGAAGAAAAAGAAATTATCCAAAATTGAAAAGTATTTGCAACGTAGCAACGCAGTACAATTCAGTGACAAGTTTAAAGAGTTGACAGCACACGACGATGATGAACAAGAAGATGATTTCTTCACAGTCAAAAGAACAAACCACGAATTAGAGAACGACCCTGAACTAGCAGGAGAGATTCAAGCCGCACCAAGTAAGAAGAAAAAAGTCAAGTTGGGAACCTCAACTGGTAAACATGTCGTGTTCACCGACACTGGAAAGACAATTTCCAAGTTCGAAAGTGTTGTACAAGATATCAAGAAGTTGAAGGAAGCTGATTTGCAAGCAGAACGCAACGAATACCTTTCTGAACTATCTAAGAGTCTTAAGAAAGCCGAGAAGGAAGATAAAGAGTTGGATAAGGCTCGTAGACGTGATGCTCGTACAAAGAAGAAGGAAGAAGAGAAAGAATTGAAAGATCTTCGCAAAACACTTGAAAACTTGGAACATGGCGTCATACCAAACGCCAACAAGAAAGCATCAGAAGGTGCCATTACACTCGCTATGGACGAGAAAGAAATGTTGGATGAGATTGGTGTAGATGCCGAAGATGCTGAAGATGGTTACGAAGAATTTATGAAACAGTTGGATTCTGATCATGAAGATGAGAAACCACGCGGTAAACGTAGTAAAGCAAGTGTAGACGATGTCATTGAAGAATTGAGCAAAAAGAAAGACGAACAAAAGAGAAACGAACAAATTGCAAAGAAAAAGAAACAACAAAAACGCAATTTCGAAGAGATGATGCAAGACGCACCACAAGAACCTGTAAAACGCCAAAAGAAACAAAGCACGTTACAACAAGAGGAAGAGACCGCTCTACGACTACTAGAACAAGGTCTATAAAAATTAGAATCTACACGTGCTGTGTTATTTGTACTTTTTGACGTCATCGTAACAACGGTCAACTGGTAATTCTCCTAACCCAGTCAACCATTTTTCTATTAAAATACAAAACAGAGGATCATCATAACGATCGATGTCACGACTTAATGAAATTAACAGGACAGCCGTATCGGCTTGGTCACCATGTCCTGGTCATTCACACTACTTGGCGTTAGGTAGTATATCAGGAAGCTTGGAAAACTTCTCGTCAGAAGCGAAGCTAGAAATTTTTAAGGGTCTAGACCTGCAGAAAGGTTCGAAAAAAGAAAACGATACGAAACCAATTGGCACAGTTGTAAGCGCCGATCGTTTCAACAGACTTGCGTGGGGACAACCAAATGATACTTTCGAAATGGGTGTTATCGCTGGTGCTATGACGGATGGCAATATTTCACTGTACGATCCAAAAAAGATTGTCGATGGAGAGTATGGTTTTAAAAATAATTTATTAACAAAATTAGACAAGAAACAGTCATCGCAACCTTGGATAAACATACAGCAGGTGTTAGAGGCTTAGAATTTAATCCCACACAACATAACCTATTGGCCTCTGCAGGCGAAGACTCAACTCTATATATTTGGAACTTGAAGAACCCAGCAACACCAACACCAATTTCACTATCAGGCAAGAATCCTCACCACGATCAAACTATTTCCTACTTGTCATGGAACAGAATCTTTGAATATATTTTGGCAACAACTTCATACAATGGAACGTCAGTCGTTTGGGATTTGAAACAAAAGAAACCAATCGTACCCATCGTTTCCGCGCAAAAGAGAAGATATTCATCATTGGCATGGAATCCAGAAGAACCAACGCAACTCGTTTTCGCGTGTGAAGATGATAACTCACCAGTGATCGAGCTATGGGATTTAAAGAAGGCATATGCACCAGTTAAAGAGTTGACTGGTCACCAAAGAGGTGTTTTATCTGTTTCATGGTGCCCAGATGATTCCAACTTGTTGGTATCTTGTGGCAAGGATAACAGAACACTTATTTGGAATCCAAATAGCGGTGAAGTATTGGGAGAGTTACCAACTCACTCCACTAACTGGATGTATGATGTACAGTGGTCAAGAAGACCTTCAATTTTGAGCGCCGCTTCATTTGATGGAAAGATCGGAGTTTTCTCATTGCAAGATTCAAGTGCTGATGATACCGTTGCACAACAAACTGGAAACGAGTTCATTCAAAGTCAACAACCAGTCAAGAAACAAAGTGTTTTCAAGACTGCACCAAAATGGTTGCAAAGACCATGTGGAGCGACTTTTGGTTTCGGAGGAAGAATTGTAAAATTCAACAATGCTAACAAGCAAGCAAGAGTCATTAATGTTCACTCTGTTGCTTCTGAATCAGAGTTTGGTCAACGTGCATTGGCTTTGGAACTTGCACTTGGAAGTGGCAAACCAGAAACTATTCAAGAATACTGTGCCAAGAAGGCTGCCGAAGCCGGTGACGATGAAGTCGAAAAGAACACTTGGAATGTATTGGGTGTTTTGTTCGAAGGTGATCGCACACAAAAACTATTGAAACATTTGGGACTCGAGAAGAGTGGCATTTCAGAAGAAGTTACCAAAAAACTTTCTGAAGAAGGCAACGATGAAGAGCAAGAACGCGAACCAAGCAACGTCAAGTTGGGTACTGCACAAATCGATGAACTTATTCGCCGATCGGTAATGGTACAAAACTATGAAGATGCCGTCAAGGTATGCTTGGAATCAGGAAGACTCGCCGATGCGTTGGTTATTTCTACATTTGGAGGTGGAGAACTTT
>JAESGV010000973.1_pt1 | contig 12302 bp, 16 predicted proteins | sample 9269781 | NCBI WGS metagenome assembly JAESGV01 (sample SAMN15741586, study PRJNA653496) | algae metagenome | isolation source: Tildeniella torsiva UHER 1998/13D and co-occurring heterotrophs from... | place: Slovakia: Slovak Paradise National Park, Hrabusice, Kosice Region | collected 2000-01-01 | reverse complement strand
ACCATTCAGGTTGCTATCTTTTTTATTATTTGGGCGGGTTGTGGAATGCCAAAATGGCAACGATGTGCTGCTCCAGCACCTGCACCAGTAGAATCTCCTGTTGTACAAGTTACACCACACTTCCACATTCAATAAAACCGTGCTTACATGTGGATCTTTACCTCAGTATTTTTACACATTATCATTATTTCTCATCCTCAGTAATGTGATTGCCATCTTTTGGTAATACAATGCTTTGTTCTGATACTCTGCAGCTTGCTGCGTATTTGTTTCATTTTCATACATCTCAGAGTACACATTTCCTAGTGTCGTAAGTGCTTTCGCTTGGATCGAAATATCATCACACTTTCTTGTCAACTCCAAGAATCTTTCCAAGTTCTTTATCGCTTCTTCGTATCTTCCTAGCTCTCTATATGCTTTTGATAAACTATATATTACATTTCTTTGTTTTTCTCGTAACGTTTTCACCGATTCTTCATCTTCGTTTGCCTGTACAAAACTTGAAATAATTTCTGACAACTCCTCACTTGCTTTCAAGTAGTGTTCACTTGCTTCCTCTGTTTGATGCGTTTTCTGCAAACAATTTCCTATAATCTCATAAAGTAGTGTAATTTCCAACTCTATGTCTGGATCTTTGGGTCGTCTGTCTAGTAACATGGATACCTTTTGTCTCCATACAGAAATGGCTTCTGGATATGCATCTAGTGATTCTTGAACAAGTGCCAAGTTTGTTAACGCTCTAGAGTAGGCTTGTCGATACCCGTACTGATACGTGAACGTTACTGCTTTTTGGTATGCCTCTACTGCTTCGCTATTTCTACGTAGTTTTAGTAGTACACTTCCTAAACTTGTATAGACATCAGCAAATGATAGTTTTGGAATTCTGGAATGTTTTCCATGCGCGAATTCTATTTCCAGAGTATTAATCAAATCTTTTGCTATTTTCTCTGCAGTCCTATAATCACCTTCTCGAATACCTAACAGATGTTAACAATCATTTTCTCACTTACACGTTTGTATCTTTTCTGTGATATGTGGTTCATTCCCTCTTGGCGATTCCAAATATTGTTCATACACTTGTTCAGGTATAGTTCTCTTAACCACTGATGTATCCTCATAAATTAAATCATCTTCTATGGGTAATAATTTGATCGGTGTTGATACAGAATCTATTCGTTTCGTAGCGGGTGCCGAGTTGGGTCTCTTTTTCTTATTTTTCACAATTGGTTTATCTTCCAATACAATCCTCTTATTTTTAACGGCACTACTCTGTGGTCTTGTTTTTGTTACATTCCTAGGTGTTGTCCACGTTTGTCGCGATGTCGATGCTGATTGTGGTCTCGATTTTGGTTTACTTGGAAACGTTGGTCGGGTTGGACTTCTTGGTGATATCAAATCATCCCTAAATGTTGATATGTGACTCAATGAAACAGAACTCGGTCCACGTGGTGATAATAGATTCTTATGTTGTTCTGGATTTGGAGAAGAGTGTCTCCAAAACTCTTTTCGTTTGTCCAAGTATTGCAATGTGTTTGATACCAAATTGTGAACGTGACTTTTCCTCGCGACTCCATTGATTGAACGTTCAAATGCTAAATGGTAAGTTTGTTATTGGAATTCTTACTTTTATCGTTCATTAGTTCTTTCAAATACTTTTCATCTTGTGCAAATTCGCTTAATAGTGTTTTGTCTTCTCGTTTTGGTTGTTTTCGTCTTGTTAAATCGAGCTTCAAACTACTCGCATTCAAACTAGATTGACTCGTTCCTTGCAAAGTAGAAATTGTTCGAACTGGACTTGGTGGAGTTGTCGCAAATGTGAACGATAAAGGTGTCATTGGTGTTGTAGTCGATAAATCTCCTGCTGGGAACACGTACGAGTTTTGTCTGTCCAATTTATCTTGCTCTAAAATATAAGTTTGCATCTTGATCGTACTTACCGATAGACTCGTTAATAGCTATTTTTGCTTTGCGAATACCCCGAGTAAAATCTTGGATATCTTTTCTAAGTGCAAATCCCTTATAGTAATAAACTAACGCAAATTCAAACTGTCCACTAGCATACAATGCTTCTGCCTTTTGCAAAAATCCCTCGAATATGAGTTATTTTGTACAAATTGACATACTTTGTAGTAATTGGTATCGTACGAAAGCGCAGTGTCTGCATCTTGTATCGCGAGGTCGAATCTTCCTAGATTTTGGTAACACTTTGATCGACATACAAGTACGTGTTTGCTTTTTGGTCCTAGCGATACTGCACGAGTGAATGCGTTTAGTGCTTTCTGCCAATTATGTAATTTCATATTCACTTCACCCTCTGCGACTGCACTCGAGAACTGACTTTCTTTTGGTGCTGCTTTGTTCATTTTTACATTGATTTCAGTTGTCTGTGCTTCTTCGACTTTCAAAAAGAAATTCTCTGTGTCTAGAAAGTCTTCGAAATCGAGAAACTTTTCCTCTTCTGTTTCCGTCTTTTTTTTCTCATTTGTCTTCTTTGCTGTAGTGTTGATTGTCTTTGCATGATTTTTTACTGTCTTAGATGTAAGGTTTTGTGTACTTGCTGCAGATGAAGGCCTAGAAGTTTTTTTCATGCGCAAGTTGACGAAATTACAACCAGAAAAATGCATAGATGGGTTTGTCGTCGATATCATGCCAAACTACACCCACTTGTCGAAACTGTCAACAACAATTTGCATGTGATGAGAAATCCAGACTCTGCACTCGCAAATGTAACAAAATTGCTAGAGGATAAGCCGTACACAGAACACCAGTGGGATGCTTGGTACAACCGCACCTTCAAATACATCATATCTTCGTACAAACGAAAACACGCAACTGATAGAATCGAACAAGTCCTCCAGCTTATGAAACAAAATAATATTCCTATCTCACACGAGTTGAATAGTATGCACATTCGCAGTAGTGTAGGCACTGGAAAAGTACGAAAAACGACAGCACCAGAAGGCTCATCAGATGAAGTTCTTTTACTCGAGTACATGGCCTCAGAACAATACAAAAAAGCAGAATCTATTGTTTCATCGAAAAAAGATCCACAACTGTACGCTACTATCATCGAACAATATGCATTACTTGGAAAATCAAACCAAGTGATTCACTGGTACAGAGAACTCGTGCAATCCAAACTTGCGATTGAACCACGAACATACAATCACGCTATTCTGGCATACTTTCAAACCAACAACGTCAAACAGGCTATTGACGTAGTCATGCACGACATTAAGACACTAGATAGTACAACATTTGAAACTATTTTGGGAGGAATCAGTATTCCAAACGTTCGTTTGCGACACTACGCGCACATCTTTTTTGATACGTGTATGAGATGTAAACTACCAGTCACTCCAAAAATGTTACATTGGGTCGTACTCGCGTTCCTTGAAAACAACATGTTGGAAGAGATGGAGCACTTTGTAACAGAAACCCAAAAATTTAGCAAGATCTCACTCAAATCCCACACAATGTTGGATATTATATCAAAATACAAGATAATCGAAGACGCAACATCAGAAAATGCGAAACGATGGTTACATCTGTTGGAACAAAAACATGAAAAATATGGACTTGGAGATATTCGGTATCTCGTACGAGCATACTTTCGTATGGAAGAATACGCAAAAGCAGAAGAGTTATTTAACACAAGTGAGTACAAACAAAGTATGGACTACACTTTTGCAATTGAAGATTTGGCAGAAATTGGAAACACAGAACAAGCGATACACTTGCTACAAGAAAAACACAAAAACGGGTACAAGATTTTTGTCGATGAACTAAATGCAATTACAAACGCATTTGTTGTCCATGAAAAAGATTTTCAAAAGGGAAACAAATTTCTTGGAGAAATATACTCCAAGTTTGGTGTACAGCCAAACATTACTACTTTTAATATTTTTATAAGTGAGTATTGTATGACTGGAAATTTGCAAGAAGCTACTAACATGTTCAATCGATTACGAAACGATAGAAAACTGCTACCTAAACCTGACTCTACTACTATAGATATTATGATCATGGGATATACTGTTAAAAATTTAACCACTGAAGCGGAAGCGTTTTTAAAGTCATTAGGTGATGAAATACCATTGAGTCAACATACATTCCGTGCTATGGAGGGTATGTATCGAAGGTTACGTGACTATGACAATGCCAATAGATGGTTAGAGAAACATTTCAAGAGCTCTGGATTACTTTCGGATAATACAGAGGTGTTAGATGAACTACTCTCGTGGATGAAAAATAAAAGTATGACATAGATTAAACCGCCAACAAAAATGATCTGTAGTTTGCGTGGCCAAATTAGATGTTAAGCTGTTCTATTTATCAAAGAGATCTTGTAGCTGGTCGCGTGATTTATACCATTGTAGCGCAAGGGGCATCCAGTGATTGTTTTGGTGTTATGAGCCCGCAGATATAGTAAAGTTTTTCTTTTCTCGAACTCTCAAATTAAAATGGAATAAGTGGTTGACAAGATCTCATTGGACCTTGCTTTCAGGTTCATTTTATTTGATATACGCACAATATGAACAACGCTAGTCTACTAGACACCGATCCACCCACTAATAATGCCTTGCTAAAACTATCCGCGCAGGGACAATCGCATGCGATCACTTCTAACCTTTCGCATACGGTACAAAACGAGAACATAAACCAAGCTAGCAATCATTTAGCTAATGTAAAGGTAGATAATTGGTGGGAGAATGAAATTTTCGTAGACGAAATACTAAATGAAGTTAGTGTTTTCCCAGATAAATCATCCTCGAACAATGAAGTAGACCTAATAGAGGATTTCGATGATCGATGTACAGACTTACAAATAGAGCTACCAAGAGAACAAATGACTATCCATGAACCTGTAATAACACCAATCAATTCTAGCGAAGGATTTCAGCTAGATGACATAGTTCGCGCGCAGAGCGAAGAAATCGCATCCTTGAAGAATACCATCTTCCACTTGACAAATCATATCTCATTATTGGAACGACAATACCAGGGACAAGTAGCAACTTTGCGGCAAGAATTGTTGAATTATCAAAAGTCCAAGGATCGAGGATCAAAATGGTGTAACGTCACTTTTAAATAGTTTGTATAGTAATAAGCCCATCTTTAATTTAAGGTTTTGAATAACTTGGCTTCTTTCCATTGATTCTTCTTCATGTTCCATACTTTGTCGGCATTCTCAAACTCTTTGGCAACATTTTCAAATTTCTAAAACGTTAATACAAGTACTATTTCTTACCTTGCCAGATTGTTTAACAATTCTTACGCATTGTTCCCAGAATGGAATCGCAACTTCGGCAAACTCGTCCAATGGTCTACTACACGAAGCAAACGTTTTGGGAGTTACCGTCAACTCGATCACAGGAGTTGATAAAATGTGAGTAGCCAATAAACCCATAGCAGTATTGTTATCAGAGTGGAATGGCAATGTGAAATTTTTCGCTTTTGAAATCGTTTGACATGTCGTTCTTCTTTCCAAAATGACACCCAATAACAAACTTTCCAACAATAGACGAATATTTCTATGGAAAATCTTAACAATAGAGTTGAAACCCATCATATCTGAATTAACAACAGAGTTCCATGGTACACTTGCTTTAAACGTTAACGGTAAAAGTGATAATACACGAGAAATGAAACGGATTTCATCTAGTTTGTTAGTCGATTGTAATGTAACATACTCTCATTTTCGATCGATTTTTCAACACCAGTAGTGAACGAAGTGTAAACTTTTCTCGTAGAAGTGAGTTGTGTACTTGTTAAAAATCCACCTTTCATCACTTCAAATAACAATAGTGTCAAATCAGGATACAAATCAGCGTTTGCAATAGCTTGTGCAGATTGTGATAATTCTCCATTTTCAAAGTATCCCAAAATGTCCAAACTACGTAACAAGACCAAACTCTTTGCTTCTTCTGCTGATAATAACGTTTTGTCTGGTTGACCAGGTTTCATAAATCCCTTACACACCGATTGATAATCAACACTCTTCTTTCCCAATTGTGATAACGATGTACTTGGCCAATTTACTGTAGTCGCCATTGGCGTTAATTCCACTGGATTTGCAGAATCGAACCACTTCAATAATGTATATTTCTTATTCTTGTATGTATCTGCCAATAGTGGTAAAATGTTTAATAATCCACCTGTTACTTTATCTACTGCTCCACGATGTTCAACACTATCAACAAGTGGTTGTGGTTCGTATAACGTTCCTTGAATCAATGTTGATAAATAGTTGGGACTCACTAGACCAATCGATAACATGTAATAAAACTCGTTGGGTAATCTTGATCCAATAATATCGTGCATATCTTTTGGTGCATTTTTTGAGTCAAGGAGTGTGCATAATCCATCGTATCCAAGTACTGGGTGATGCATGATCAAATTCTTATTGGATTGGAATTGTAAATAATAATCTTGTTTTTGTACTTCTGGATGAGTCATATAGTACTTGATTACAGACTCTCCTGTTCCTCCAAAATTGATCACCATATCATGAGCGAAATAGAAGGATTGTGTATTTGAGTTTGGAATATCCAATAGTGGTGGGAATTGTGTTGTCATGAAAAAACTTCCGGATAATAGACAACAATCAACAAACGCGTCATTAGAAATGGCCAACGCTCCTAATACTTCTCTTTTGTCGACAAAATCAAAAGTATCGTATGCACCTTCGGAATCACGTGATAAGCTAATAATTAAACGAGTGTGGTGAGTTGCGGTATCGTTGTGACTAATTTGATTCATAAACATTAAGAGTTCTACAATGTTAGCATTTTTGAAAATATTTTACCTGTTGCACCGTAAATAGCGTGTACGAGTGGTCGATCACGATCTAAAAACTTGGCTAGTTGTGCCCAAGCCAAGTATGGTGCTCTGAAAAATTCTACACCGGTGTCACGGAAGTATTGCAAAATAACATTGATCCAATCCAAAGGAATACCTGTCGCGGTGGCTAATGGTTAGTAGAAGAGTGGTAAACGTACCTAAAAAGAGTGATCCTGCTGCTCTTACTTGTCCTCTTTCGTATGCTCCCCATGCGGCTCTTCTTTTATCTAAAATTTCTGTTGTTTCTGGTTTATGCTTTTTCGTGGACATTCCATTGAACACAAACACTGGAATGATTCCTGCTTTTCTGTGCAAACGTTAGTATTGTGTTATGTTTTTGCATACTTTAGTTTTTGTATTTCTTTTTCTATTGTTGCTAATAAAGTGATTGGAACTCCTCCCATAGCGACTGGCGACTGTTAGAAATATATTTAAGTTGTACCTTGAAATGGCTCTGGAGTTATTGTTACATTGTTCTTTAACCAGTGAAAGCCGTCGATTCCTACACGTGCACCCTTTAACGCACTAATTGGAGCGGTGTGGATTAATCTTCTGTCAGCCAACATCTTGTTGAGATCACGTATTCCCATGTTCTTTGTTTTGTTTGCAAGTTTGGTTGACAGTTGTAACTGCTCCATTTGCACAAATTGAAAAATTTATTCAAAGTATCATGTACCAGGCACTTGGTGGCATTTGTTGGGGACATATAAAATGAGTTCAATTGTTTGGTCGGCAACCAAACAAGCAAAAGATATTGCCTCGAACGTGGATCGAACACGTGACCTTAAGAATGCATCCTAAGAGACTTCAGTCTCACGCTCTACCAACTGAGCTATCAAGGCATATTGTCAAAGGTCAATTTAGTACATAGGATCCCAAAATAGATATAATCATACATTTTGAAAAACACGTACTTATTGTACTGTATTTTTGGTTATCGCTTTGTTTAGATCAAAATGAAGTCAATACTCAACTCATGTGACGAAGTGAGTTTAAATCCGTGGAACGATAAGAAACGAAAATTAGTAACGGTTAGTCAACTAAAACGAGTTAAAGCGCGTGTCGAAACATGTTAATGAACGAAGACTCGCAGGACTTGGACCTCGACAGTGAGGATTCTATAGACTTTGCCTCTGAAGAATTCAATGATGATGCAATGGAGGTAACATTAGATTCTGCAGACGATGAAGATCTTCAAACACCAGTTACACCTGGATTCGAACAAGACAAATTAACAAAAGCACGTGCCAAACTCGCACTTAGTGCAAGACCAGAAAAACTTCCATGTAGAGAAAGTGAAATAGAACGTATTTATGATGCTGTCAACAAAGCCGTTACTTTAGGGTCACCATTAACCATGTACATTGCAGGAGAACCAGGAACTGGCAAAACAGCATGCGTAACAAAAGTTATAAATCGAATCCAACAAGAACACGATCCAAAAGATGTCAAATATGCTTTCATCAACGCAATGAAGTTATCAGCACCATCGGAAGCGTACACAAAACTACATGAGCAAATTTACAAAACCAACAAGAGAACGAAGAAATACACTAAGAAAGAACAGCATAAGCGTTTGAACGATCTTTTCACCAAAGCCAAAGGTGGTCGACCAAAACCATACACTGTTGTTGTTATCGACGAATTAGATTTCCTTGTCACACGCGCACAAAAAGAAATCTACGAGTTCTTCAATTGGCCACAATATGAACATTCCAAACTTGCCATTATCGGTATCGCGAACACTGTTGCTTTACCTGAACAATTACTAGCAAAAATAGCAAATCGTTTCCAGCAAACAGAACGTATCGTCTTCTCTACTTATAGTAAGAGTGACATTATCAAGATTTTGAATGATCGTGTACAAAGTCTTCATGCGTTTGAACCAAGAGCCATAGAACTATGTGCAGCAAAAGTTGCCAGTTCAAGTGGTGATATTCGTCGTTGTCTAGATGTTTGTAGAAGAGCAGCAGAAATGGTAGGACATGGAAAAACGGTCACTGCAGGTGATATCACTGATGCCTATAATGATTTACTTATGAATGGAATGTATCCCATCTTGGAGATGAGTATCTACCACAAATTGTTCTTTCTGACGGCTATTAGAGAACAACACAATATGCAAACAAATGATTTGAGTTTTGAGAAAATTGTAGGAAGAATGCAAACACTCATTGACATGTGTCCTACGAAAAATTTAATTGCAAAAGTTAGTATTCGAGAATTGTTACCTATTTGTGATTGTTTGGATGCTATGAATATTATTACAGTTACTAGAAGTGAAGCCGAGCGATATCCTATCATTCGTTTGAACATTGAAAAGGAAGTTGTCATTGAGAAATTTAGACAAGATCCAGAGATGGAAGTATTTATCAATAACAAGTAATGGAAGGTTGATGATTTATAAATGTTACAGTCCTGGGTCTTCTACTGCGTGAGTTGTAGTAGTCGCTCCTCCGAATGCGTATGGTACAATGTAATAAACTAGGAGCAGTACAGCGAGTGTACCTACAACAATATATAATGTGTTTCGACCAGTCTTTGTCTGTACGACTTGATTTAGTTTTTTCATTGTCGATTTTAGTGTATTTTGCGTATCTGACATGTTTGAGTTTACGCCTGACAACTGTTCGTTCTGCGATGAAAGTTCGTCTCGAATAGATGTTGTTATCTATTGTTAGTCTGTATATTAAAGTCATACATCTTTTAGTGTCGTAACTGTTCTTCGTAGCGAGTTAGTGTAGTCGGTCATATCTTTTTCAACGGCATCCTCCTCTTGTTCTTGAAATAATTGTTGTTTATCTGCTGCTATCGATTGTTTTTTCTCTTTTTCTGGATTCGAAGCATTTCCAAAGAGTGAGGATCGCGCATTCTTCACCCCTTTATTCTGCATATTGTCGTCGCTTTCGCTGTGTTTGTTTGTCGAACGTTTCACTTTTTTTAGAGTTTGTATGCAACTAACAGTATTGTACTAGAGGTTGCACGTGGATAGAAGATGTACTTGATGTAGTCGTTGCGTTCAGAAAAATTACAAACAAAAACATACAATGTTTTCCACAACGCGATTCTCACGACAAGAAGCACCACAAACACAACCAGAAGCGGAAGCTCCAAAGATGATAAAGGGAGCATACAACATTCGAAAACCTATTCCTGTTCCACAACCAGAAATTGTTAACAAATCGTTATGGCGCAAGCACAAACTAACTATCTGCTCGCTACTACTGTTAGGAGCGTTCACATTCAAAACGTGGGGAATGATCGGAAAAGATAGACCAAAAATACAAAAAACGACACCAAAGTAATGTACATAAAACGAACCAGTTTAGTCTTACATTTATTCTTTCAACAAAAGTAAGAATCTATCGGCGAAAAGTTCAAAATCGCTCAACTCGAGATAGATTTGACTACACAATCTAACATATGCTATACCATCCAAAGACCCAAGTTGTACATACGTATTGTATCTTTCAAACAACTTCTTTTGAATATCTTGTCCACGTTCAATGTTACATGGTATTACTACACTAATAATAGCTCCGTTCATTGATTCTTCAGGCACCATCAAAGTTGTATACCACTTTGTGGCAACCAAATTGGCTGCTTTCCATGCCAAATCGTGAACATAGGTCATAATTTGCTCATCTCCCAAATCACGACGGAAGTCCATCGCTTCGTGAATGGCCATGTATGGACAGTAATCTCTAGTACCAACGTATTGGAAATTGGTAACAAAATCATCTCCATATTCACTAGAGATGACAATGGGTTGTATCATGTGTTGCCATTTTTTGTCAACGTACAAGAAAGCGGTGCCCTTTGGCGAATACATCCACTTGTGTGCGTTTGCAGTGTAAAAATCTGCTCCTAGATCATCTAGAGCAAGTGGAATTTGTCCCATGACTTGAGCACCGTCTACCATGACTGGAATGTCATGTGCGTGACACATGTCGATGAGTTTCTTTATTGGAAGTATGGACGATGGGTATGAGCTCATGTGGTCTAATGCAGCAACACGAACACGACCACTGTAGTTGGCGATGGCAGTACGTACTGGTTCGATGAAATCTTCATCTTTGGTGATTGGGAACTTGACATCTACAATGATGACGTCGAATCCACGTACTTTAGCCAAGTAGTTGATAATGTTTTTGACCATTGGATAAGCAATGTTCATGTACAACACTGCATCACCCTTACCAAGGTTGAGGCCATTGGCAAGTGAGCGCATAACGGCGTTAATAGCAGAGCTAGCATTCTCGACAATAACCAAGTTATCTTCTGTTGCTGAAATGTATCTTGCGATGCGAGTGCGTGCATCGTTTAATACCGCTTGGTATACACCACGAAACCATGTGTTTGGGTTGGACTCCATAATTTTGTAGTATCTGCTCTGTGCATTTGCACTATCGTTACACACATTTCCAAAAGCTGCTGCGTTAAGGTTTGTGAAACCGTTTTCGAGTAGGAAATGCTTCTTTGTCGAATGGCCGAACTGCTGACTCATGACAACAGCAAAGACAAGTAGTACAAAAGTTGTGGTGCAACGTAAACTTGTCCACATCAATTTTTACAAGAACGCTAAGTTTCAACTGTTGAACAACAGAACACCTCATTAGCCTATCAACACCGGTTGCATTTAGTTAACACTTATTGGGTCAACTCATAAACAATATGACAAAAACACCAACCATAGATGAACTTAAAACTCGCTTACACATGAAACCACATCCAGAGGGTGGATTCTACGCAGAAACATTCAGGGATACAACCAAAGTTGAATGCAGAGACCGAATCGGTGCGCCAATGAATGCTTCTACAGGAATTTATTTCTTGTTAACATCCAACTGTCTTTCACATTTACACAAGCTCGCTGTGTCCAGTGAAATGTGGCATCACTATATGGGAGTGTCTATAACAATTGTGGAATTGGAAAAATCAACAGATGGCACAGTGGAAATGAGAGAGACAATTCTTGGAAAAGATGTGTTAAATGGTGAAGTGTTGCAGTATGTTGTCAAGCCAGGAGTATGGTTTGGAAGTTATCCAAATACACAATCAGAAACTGAATATGCTCTTGTGGGTTGCACAGTCGCACCAGGATTTGATTTTTCAGATTTTGAATTGGCCAAGTACGATGATTTACTCAAGTTTGTCGGACAAGACGCAACACCAGATATTCTGAACATGTTGAAAAAAATGAGTGCCGAATAATTTACAGTGTTCTAATACTCGTCCACTTACGAACTGCACAAAGTACACCATACTCATCATCTTTCATTGCCTCTAGATGTTTTTCTACTGCCATAGAGTTGCCTCCCTGAACAGCATGAATGAGATTTTGTATCAAAATAAACCGTTCTTGGAAATTCTCTGCTAGTTGCATCAAACAAAGATTGTTCCGCAGTTCTCCAAAATCTTGTCCGCGTCTCATCAAATCTAAAAACCGTAGTAATGAA
>JAESGV010000972.1_pt1 | contig 12322 bp, 5 predicted proteins | sample 9269781 | NCBI WGS metagenome assembly JAESGV01 (sample SAMN15741586, study PRJNA653496) | algae metagenome | isolation source: Tildeniella torsiva UHER 1998/13D and co-occurring heterotrophs from... | place: Slovakia: Slovak Paradise National Park, Hrabusice, Kosice Region | collected 2000-01-01 | reverse complement strand
GACCAAAATTGGTGGAAAAACAGGATATCTTTAGAGCCATATTTTTGATCAGAAAAACTCATTTATTTTGACAACAAGTCATGACCAGAGGTACTACGTACCTAGTTTTTGTTTTAGCCACACTTCTCTTGTACGTGTCGGCTCGTGAATATACTTGTAACAAAAACAACGCACTTCTCTATCAATACAAAGCAGAGGCAACAAGTTTTGGTGGCGACAGTGAAGCAAATAATGACGCACAAAAATCTGTACTATCAGCAGACGTTTCGATCGTGTGTGGAAAAAGAATAAAGGTAGAAGATGAACACGACTCCCTTGTATACATGTTAACATTCTCAAATGTGAAGATGGCAAACGTAGAACCAACAAGCGAAGGTTGGAAAGAGGGCGCGTTATCCGAAAGAAACAATGATGCGCCGAACACGCAAAATATGGATAGTAACTTCCAAGCGCCTACCGCAGTCGTTATAAACACTAATGGAAGAATAGAAAAACTCTATGCAGATACAAATGAACAAGTATGGGTTCGTCACATGAAAAAGGCTGTAATAGAACTCTTGAATACAAAAATAAGCGGAAACTCACGGTTTGTGGAGGAAGGCATTATGGGTCAACACAACAGCCGCTACACAAATACTCTAGATCCAGAGGGAAATAAGCTCATCTTACGACAATGGACGCAGGATGACTATATTGAACCCAAGTTTGAGCCAACACAAATAACGCTCAACGTAAGTTCATACAAATTGTATTAACATTATTAGGGAGAAGGAGCGGTAATAGTTCAGCCTGATGGGAATATCGCACTATCAACTTTGACAATGGAGATGACTCTCAATTCACCAAAGCGATCTCACAAAGATTACCAAAGAATGAAAGAAAAAGTTGGATACGATGATGAGCTACATGCTGACTCTACATCGAAGGCAGGTGGAAGTTCCCTGTTCACAAACAGCAGGAGCAGAAGCATTCTCAAACTCAAGAAGGTTGTTGAGTATTCACCCAAGGACCATGGTGATTTTAGCGATTTCTTCAACAATTTCCCTGGTGACAAGAAAGAAGAATCAGAGGAGGGAGCAGAGGCGAATACTTTGGGTGTGAAAAAGCAATTGACCAAACTACGGCCACATCTTCACATAAGAGAGCACAGAATGGGCATAGATGAAGAGATGAAACAACACATGACACGGTCGCGTGCTCGTTCATTGCGAAGATCAGTCAATTTTGTACAAGAGTTGCAAGCGTTGCTACGTAATCCTGACGACATGAAGAGACAGAGTATGTTGGCTACCTATGTACGCTACAACCCAAAGAGTAGTTTGAAGGTACTCGACAATGCGTTCCGTTCAGTTGTGAAGAGTTTGCAACAAGACAATAGAGCATACAGCAGAAAGATTGATTTCTTGAAGGCTGTACAGAATTTGATGTTTAGTACTGGCATCGCAGATGGTCAAAGATCAGCTCTAAAAACAATTCGTAACTTGGAATTGGCTCATTCGTTCCTAGTAAGCTCACTCATCACTAAGCAACCTATCGATGAAGTCGTACATACGATACGACGTATGCATAAACTTGGATCAAGAGGAGTTGGAGTGGAATTGTCATACCAACAAGAGGGAGATGATGCCGACAGAGACTTGCGTGCAATGTCATACATGGTTGGTGCAGACGCAGCATCAAAGACTGACAACCACGCACTTCGCTCAGAGATGGTCAAGGAGATGATTGATAACCTATCAAATGATCAACATCCTGATGATACTTTGCATCACATCCATGCTCTTGGAAATGCCAAACATGCAGTTCCAATTTCACTTTGGAGACAAATTATTGGCCATAAGAAAGCTCACCCAATCGTGCAGATGACAGCCGTTCAAAAACTACAACAAAGAGTGTTGCCTGGTACAGACGATGACATGGTGACTGACTTGATACATGATATCGTTGGAAGCAAGTCACTTCATCCTCGAGTGAAGGCAGCTGCTATCAATGCTCAAGCAAAGAGACATGAGACAGTACCTAACCATCACAAATCAATGATTCACTTTGTTAAACATGCCAGCGCTGATCCCATGATTGAAGCTGCTGTTCATGATTATTTGAACGTTATAGACAACAAAGTTTCTAAGAGCGTGTTAAAGACCATGAGAAAACAAGCAAGCCGAAGAGATTCAGATGACGAAGATGAAGACAACGCTCAAACACTCATGTTCGGCTCTGTTGGTTCGTGGTTCGGTCGTGTAGGTGCTGATGCAGGTCGTGCATTTAGACGTGCTAGTGACTCTGCAGGAGATGCATATGATCGTGCAAAAGCCGTAGTTGTCGATAAAGTTGACGATACCAAGTCGATTGCTCGCCGCGCTGCTGATGCAGTAGAAAAAACAGCAAGAGCAGCAGGTTCAAAGATGAAAGAAGGTGCTGAGTACGTTGGAGACAAGTACAAGAAGATAGCAAACTCTATTGACGGTGCATGGGAGAAACTTGCGGCAGCATTCACTTCTGCTACATTCCGTGGGAAAGCTCAATGCTTTGCAGGCGACTTGTGTGTTCATGATCCTGCTATGGCAAACTATATTGCTTCGCAAGGTAGTTTGAGTGAAATGAAAAACGCAAGAGCCTTCAGTTTTGAAAAGCTCATTGGTGCCGAAACTATACACCTCTACGTTGGTGCGATTGGATTCGCAGGTATGAAACTAGACTGTGCCGCAGATGCCAATGCATTTGAACATACTTTGTTCTCTCGTGGTGCATCTTATGGATCTGTTTTCAACAAGAAAGTCGATCTTATTGTCGCACATGGTTCATTCACCAAGCGAGTTGGTTATGACCTAAAAGATAGAGCTTATGTTTCTATTCTTGGTCAAACATTATATGACCGCAGTCTCACTGGTGGAGGAAGTGGTTGTTCTCAAGGATCTAAGCCCATCATGTCCAAGAACTATCCAAACGTACTCAAGCATGATATTCATTTCGTCATTGGTCCATTCCCAGTCAGTATTAGTATTAGCGCTAGTGCTGGTTTTGGCGTTGACGCAGGCTATGAGTTCTGTCCAAAAGACTTGACTGCAAGTGTCAGCGTTGAGCCATATGTTACTTTTGCTGTATCTGCCATGGGAGCTTTGGACATCATTGTTGCCAAGGGAGGCATCAAAGTTGCGGCAGAAATGAATTACAAGTTGATACCAAGCTTAAATACTAAGAATTGCAAGTTATGTGCTAGTTTGTCCCGCAAGGTCCGTCCTGGTGACATCAAAGTTAGCGCAGAAGCAACAGCTGGAATAGGAGCGATGAGCAAGACATATAGCAAGATCATCTATACTTGGAACTCTCCACCATTAAGTGGTAGTATCGCCAACAAGTGTGCAAGCGTACCACAAATGACTGATTTATCTGCAGTTGAAAAGAAACTTGGTAAAGCAAATGAAATTACTCAGTTCGAGCAAGACGCTAAAAGTGCAATGGAGAACTATGCAGACATGAGCAAGACGGAGCAAAAGAAGTTGAAGAAGGGTCTTTCACAAGTCCTTACTGACGAAACTACTCCTAGCCATGTCAAGTCCAAGCTGCGTTCTTTGGCCACCGATCTTAGACTTAAGACTGGTGACTCTGTACTTCCTCCAACAGTGGAAGGTCTAAAGAAAGATGCCAAGTTTATATTGTCTAATCCAACTCTATCTCAAGAAGAGAGGAAGGCACGTATCGGTTTCCTCAAGAAAGATGCTTTGAAAGTTCTACAAACAAATCCAAAGTCATCAAGTGACATTACCAACACTATCAGACAACTGAACGGTGATACGCATAACTCGGTAGATGGAACAGAAGTCAAAACAGCGATCAAGACTGCAGCATCACTTGGCAAAGTAGGTCGTGCGAGTAAGATTTTGGCAGATCCAAAAGTATCGGACGAGGAAAAAGACAAACAATTGGCGTCGCTTGAAAAAGCAGTCAAAAACGTTGCAAAGAACTCACCACGTGATATCAAAGCTGCCAACCATATTGTAGACAAAGCACTAGAGAGCTCTGATCCTGCCGAAGCAAAAATCATCAAAGAAGCAGTACACACTGCAGAAAAAGTTGTTCCAAGCACACGTAGTCTAAAAGCCAGTATCAAAAACTTGTTGACTAATCCTCTCGTTAGCAAGAAGCAACAGTTGGCTGATGTTAAGAGTAAGGTACGAGACATGTTCACTGGCCCTGCTTCTGTAACAAAGAAGGTTGGTGCACTCAAGAAGGGTATTCAAAAGATGGTTCAGAAGGCTGTCGAGAAGGGAACACTCACTGTTCCTGATGCGCAAGCGCTTGAGAACGTTATTGAAAAAACAGCAGTTAACAAGATCATTCCTAGTGACTTGAAGGGTAAAATCGAGAAACTAGGCCACACTGCTAAGAAACTTTACTTTAACGGTGGAGATAAAAAATTGAAGAAGAAGCTCACTAACGAAGTGAAAGAAGTTATGGCCGATCCTTCTGTACCTCCACCAGTCAAGGATTTGTTACAGTCACGAGTAGATAACGAGATTGGCGAGAAGACCGAATCTGATCCTAATGTAGCTAAAATCGTTGCAAAGGGAGTTAAGCAAGGCATCAAACGTTATAACCAAGTAACAAAGGCCAAGAAAGTACTTGCTAGTGGCGATCCAGAACAAATCAACAACACAGTCGAAAAACTCATGAACGACGATAGTGTTTCTCCTGACCTAAAAGGTAAAGAGTTTAAGAGATTGCGATCTGCCGCTAAGAAGCTGAACATCAAGGGAGTAAAGACTGTTGTTGAAGATGCCGCGATGAACGCACTAATTCCCGACGAGCAAAAGAACAGAATTAAGAACATTGAAAACATGTCAAATGAAATCGTCAATGGAGGTTCATCTGCAACAAAAGAAGGTCTCGCTGAAATCAAGAGCAAAACGCAAAAGATTATTGATGATAAGAATATTCCACAATCAGTCAAAGACGTTGCAATATCTAGAATGAGTGACGATGTTGGTCATATAGCACCTGCTAGTAACGCAGATGCAGCAGATAACGTTTCTAGTGTTCAAAAGCAGTTCCGTAAAGTTGTCAAGAATGATAAACTATTGCGTGGAGTTGTTAAAGAAGTTGGAAAACTCAAGAACACTCCCAAGGGAAAGAAGGCAAAGCTCATCAACAAGATCCAAAAAGATGTCAGAAAACTCGTACATTCCGGAGCAAATACAGCCAAAGAGATTCGCAAGATTGATAAGAGACTCTTCGATGCAGCAAGTCGTACTGGTGCCGACGAAAACGATGTCAAACAAGCGATTACTCGTGGTGTCGAGAATGAACTTATTCCACACGGTGCAAGAAAACAATTCAACAAGTTGGAAAAAGAGATTATTGCATACATCAAGGCAAGAGGAGACGAAGTTGTTCGGCCACCAATTGCACAGCGTATTGCACAAGAAGCACTCGCGATTCTAAAAGGTCGAAAGGTTTCGCTTCTCGCGAAGTCCATGATGGTTAACAAGCTTTCAAGAGAAGTTGCTGAAGTCGCCAAGATTGGAAAAGCAACAAACGAAGAGAAGCACATTCTAGATAAGATCATCAAAGATGCTCTGCTACGCGGTGTTCTTCCAAAGAAAGTTGTAGACAAGATCAAGAAAGTTAAAGCTGACTTGAGATCCGCATTCCGTGATAAACACGCCTCAACTAAAGATAAGAAACGTGCTCTCAAGACTGCAGGTGAAAAAATGAAGAAGCTCATGGGCGACTCTTCTGTTAGACCAGAACTCAAGACTCTCGAAATGGCACAAATCAAAGGAGCCATGAAAAAGAGAATAGCAGGCAATGGTGCGTATCAAAAGACCTATGACAAACAAGTGACTGCTGCTACTGATAAGCTTGTACGATCAACTCCAGTCGGTAAAGACGGAAAGCTCCCAAGAATTGTTCGCAAGATTGCTCAAAAGGAAAACGATAAGAAGTTGGCTCCTCTACGAAACGAAATTCAACAAATTGTCGGCTCACAAGTGCCAATGGCTGAGAAACAAGAGCAACTACGCAAGGTTAGAGAACTAATGCAAAAGCAACTCGCTAAAACTCCTGCTGCACTACGCAAACTTGCCGTCAAAGATGTTGATAAAACATTGAAGTATGTCAAGCAAACAGGTGGCAAGGCAGGTCGACAAGCTTCCAAGATGTATGGTAAGCTCATGCGTGCGGCCAAGAAGGGCAAATTACCAAAGCCAAAACCAAAACGCGTGAAATCACCTATCACTAAGAAAGCTACATTGTTCGAGAAGCCCAAGTCAATGTTACCAAAGCGTAAGTGGTCCAGCTATAAAGAAAGCAAATTAGTTGCTGGTGGCAAGAAGCATCGCAAATCACCAAGACGTGATAGACCAAAACACAAACCGAAGAAGCATGTCAAGAAGTATCTTAAACAATTGAAGCAAGCCAAGAAGCACTTGAAGAAGCAAGCAAAGAAGAAGGCCAAAAAGGTGCTGAAGAAGCAACTGAAGAAGAAACTCAAGAAGCAAGCGAAGAAGCAGTTGAAGCAGGTGAAGAAACATGCCAAGAAGGCCTTGAAGAAGCAATTGAAGAAACAACTCAAAAAGCAGGCGAAAAAGCAGTTGAAGAAACAACTAAAGAAGCAAAACAAAAAGTTGAATAAGAACATGAAGAAGATCAAACAACTCGCAAAGAATCCAAAACTTGCATCAAAGAAGAATCTACAAAAACTCAAGAACACTATTCGCAAAGTAGACAAACGCATTGATAGAATCACCAAGAGTTCTAAGAAATTGACTAAACGCAAGATTGGTGCTGTCAATGATGCAGTCAAAGCGATTAAGATGGTTGTAAAAAACAAGGCAGAATCAAAGGCTGATAAGCTTTCTCAATTGAAGCGCATCAAGAAGGACATCAAATCGGCGATCAAGAACTTGCCAAAGAAGGATCAAAAGGCTGCTTTAAGTCAAATGAAAAAGCAACTCAAGAAATTACCAGGCAAGTCAGGTCAATTAGCCAAAGATGTACTCAAGAATGTTGTCAAGAAGACAGAGAAGAAGCTCCAAAAGAAAGCTGAAAAGAAGGCTGAAAAGAAACTTGTGAAGAAGGCAGAAAAAGCAGAAAAGAAATTGGCAAAGAAAGCTGAGAAGAAAGGACAAAAACTAGAAAAGAAGGCTGCTAATAAAGAGGAGAAACTCGCAAAGAAGGCAGAAAAAGTCGAAAAGAAGGTTGAGAAGAAGTTGGCTAAGAAAGTAGAAAAGATCGAAAAGAAATTAGCAGCAAAAGTCGAGAAGAAACAACAAAAACCAGTTCAGAAGGTCGTGAAGAAAGAGGAGAAAAAGCTTGCAAAGAAGGCAGAAAAGATCGAAAAGAAGGCTGCAAAGGTTGAGAAGAAACTTGCCAAAGAAGAAAAGAAACTTGCAAAGAAGGCAGAGAAAGCAACTCCAAAACCAATTGTTAAAGCTGCAAAACCATCGACTGTCATCAAGGCTGCTGTGAAGAAACCTTTGGACAAGCTTCAAAAGAAATTAGAAAAATCCGCAGCCAAGACTGAGAAGTTGGTCAAGAAGGCGGTCAAGAAGCATGACGCTAAGGTAGAAAAGAAGGCTGACAAGAAAGTCGCGAAGGTAGAAAAGAAACTAGCCAAAGCAGAGAAGAAGCTTGAAAAGAAGGCCATCAAAGAAGAGAAGAAAGCTGCTAAGAAACTTGGCACTACCGTTGCACCCAAATCTCTAGCCAAGAACGCTGTTGCCACATCAGTACCTAAAGCTACACCAACACCATCTCCAAAGAAGCTTGACAAGAAACCACTTGTTGCCACTACTGCCACACCCAAAGATGCACTTAAAGCTGCTGTTAAGAAACCACTTGCAAAGGTAGCGAAGAAATTAGAGAAACAAGTAATGAAGACAGAAAAAGTGGTCAAGAAAGAGATCAAAAAGCAAGTTGCAAAAGCCGAGATAAAGAAGGCAGAAAAGAAGATCACAAAACGAGCTGAACAAGTCGCTGTCGCTATCAAGGACTCTAATCTATCAGCCAAGCAACAAAAGAAGGTCACCAAAGTAATCAACAAACTTCCTGATAAAGCAAAGGACCTCGCTAAAGATGCAGCAAAGGCTGGTGTGAAACCAGCTACTATTGCAAAGGCAGAGAAGTCCGTTGCTAACGGTCTTAAGAAGATCAACGCTGCTGTAGTAAACAAGAATCTAACTGCTGCGGAAAAGAAGAAGATCATCAACAAACAAACAGATAAGATTGAAAGGAAGTTGAACAAATTGGAACAAAAGACCGAGAAGAAGGGCACTACAAAACCTAAGGCTCACACAGCGAAACCATTAGCAACGAAATCGCTACAAGGAACTCCAACGCCTGTCGCACCTGGTGTCAAAGGTAATCCAGTACCAAAGGCTGTTGCTGTCAAACCTAAGAGCACAATCGCCGTCAACAAAGTAGTACCTACTGCAGGATTGCAAGGAACACCAACTCCAGTGATTCCAAAGGTTACTAGCTCACCAGTATCGCATATCAAAGTGAAAAAGGTCAAGTCAGTTCGCAATGCTATCAATCAAGTTGAGAAGATAATGAAGAGCAACAAGGGTATTACCGAACAAACAATTGCTCTCAAGAAGCTCGCAGAAAAGCTCAAACCAGTATTCAAGCATATGCCAAAAGATAAACGTTTAGCAGAAGTGACTAAACTTCATAACGCACTAGAGAAGCAATCCCAAAAGGGCTCTAGCGGAGCAGTAGCCAAACAAATCTTTGCCAACTTTGTAGAACAAGATGTGATTAACAAACTAAACAAGGGTAAAGTCACACAATTACCCTTCACAAGGTCACCAACAAATGAACAAGCTAAACCTGCTGCAAATGTCGGCAACCAAGTAGCTATCACCACTGCACAACCCAAGTCGCTCTCGGCAAAGAAGAGAATGATCAAGGACGCAAAAGAACTTGCAACAAAAGTACAAATCGACATTGAGAAGATCACTACCGATAAAACACTCACAAACGCCGAGAAACTCAAAGCAATCAGCAAGCTGAGTAACACAATAAGAAAAGATATTGCCAAAGTACCATCTGCAGAGCAAAAGATACTTCATGACAAGATTACTGTGAAGAAAGCTCTAAAGGCACAACTACGTACTCCTACAACAACAGCAACACCAAGTCCTAAATAATGTACAAATTGTTTATAAAAATAACACATTTATTTCAACAAGTAATGTTCAAACAATGTCCTACGTTTCGACATCAATTCCATAAAGAATTTTTGAATGTAAATATCATCTCGTAAATGCACGTTCTCTGTTACTAGCTTTGGGTTTTCAGGTACCAACTTCATCAACAAGTCACACTCTACCCATTCAAATCGATAAGACTCTTTTGCAGACAACTTTCCCAAATCTATCAGCGTCTTATCTTTTCCATGATCTTGACTTACAAACATGCTATTATCCACCATTGCGTTCAATTCTTGTACAATCTTTTTACACGTTTCCATACTTGGTTTCTCCACTATATCTGCTAAATCAACAACGTACAATTTGATCATTCCATGTGGTGCATAGATACTCTCTAATTTTCCTTGTACCTTCTTTCTTAGTAAAAGCGAAATCAAGTTTCCAAATTGTTCATTCTTATCAGCGTGTCCTTGATTGGAATCAAAATAGTGGTATGTTTCTTCATTGAACTCTCTAACGGCTGTGTGAACTGGCGATTCATCTTTTTGTTTTGTTGGAAAAATCTTTTTCTTTCCCATCAAAGTAGAGAATGCTCGTGTTTCGTGCTTGAATTGTTCGGATAGTAACAAGTATCTAGTTCCAGTAGTCGTATCGCAAAAGGTTAACAAGATTCCAGCAGTGGTTATCTCGGAACGTATGTCTTTTGGGTCGTGGAACCACGTTGTCGCGTTGTCGATTGATTTGAATAAGTCATCGCGACGTTGATGTTGACTTTCGTAAGCTTCTATTGGTCCACCTGGCATTTCGAATCCATGTAGTTCGTCAATAACTTTCTTCCTATCGCGTTCGGAGCCCACAAAGTACTTGATGTGACTTATTCTATCTCCGCGATGTGAAATGGGAACACATTTTAGTACGCGAACACCTGTGCGTTGTTGTATTATGTCTGTGACTATTAATGTTAGAAAAGTGAAAAAGAAACATTACCTAGCTGTGCGTTTGTGAATTGTGCGACATGTTTCATCTCGACAAATACTTCCAACTGCTTTTGTGGTTCTTCAACTATTCTAACTGAGGATAATGACGGCTTGTACTGGTAAATGTCGTCGAATTTTCTCGAATCACGTAGTAGTTCATCTCTAAACAAACGCGAGTCTGTTTGGTAGTAATAATCGCGTTCTGAACCATACCTATCTAGTCTAGAGTCGTAGTGGTTTCTTTGTTCGCGATGGTACGAGTCGTAGCGATAATAGTCATTATCACTATAGTGACGCTTCGATGACCTATAACTGTCGTATTCATCATCATAGTACCTGTCTGTGTGGCTTCTTTTCATTGTTTTGGTTGATGATCGTTGTAAACAAATTACTACGTCCACTAGTAAAGTTCTAAAGATTTATTATTAACAATTCTACTGCTGTTCATCATGTTCCTTGATCTTGTGCAACAAATTTTTCAAACCTTCAATCTTGGTAGATTTTCGTTTCGCTTGTTTGTCTCCTTGATCTTTGTCATGGGAATCCAATCTGGCAGAAATACGTTTCTGTTGAACGTCATTTGGGAAACTGCCACTGTTTCGTTTTGCAATATCTTCAAATAGTTGTGATGATTCTTTGATAGATCTTCTCTTACTAGTGATCTCTTCACCTATAGATTTTCGTTTTTCTTCTTTTCCTTGTTCATTGTCTACTTTGACAACGAATAAATTCTTCTTCAAATCTTCGATTTTTATAGATCTTCTCTTGCGTGCTTTTTCCTCTTGTTTTAACTTTTCTTCTGCTTGTTTATCTTTTTCTTCAAATTTTCTAAACGCAGAAACTGGTGTGTAGTAGGTTTGTAGCCATAGTTTGTCGAATGCGCTGTCGTGACAAGTGAACTCGAACGCTCTTGCTAAATCTTTGAATTGGATGACGCCATCTTGATCTTGGTCCAAATAGGTTACGATATCTACCAAGTGTTTTTCATCATTGCCTGCGTCTTCCCACATTTTTTGGAATTGTATAGCAGAAATTTCACCTGTTTGTCTTTTAGAGCGACTATAGACCTCTTCATACAACTCTCCAATATTTTGTACTCGCACGTCCAAATCGCTGCTATCATTACCAACCAGTGTTGCATACCAGTCGTAAAAGTCGTCAAAAGTAATCGTTTGGCCTTTCGTTGGAATGGAGACTAATAGTCCTTGTATGTTCTCTTTTGTTAAAACAGCTTCTGGAATGCTCAAATCTTTTAGAACAAGTTTGAGTCCATCTGCTGATAGTGATTCACCCTCCACGTGTTTGCGGAATGTACTGCGTAGAGTGGCTCTGTTGAGTGTTTCAGACATCTTGATGTGGCGATGTTTGTTTGGATTTTGTGCCTGACGTTTGAAGGGTCCAAGCGAATTGTAACAAAAAACTAGCAGGTACTTAGAAATCTTTTTTACATTACTAGCACTCTAGCTTCGTCATCCGACTCTGCTTCGCTAGCTGCACTTTTTGGAGAGCCACAACATAGGGCAATTAATCTCTGCTTGAACCACTTGGTTAGTACACCATACACTACAGCGTTCATAAGAACCTTCATGGGCGTAAAAATGCGCTGCAACCCAGTTAGGATATGACCTGTAAAGCTAATATCTGCCGTAGTAAAGTTTTCAATACCATTTCTGACAACTTGATTCGTGTACCAACTATCAAGATACGTTCTCATGATGATAATCCAAACACCAAAAAAGATGAATGGCATAGTGTAAAGAGTGAGTTGTCTCTGTAAAACTCGTAACTTTTCATCACGTTTTCGTGCAGCAACACTATGCTTGACGTAATGTGCAGAGCTTACAATATTAGCTGTAGTTCGGTACACGAGCATACGAATGACAATCGCTAAAATCTCTAGTATGACGTATCCTGATGTTCTAATCAGATCAGGTACAATTTCAGCTACGTATACGATCACACCTTGCTTGTAGTACATGGGAACAACTTCTGCAATAGTAATCCATAAAATACAGAACAGGAACGGTATAATGATCGCGAAAATGAACATGGCAGCTTTGTATTTGGTCATTGTTGTTCGACTATCTTCCTCTCCACTAGTTGACACGACAGTTGAGTGTTCATGATGATTGTGTATCGTACGAATTGTCAAGTAGATATTTAGTGAGGCAAAGAGTGACCACACGCAAC
>JAESGV010000971.1_pt1 | contig 12333 bp, 10 predicted proteins | sample 9269781 | NCBI WGS metagenome assembly JAESGV01 (sample SAMN15741586, study PRJNA653496) | algae metagenome | isolation source: Tildeniella torsiva UHER 1998/13D and co-occurring heterotrophs from... | place: Slovakia: Slovak Paradise National Park, Hrabusice, Kosice Region | collected 2000-01-01 | reverse complement strand
AGCATTCAATACTCCAAAAAAGTTTACACCATTGACGTTACATCCGTACGTCACGTTTCCGCCATAATAATCACCAATATTCGCATATGAGTTTGTCAAAACTATCGGTTGTACTACTTGCTGTTTTTTGGTTGGCACCAGCGTTACAAGTGAAACGATAACAGGTGCTGCTATAACAAGTGGTAGTGAGTTGCTACTAAACTTGTATTTTTCTGCCGTGCTACTCAACGGAGGAGCAAGATAAACATTCAATTGTTGGACACCAACAATACTGTGGCGCACCGAACAATTAAATTCTGGCGATGTACCAATTTTTGTGTTGGCTGCAATTACAGCACTTGTTAAGTCGGCATTTATCACGCAATAGAATCGAGAAATATACGTGGCTGTTAAACCTGATGATTGTAGTGAGAAGGTCGGTACAAACTGGGTGTCTGTCATTTGACCATTTACCGCACCACTAGTGAATGCGATCGGACCTGGCGCGAGCATGTCATAGTTTATGGGACCCGTTATGTAAATGAATCCACTTCCAAAAATCAATCGGAGAGCTATTTGAATTGTACGAGTGGTACTCTCCGTTGTTGTACATTCAAACGAAGTGGAACTCAATTGCGAAACTGTTAGCGATGAGCCATCGTTATATCGCACACATTGAATTCCATTTGCTACGTCAGCAGAGACTAGTAACGAATTGGTGTTGACAGCAATCTTCCACGATTGCGCTCCTGTAACAATAATGTCATAGTAATTGTCAATTCGCTTCGATAGTGAGCCGTACTTGACAAAAACTATTGGCACCTGATTACTGCTTAGAGTGCTAGATATAGTTGCACCATCTCTAGAAAACGCCAAACCAATATAATAAGTACCAATACTCGTACTGCTCGAAGATAGAAACGAACATCTATAGTCTGTGGTACTGATGTTCTGTGTTGGTACTAGTTTGGTAGTTCCACCAAACGTTAGGGTACAGTAGATAGTGCTACCAACCTCTGCAGGATAACTATTTGATGTGCGAATAGTCATGTTATTGTTTGTACCGTCATAGTAGAATAGTTGTAGCTGAGTTGCAGGCATCATTGAAAGTGATGACGTTTGACATACAAAGTATTGACACCGATCACCTGCATAACAGCTATTACATGAACATGTGTTATACCCAGAACACGTTCCTTGTGAACTACACGCAGAAAGAGCGTTACTAGACACTCCAAAACATGTTGTAGTAGAGCAACTTGAACCAGAGTAATTTGGATCACATGCACACTGTGAAGGTGCCACACATTGACCATGGTTAGAGCATGACATAGGATTTGTGTATGCTAAACCGTTACAGTTCCAGGACTCACAACGCGATCCAGTAAATCCAGGCTTGCAGAAGCAGTTGTTTGTTGCGGTGCAAGAACCATTTCTGTTGGAACAGACTGTAGCAGCACTGTACAAGATAGTATAGCAGTACCAATTTTGACATTCATTGCCGTCAAAGTTACTGTTACATGAACAGTAATTTGGAGAAGTACAAGTACCGTTATTAGAGCATGCACCTGCACCAATGTTGTTTTTTCCATAACACTGCCAAGTTGAGCAGTAAGTACTAGATAGATAACCAGCGTTACACTGGCAGACGTTTAGCGACTGGCAAGTACCACGTCCACTACAAACGTTTGCATCGTCTTTTGAGATTCTATTGGTTAGTTTGTGACTGTACAACATACCCGTTACATGACCATATCTCACAATCTACACCAGAGTAACCTGCAGCACAGTTTGTGCATTTATCAGGAGAAGAACATGTTCCTCTTCCACTACACACAGAACTAGACGCACTAGATATTCCGTTACAGAAAATGTTGCCCTAACTGTAAGCATGGCTATCGTTCACTTACTGTTGCTAGAATCGCGAGCTCATTAGCTGTAACTACTCTAGAAAGCAGAAGAACTGAAGCAATTGGCTTTAAAAGTTGTGTATCGTCATCCATGGAAGGTCTATTTCCTATGCATAGTGTTCCTGTTGCCGATGTTGTGAAGGGATACGATGTTTGAGTTGTGAAAGAGTACGCACTGCCTCCATTTAAATATCCTCGAAACGTTCTTGACGAAGCAGTCCACGTAATAAGTATGTGTGACCTATAATTAGTAGACAATATTAACATACCATGCATTATCAGGAAACGCGAGGTAATTGGAACCACTTCCCAGTAAACTATAACTCGCTTGTACACAGGGATCATTACTGTAACACGCACTGCTCGCATAGTTATAAACACCTATCCTATTTGTGCTTGATGCGCGAGTAATATATACACCAGTTCTGACATTGCCACTACCAAAACCAAAAATATGTGTAGAATCAGATCCAGAACCATAAATCCAAAAACTAAGTGAATAATCTCCTGTAGGTAATTGTGATGACATAGCTCCACACGCACGTTTTTGAGCACTAGATGCCTGCATATATCCACTAGCGGCAAGCCCTTTTCCTGCTGGTCCGCCAGTGCTCATTGAAACAGTACATGTTCCAAGATTGTTGTTTTTGGTGCCAGAGTCTGCACAATTCGTCGCACCACCTCTCCACCATCCCACAACGTCGGTTTGCAAACCATTGATACTGTTAATTTTGTTAATGCTTCTACCATGTGAATAACTTCTTGCAAAGTCGCTTTCCACTAGTTGCGCAACTGCGTGTGTCGCACACTGTGTTATTCCTGTACACACAAAGAAGACCGTTAACAGCAACACTGCTCTGTTGCAAAGCATCTTTAACAGTCAAAAGTCAGTGGTTTAGTACCAGAAGCGTTGAATATCCGACGCCAAGTAAGGACTAGAAGCCCAAAAGACAACATTTTTAGCGCTTTACAACTTTATAGCTACACTACAACAAAAGAAAGCTTGAACACCTGTATCAGAGAGATGAGCTGGGTAATGGGAAGTCTATTTAAAAGCAAAGCGCAGGCCTCTTTGACCGAAGGGAAAAATATGATTCAAAATGCAATAGATCCTGAACCAGAACAACCAAAAGAAAAGACATATTGGGAGCAATTTAAAGAGGGTGTAAGTGATGCTGGAACGAGTATTAAAACGGCAGTACAAGGAGAACCTAAATCAGCAAGAATGCAAGAAGCTGAGAAGCGAATTAAAGAGAATAGAGAAAATAGGGAGCGCTCTAGGCAAAAGTATAACACTAAAAAATAGTTTTGTTGCGCTGTTTTGTAAAAATAGCAAACTAGAATCATCAATTATGAAGTTGTTCCTATGCTTGTTGATAACACTAGCCTATGTGGCTTGTCAACGCTCAATATCGAAGACCGTAACTCTGCAGCCCAAAACATATGTTTCTGAAACAATGTTTATGTACGACCCCACGAAAATCACAGTCACATGCGGCTCGTGCTCAGTTTATGTAATGTCGTTTAACGACTTTAGTAGTTTTGAGAAAAATCTACCTTACAATTTTATGACCATGTATTCTAACGAAAACGTGTATGGATCTTTCATAGTTGAAAATGTTCGCGTTTATCAATCAACATATTTTGTTGTATTGAACAAGAACATGCAACCAGTTTCTGTAACCTATTCATTGGCGTCAACACCAGTTAATCCAACAGCTCCACCAACACCAGCAGGCAAAACTATTAGCATATTTGTACCCGTTGCTGTAGGTGTGCTTGTTTTAGTTTTGATTGTTAGCGCAATTGGCATCATTTGCGTCAGAAGGAGATTAAGAAAGAGGAGAGAACAAGAAGCATATGGTAGCGTTGGCGTACATACGCAACCTTATCCTGTACAACCAACTCCGCAGCCGTATGTACAACCATACCCAGCGCAACCAACGTACATGCAACAACCACCAGTACAACAAGTATATGACAATCAACCACAATATTATACACCACAACCACCCTATCAAGACCCATACTACCAAAACAACACTGCGCCAAGTGCTCCTGTGTATAAAATATAAAGACTAAATAACACATTTAGTAAGTGGTTGAGATACAAATTGTTTCGTGAACATGACCAAAAACATAATTTCGTGTTGGTGATACTTGGCAACAGTATTTCTTGCGTCTGTACTCATTTTTGTGAATTCTGCCAAAATATTTGCGCACCTTCTTTGGAACAGTTGGGAACTAGAAACATCACTTGGTGCATTATCTATGCCATAATCATCATACACTTCATCTTGATCAAAATCTTCATCTTCTGCATCCTCAAAAATATTCACATGTTGATACTGTGCTTGTCCAAAAAATTCTTGAGTATCTTTTTGTACCTTATTCTCTTGTCTTTGCTTCTCCCTCAAATGACGATTAATTTCGTACGAGTTTGTTTTCATACGACTTTGTAGACCACTCTTCCATACTAGCAAATCAACTAGTCTCGTGATACAATTATTTGTATGTGCGATCACGGATACGAGTCGAACTGATGCAAAGTGAACGAGTCTTGTTATAAAGTTGAGTGATAACGATCGACATAATAAATCAATCTCTTCTAGGTCACGTTTTACATACTTGGTAGTTGTACTTGCTTCTGGTTTTTGTTCTGCTTTTAGTTTTTCTTGTTGTTGCTTTTGCTGTTCCAATGTGTGATGTTTTGCAACATCGCGTTCTTCTAATGCTTCCAAATCAATAGTTGATTTTCTAGACTCTTCGTCTTCAGAATCTTCTATTTGTCTTTCTTCGTCATCGGAATCTTCATCGTCTGGTTCATTGACATGATTAATCGATGTCGAAGTTCTTAAAAATCCAATAGTACTACTTAGCACTGATGAAAACTCTCCTTGTAGCTTTTCCGATAAAACATCTGCATTGTGTTTGGCATGTGCATTCTCTGGAGCTATTAACAATGACAACAGTTCTAATGCGTTCACACGCAATGGTTCGTCTGTATCATCACAAATACACGATCTCAATTGTGATAACAAGATGTCAGTATCACGTTCAAGTTGTATGGATGTTCCTATGTTCACCAGTATGTCAAAGATTTTGATTTGCCATTCGAGGTGTATGTCTAGTTGGAACAAACGTAACAATAGCCCAACCAGTGAATTCTCTTCTTCATCTTTTGCTGATACAATAAGTTTCTTATCACGAATATCAAAAGAACTATTTCGAATAATAATGAGTGAAATAAACGCTAGGCGTTCTAGTAAACGATCATGAACACTCAACGTGTTAAAAAAATTCGATTTTGATCTTGGCATCAAAACGTATTTTTTCACACTATCTACCAGTACAAACAACAATCCTCTTATAGAATCCAAGTGAAACTTTTTTGTTTTCGATAATGATAACTGCGCGACTTTAGTCAACGCCCAATCAACGTGTGGTTCTTCTCTGCACTCGATAGAGCATTCTATTCTTCGCATTTGTTCCATGGTACTTTGTGTCATAGTTTTTGGTTTTTTATGATATTGGTAACCTAACGACACTGTTGGACCAGCCATTTCTGTCCACGACCGTTTTAAATCTGCTTCTTCATGATGTTGTGGGGTGTTTTGTTCTGGTACTACTGGATGTGGCATGCTTTCAACTGGATCTTTTTTCCCAAAATGTAAAACCTAGACAGTGTTACAAAATGCATGCAACCGTACTTGTTCATATGCGTATAAATATCGTTTGTAGTGATTTCGCAAACTGTAACTCGCGCTAGTGCATGTTTTTGGAACTTTGTATCCCATAGTCACGTCTTTCCATAACTTCTTCTCGGTAACCTTTGAGTTAGAAATAACTTTAGTGCTCGTACTATTTCTGTGCCTCCTCTGGTAATAACCTCTCTGTAAAGTCTGTACAAATCGAGTGTTCTACCACCTAATTGCGGTAACTTTCCAATGGGAGTACCCCGCTCTTGCATGAATTTGTTCAGTTTTGTCAAAAATGATTTTTTCTCGTCGCTGTCCTCTGCAGTGGTAACAAAAATTTCTTCTTCTTCGCCGTCTTCGTCAAAGTCTTGGTCTGATACATATTCTTCTGTAGGCATTGTTTGCTTCAGGTTTTGGTCAACTATCCGTTACAAACGTCTAATGTCAAATCTCGCAGTTCTGCTGGCTTTGCTCCTCGCCGTGTGTTTGTGTGCTGATCCAGTACCACCAAGTCCAAAACAGTACTACTTGGCGAGTAAGAGTATTTCTGGGACCGTCGTAAAAAATTGGGTTGATAAAGTCAATGATTTGTACAGACTAGACTTGGTTAGCAGTACTGGCATTATGTTGTCCCAAGATTTTTACTTTGGCTCGCAAAAAACAGGCTATCATATTGCATATAAGTTAGGTATTCTTTGTACAACCGAAGGTAAGCAGATCTATAAGCTAACACGCAAGATGTAAACAATGCCGATACTTTGTCAGCATGGCAGACTAAAGCAAAATATATTGGAGTTGGAACGAGCATATCTATGCCACATCAACCCTGTAATATTTGGAATAACACGATTGGTGTAAAACCAAGCTATGTTTTTTCCTACCTTGCAAGTACCAAAGACAACACACCTGTAGAACTGCTCGAGAACAACCAACTTTTGTACCAATATTCCAATTTCACAACTGGCCCTGATTCTCTACCAAAGAACATATTTACTATGCCCATAGACAAGAGTAGATGTCTATAGAAGTATTATTTTCATAAAGAAATAATCTATTGAGCGAGATAGACTGTGCCACTCGATGTAATCGGCCAAACATTATTCTTGTTCTTGAATGCTATACGCTCAACTTGAGGTTTATCAACGGCAACAGATTGCGTTGTATGGCCTTTGAAATGTGTTGTTGGTGTTTCTTGTGTACTTCCATCAGTAAAATAGATGACAAAAGACCAATTAGGATCTCCCAAGACTGAGGTAGTTCCCACAGTCATATCCACTTTAAATCCTTGACCAATGTTACGGCCAGGTGCACAAACAACAAACTCGTTTCCTGCTGTTATAGTCCCAGCGTTGAAATCGCATCTATCATTTGTTATATTTTCATTAACGGTGGTACCTTCTTGGATCTTGAGCGAGAACACACGAAAGTAAGAGAAACAAGAGAATAAAGGTGTTACTTGTTTGCATTCTAATTAGCTGTTACAAAACGAAATAGAAGCAGCAGGAATAAGGATATTGCAAATCAGTTATAATGTATGACAGTGCGATATTATTCATCCTCTTCTTCGTCGTTTTCTTCCTCCTCGTCTGTTTTTTCATCAGCATCAGTGACATGGCCTTGACGTACTAATAAAAAGGTAACTTCTTGTCGCCCTGCTGAAAGCGTGCCAGTGAAGCGATTTGGGTCACCCTCTACAGGACAAAGTGTAAACACATCTCCTGATTCTTCATCTGTTAAAGTGTAGGTACCGTTGTTATTTTTTACACCGGTCACTTTGTTTTCTGATGATGACATACCATCCTCATCAAACTCGGCAGTTCCAATGTATTCACCAGAAAATTTTTTGGTAATTTCAAACGTTCCGCCACACAAACCATCTTCGTCATACGAGAGCTTCTTAAATTCCCAGCTTCCAACAAGCAAATCTCGCTGTTTTGCGAACTGTGTGAATAATTTTTCTGCCTCATTTCTGTTTGCTTTGTCTGTAATTAGGTCGTACAACTTTGACACAAGCTCTAAGCACTGTGTAGTGTCCAAAGTCTTCATACTCTCAATGTAGTCACTGAAAGCGCCATTTTGGCTTTCAGCATCATCAACACGTACTCTCTTTGTCGCCATAGATTTTTTTGTAAAGTACAGCTGTTTACAGGATGGTTTCCTGGTTAACAGTATCGTGGTTCAGGGAGTCTAGATTTATTCAATTATTTCTTCGTATGACGACTTCTTTCTTCGCCTTACAAACAAAGCAAGTACAATACCACCCACGATTAAAAATCTATAACGTTAACAGTCATAAACACAACATACATTGTCACACATCCACCACCTACTCCTAAACCAATGTACAAGCCAATGTTGTTCCCATTATTATTTGGTGTCACGGCAACTTCTTGTTGTGATCCCTCACCCGCCTCGTTGAATGCAGATAATGTCCACACTGTTCTACCACTGAGTACACCTTCTTCAACATAACTCGTCTCATTTGTTGTTCTAACAATTACATCCTTCTTTCTTATATTGTATCCAAGAATAATAGGTGGGTTACCCTTATTCATTGGTGAATCCCAAGTTATCGTTGTCTTTGTACCATCATAACTCGCTCTACACCCAAAGTTGCCAGGGTAGTCCAATGTTGCTACATCAATAATGTTTGAAATGTTACTATGGCCCAAGTCACTTTGTCCAATAACAAAGTACTCGTACTGCTTACCATTCTCAACCTCGTCATCACTGTATTCTGTCTCTCCATCTTTAGTGGTTCCAATGTTTATAGTATCACGGAAAATTAGTATTCTGGTAATAGGTGGGAAGCTTTCAGGTATTGTATACTGTATTTTCGTGAAGTTGGCTCCGATATCAATGACAGTCAACAGTGGAGCACTTGCTTTGCCATAGGCTTTCACACGATTTGGATTAGACATGTTTCCTCTTCCATACGAGTTGGTACAGTCAATTGTATACATGTACTCTAGTCCTGGTACAACACCATAGTGATCATACTGGTATGCAGTAGTGTTGCTACGTACTTGTGCTATCAAGTTGCCATGGTTATAGATATCACAAAACATGATATTTGCTGTAGCCACTTGATGAGCAGTAAATGTTATGCGTATCATTCTATCATGCATGTTGTCTGTGATAACATCATAAGGAGCTAGTGGTACTGTAGTCTGAGTGTCACAGCGCTCACCAGTCCACTGGTCATCAATACATTTACACCCTTGTATTCCAGTACACTGTCCATGAACACATCCTTTGTAGCAGAAACCTTGAGCAATATTGATAGAGACCAACTCAGTACCAGAGTGTACATAGGTGGTTGTAGCTACACCGTTAGAGTTATCGATGATTTCAAACTGTGATGCAATATGCATTGTATTCATAAATGGAGTGATTTGTTTGACTGGTATAGAACTAATGACGTCCCATGACTCTGGCAGAGGTTCAAACATGATGTCTAGATTTGATATCTTGGAACTATTATCAGCGATTACAGTTGCTGTGATAAACGCGGTAGGATTATAGGTAACATACAGCGACAAGTCAACAGTGTCATCGAGTTGTAGTGAACCATTCACTGTGAGTGTAGTTTGAGCATCAATAGTAAAAGTTGATAACTGAGGTGTTGTTGCAATGATCGACTGTAAGAATACATTCCCAGGTTGTGTGTAAACGTGACAGCCAAAGATATTCAAAGGTGAGAGTACTGAAGAACCATTGTACAGGAACAAATGAATACGTGATAGTGACTGATCTTCTGTAAGTGTAAGTGATCCACCTTCGAAAATACTGATCTCCATACTCTCTGATTCTAACCAACTCATCGTAAGTGGAGCGTTGAGGAACATTTTCTCTGCTTGTAGATCAACACCAGTAACCTCTGTATCAGTCGTGATACTTAGTGACTTAAACTTTGCTGAACCACCAATTAATTGTACACGACGATCATCGTTGTGAGCTTGTGTGATAAAATCATTTGCAATCAGTTGCGAATTCTCAGAGTAGATTGTACCAGGTGCAACTAGTGCAAGAGTACCGATAACCATAAAGGTAGAGTTTTGTAACGCCAACGTGTTATCTATATTGACCATCGACTCGGGTTCAATCAATGATATATTGCTCATGTAGAATTGCACTTGCTCTTTGCCTGGTAGCAGTAATTCTGTTGCAACAACTTGGCTACTTGACACTATTACACCATCGTTTAGAATGAGCATGTTGGTAGTAACGCCACGTGCTCTAAGCTCGTATCCATTGCTCACTGTAAGAGTGTTGTTGACTTGTATGGTGCCAAACGATACAGCAAAGTTTACGTACATATCTTGTGCATAAATAGATGGTATGAATGAGTAACCTCTTGTATCATATCCACTAAATACAACTTTGTCTGCGTTCACAACACACGTACGAGATGGATCCGTTACTTCGGATTTAAATTCGAGTTTCTCATTTCCATACAATCCTCCGTAACATGTTATCGGCTGCGAAAAAACGACATTGGTTGTTTTTAGCTCTGCATTTTGTAATGTTACTTGCAGGTCCACATTTGATCGCGAAAGTTGAAGGTTACTATCTGTTGCAGTAGAAAAGCTAGAGCGAGACGTATCTTGCGTGAAAAAATTTACATTATCCACACGAACTGATTTAGAAAATTCTACTGACGATAGAACGAGTTGTGATGGTGCATGCGACGCAATATTTAGGTTTGGACCTTCCAGTTTTATCGACATAAGCGTAGCGTTAATATCCAAGTTGATGTCGACTACGCTATTAGAACTAGTAAAAAACTTACATGAACCTGATATGTACACCTCATCTGTGCTAAGGGGTACTCTATCCGGTGTCCAGTTTTCTGGATTACTCCATGAACCACTGTCGCCTGTCCAACTGATCGTATATGGTTGTGTGAACACAACAAGCAAGAAAAAAATTAGAATGGAGGCTTGCTTCATTGTTTGAAATTTGACAGGTTGTAATATGTAATTATCTCAAACGCCAGAAATAGGTGGTTCAGTAAGCACTGCTGGTGTAGATACTCCGCATATAAACTCTGTATTCTTTCGTGCAGCCTTGCACAATTCTTCTAAACTTCCTGTTGCGGGAGAAAATGGATCTTCTATTTCCATTCCAGCTTCTTCAATTCCAAGTAGTCCAAACGATAAGAGTGCGACAACTACAATAGAATACCATCCAAACTCGCTATACAAGCAAAAAGGTAATGTTACTAGATATGCAGCAAGTAGATGGTGCGCATGAGCGACGTAAGAGAAAGGTATTGGCGAGTGCACGATCCGCTCTATACTCATTGCATAACTAGTTAAATCGCATATTTGCATCTCTAGCATTCGGAGCATACTGGAATTCTGCATAAACCATTTGCAATGTATTGGTATCCACTGGCTAATTAAACTAACTGTGGCTATTGGTTTGTTCTGAAAACCTCTAATCTTATTTAACTGCTCCAACGATACTAAATGATGTATTTTGGAGTCGTCCTCATTCCCTCGTATCCGCTCTTTGAGAAGAACACAATAAGCTGTTAACAAATTACCTAGCTCTACGAGTGGTACTCCAGAGTCGTATGTCGCAATCATACGAGGCAAATTACATGTTATTGATTCGATATGAGTACAAAGATTCAACCCGACAGTATACCTATGATATGAGCTGACGTTAGCAAAGCAACAGTTACGTACGAATTTGTTCTGTACACTAGTAGTAATCCTAAAGCTACGCCTATTAATTTGTGACCGGTTGCACTGAGGTCGGGCAGAAAATGTTTGCCATAGGTTTCAACTGCGCATATAGTAACTGATAAAAGTGTGAACAAAACAGTTCTGGTCATAATGTGTGGTATGACTGTCTTTCGTACCGATGTAAAAATCTCATACCAATGCCGTCTCTCTTTTAATTCAGGATTTAACGACGAGTAACTATTAGTCCTACATTGTATACCAGGTACCGGAACAGTATGGTACATCATGTTTTGTCAAATAACGCGTGCATGGAGCAAAAATAGCTGCATAAACTTGGGCAAAACATCAAAACGTTGTGGCGTCTGTAAGGGGCAAATTTTAAGTTGACGTCAACTGGAATGTTTTACTAACAAATATTAAAGTTATCAAACGCAACACCCATTACATAGTCGTAAAAAGGTTCTTCCACGTATTCCATCAAAAACTTGTATCTCATGTTAAATTGGGCATTCTTGTATGTTACACGAACGTAGTAGTGGAATACGTGCTTACATACCTCTTCGCAAGCAGCATCTGAATGTCTTTCTTGACACTTTTCCAAATCTTCTTCTGTGCCACAGGGAACAAAATTATCCTTAATCACTCTGAATATTCTTGCGTGGTTATGATCAACAACCTGCGAAAAGTACATGATAGGGAAACGATCCAAGCCATAGAACGAAGGTATTATACCGTAGTCATCTCCCAGATTATGACAGAAACTATAAAAATTTCCGTTGTGAGCAATCATCTTGCCTTCGTTTCGATAATCGCAGTTACTTGGCTTTGCAACGTCGCCTTCTCTGATTATGTGACCCAATTTATCCAAAATAGGTTTGTAAACAGGAATAATTTCACTATCTTCTGGTGTTGAAGTCCAATGTAGTGGATCGTTGGAACCGTGATCAAAGTCTCGAAGACAAGGTTCTCCATTCACTTCTTTGTAGCTTACGGCACCCAAAGAATCATCAGCATCACCTTCGTCTTCATTCTCTACCTCGCAAAGTACGA
>JAESGV010000970.1_pt1 | contig 12349 bp, 13 predicted proteins | sample 9269781 | NCBI WGS metagenome assembly JAESGV01 (sample SAMN15741586, study PRJNA653496) | algae metagenome | isolation source: Tildeniella torsiva UHER 1998/13D and co-occurring heterotrophs from... | place: Slovakia: Slovak Paradise National Park, Hrabusice, Kosice Region | collected 2000-01-01 | reverse complement strand
CTCAGTTGAGCGCATAAGCAAAAGAGTGGAAAGAGGTGCTGGAAATTTCTTGTACCGTTTTCAAAGATTCAAAACAAGCAAATAGTCGCGAGTGTACATCAACAAAACAACAGTATCATTTAACACAACGAGCTGTGTATTGTATCCTTCTTTCTCACAACAACATTCAAAATTCACAAATGAGCGACACTACAGCATCAACTATACAAGAAACAGAAGAACAAACAGAACAAATAGAAGAGAATGACGATCATAAGAAGAGTCAACAGGAATGCAAATATTGGTCGTCTGGAAAATGTAAATTTGGAGAACATTGTCGTTTTGCACACTCGACTCCGTTGTCACCCTATGCGCAGCTACGAATGATGAGTTCACTTTACTCTCAATATGCTCCAGTTATGGAGTACAATTCAGAATATGTTCAAGATGGTTCTAATAACCCATATGCAAGGTCCACCATGGTTACTCCTTGCAAGTTTTTCTACTCTGGCAAATGCAAGTACGGATACAACTGTCGCTTCTCACATTTACAACCTTTCACTTATCAATATGGCGCTCAAATGTACCCTTACGCCTATGCGCCATACGGTGGATACCCAATCTACCGTCCTAGTGGTTTACTAAGTTCAGAAGATGAAGAACAAGATGATGTTGACATGGAGAGTTTGAAACACAACATGCACCACTCGTTGTCTCATTTTCAACAACAATTCAATCAATACAAACATAGACAAGATGCAAACAATGAAAGCGTAAAGTCATTGAACGAAATAGCTCGTGCGTTACACGACTTGAGTTTATCATTTGCACAAGCGTTACAAACTCATGACCAAGAAGTTTCTACTGCTAGTCCAGGTAGGAACATTGTATCGTATTTGAAAAATTTACTCCCTACTTTGACTGATGACGATATTCATGAAATTGAAAACATTTGCAGAGAAAAGGATAAATTGAATCACCATCACTTGTATGATGAAGTTCATCATCGCTCACTTAGCGATTCGGAAACTGTACCAAAAAAGAAAAAGAGTTTGAACCCTAGGGTAGCCAAAAAGACGACAACAGCAAGTCCAATGGAGCAAGTTCATGACTACCCACCCAATAGTTATGCTGCGGCGTTATGTAAACCAAGGCCAGAGCCACATCACGAGCAAAATTCAGTGAACAAACTAGCACTGTAAAATTTGCAATTTTATTTGTACACATTATCTGTTACTGTAATAGAATCAAACATTTTGATGAGTCGGTGAAGTTGCGAATCGTTTTCCAGTGCAATCTCTTGTTTCAAATTGTGGCGTTTTCTTTCCGTTCTAGTGCACAGCGTTAACAGATTGTCCCATATATGTGGAGGTACTTCTATCCGATACGTGTATGTTGTATCTACATCGTTGGTGATTACATCTACACTTTCATGCACTCGAGTGCAAACAAGTGGAGTTGATGTTGCAACTGATTCAATACTGTCGGTAACATCCTCAAACATACAAGATGATGTGAATTTATAGTCCTCATCTTCCTCTCTCATTCGGCTCACAATTGCCCTTCTTCTAATGTTTCCTCGTTTTGATACAGCTTTAAGGAGATCTCTAGATGCATGATGTGGTCGTGAGCAAAACATTTGTTGATGTGAAGATTCGAAGCTTTACAAATAACCTTTAGGAGTAATTTCCTAATATTGAATGTTTATCGACGTTATTGAGGCCCAACAAATGTACTCGAGCGATACTAGCGATGATGAAAGACGAAAGAGAATATCAAAAGCAAAACAGCTACAACTCGAGCTAAGTGAATTGAATGATAAATTGGATGTCCTTAAAGGTGATAATAACATCACCGAAGAGACAAAGCATCTTGTTGAGGAAGATACAGTCCGAACAACATTACTGTATGAGAGATGGAAAAAGACACCTGTGGATAAGAAAGAATTTATTATCAATGGAACACACTTTGAAAAGCCGTCAGTTGACGCGTTAGAAAAATTACTTTCAGTGATCCCAGTAGCAATGATAACTGATTTACAAAAAGAAGCGATAGATTTAACTGAATTATTTCAGACAACCACGTTTGAACCAGAGAGTTTCGACGGTAGCTTTGAAAATTCGTTTCGAACATTGTATGAATTTGGTTCCTCTCTAACCTCTACCTAGTTATTACTTGTTTCCGGTGAAAGATAATATTACCGTAGCGCCACACTACGATGACGTTGTTGAGATGTACGAATTGCTAGAGACGGTGCTTCATGAAAGATTTGCATTTGAGTCTATAGCTGGCTCGCCGAGCTATAAGTTCATGCACATTGCAAAGCAAGTTCTGAGTATCGAAGTAACGCGAATATCAACAAATTACTTCAGAGAAGAGCTTGTTTTGAATATTATTATTGCTCTGGGTAAGATCATTTGTCTATGTGTAAGTATTCCCTCAAATTTTCTTATCAATAAGCATGAACAAGAATCTATTTGGAAGCTCTCAATCAACTCCTGTATTTTAGACCAAGTGGTGGTTCTCTTTTCACATCAGCAAACTTCTACGTTACTCAAGTTTCAAATAACGGAGTTGCTAAAACAAATCGCTATTATCGATCAAGCAGGTGAGAACAAAATGATTAAGGCAACATTGTTTCAAAACTGGGTAAGTTATAGCCTAGTAACTGACGCATCAAGTTTATAAATGGGAATCTTATACCTGAAATTATCAAAGCTTTGCTATCCCCGATAAGTATAGCGGAGATGACATGCAACATATTAGTAATTCTACTCTGCTTGAGTGCTACAAGCAAATTGGAACATTTTATATCAGATTCTTCAAACAAATCAAGGCATGTTTACCACCAGTTTATAGCCAAGCTCATTGAACTAGTTCAGAGTAATAATATCGAAATCTCGCGATTGTCAATCAAGATTCTTACAAATCTTAGGTTTCTCACTGAATACGCTGACGATTACAAGAAGATAGATTTGATAGTACTTCGTGAGATTTTTGGAGGAAGACTTTTCTATGAAGGTATAAACATAATTGCGCTCATGCACCCACTTCGAGTATTTCCTCATGAAGTGCTTCGAACATTGATAGCACACCTGATATCAGGCTTGATTGGCGACGCCAAAGAATCTGAGGAAGAACCAGACGAAAAAACGTTGCAACATTCTGTAGAATGTTTTGTTGCGTTAAATGAGCTGCTAGCTGAGTAAGATTTACTACTGCCGTTTACATTTTAGCAAAAAGTTGGATCCTGAAACAAAAGAAGACACAAGAAGCATCGCTATTGACATTTTGTGCAATATAGATGATGCAGAAACTTTACTAGAAGCTGTTGCGGAGAACAACAAAGAATTAGGAGCAAATGTCTTACGATTTGTTCATTCAGATGTAAATCGTGTTTTAACTACTAATTATTAGGAATTGGAGGACACAATGACCAAGTGCGCTAATATCTTGAAAGAGCTGAGGGTAATCTGAAATAAACAGAACTGCGCTTCTTTCTGCGGGCGCAGTATATGCCTTACAAAAAACCAAATTGGGAATAATAGAACGCTTAGAAACTTGCAATTTTATAGCGACTATTCCGCAGACACTTCAAAAAACATGAGGCTCATTTCATGCTGAATGAAATATAGAAACAATGAACACAACAAACATTGCAATAGTAGGGGCTGGTCCATCAGGATTGACTCTTGCACGATTACTCCAATTACGCGGCATTAAAGCCAAAGTCTTCGAACAAGAAGTTTCGCCTACCGCTAGATTACAAGGAGGATGCCTTGACCTACATCCCGAGACTGGTCAGCTGGCACTCAAACAAGCAGAACTGTTTGACCAATTTTTGAAACATGCACGCTACGACGGAGAAGATATGAAAATTATCGACAAACATGGCGTCGTACATATCAATGAACTTGCTGAGGAAAGCTCAGGAATGCGACCAGAAATAGACAGAAAAGATTTACGTCAAATACTTCTCGATTCAATCGACTCAGAAAGTGTCTTATGGGGAAGAAGCATCCGTTCAATTGAAGAGCACTGCAGTGGCAAGTATGTCATAAACGTGCGGCACAAGGGAAGCTTCATTACAGAGGGGCCATTTGACTTGATTGTTGGTGCTGATGGGGCTTGGTCCAAAGTGCGTCCTATTTTGTCCTCACTTGTACCACAATACTCTGGTTTAACCTACGTTGAGTGTAGATTTAATGAAAACGTTGACAAAGAACACCCTCAAATTTCGGAACTATGCGCAAGAGGTTCAGTCTTCATATTAGAGAAAGGAAAAGGCTTAATGTTGCAACGACAAACAGATAGATCCATTCGAGTATACGTTGCCCTAATTGTTCCCGAAAACTGGGTCAAAGACTGCGGAATTCCATTTGATAACCCTAGCGTTGCCAAACCAATGCTTGTAGATTTATATCAAGGATGGGACACCAACCTATTGGATTTGATTCGCCTATCAGAACCAGAGCTTATTACTAGACCACTATTTGAGTTACCAACAGAGCGCGAATCATGGCATACCAAGTGTGGAGTTACATTAATCGGAGATGCCGCTCATTTGACCCGTCCATCAGGTGAAGGTGTAAATTTGGCAATGAAAGATTCATTAGAGTTGGCAAACGCGCTTGCTGAGTGCAGCAGCTTGGAAGAAGCGCAACGCAAGTACGAAACTGGTATGCACGAACGCGCAATGAAAGCTGTTGATGATGCATTGGAACTAAATAATCTCCTATTTGCGGAAAACTCTCCCATAGAGTTTGTAGAGTGGATGAAAAGTATGATGGCAATGGCACAACAAGAATAAGAAAATTTTGAAAAATGTTAAAATACATCTATTCACATCATCTGTTCACTTCTTACTTGCTTTCTTCACTGGCAACTAACCATTCATCTACTTTCATTTCTACTTGGTCAGTTTCGCTTATGGACTTGTGAATCCATTCGTCCATCTTGGACTCTACTTCAACGCTCAAGTGACGTTCTTCCATGTATCTTTGAATCATTACTTCTTCAGAGATGTAGTCTTCTAGTGTGGATACCATATTGTTGTTGTTTGAAAAGTTTGATAGTGCAAACACGCACAAATCTATTCTTAAATCCAAAAAGTAATTGCCTTTTTCTTCGTTATCCTATCTTCTACTGTTCTATTTCTATCTTGGCTTTGTCCATTCTAAAAGTGTCGCAAGCTCCGACTACAGCTGCCAATAGTCATCATTCTTTTACGTTTAGCATTTCCATGGCAGCTCTGTGAGGTTGCCAACATGCTTCTAGTTCTTTTCGAGTTTGTTCAGTGTCATTGGTAGTATAATTCTTGAGCGCTACTGGACAAAACTTTCTCGCTACACATTTTCTGAATTCTTCACCATAGGCATTACACTGGTCCCAATGTGACTGTTCGATTTTGTATTGTTCATCTGTTTTGGCTCGTAGGAACTGAGTGCATACATTGTATTTGCTTCGTGATTCTGCGCATTCTTTTCTTGCTTCTTTCACTTGTTGGACATAGTCTTTTTCTACGTTAACAACATCACTAAGAACGCGTTCTCCCAAGTTCGCTAATCTTTTGATTTCGTTCGTACAATATCCGACGTTCTTATTCTCAGATATGCAACGTTGAATATCATAGATGATAGGTTCATGCTGTTCTCCCAATCCCTCTGACAATGCGCATGCTTGGAACATCAAAATGTGAGAGTTGATAGCGAGTTCATTTCGTTCTGACTTTGGTACAGTTTTAAGATATTCCTCGAATCCAGTACGTAACCGAGCACATTTCTCTTGCGATCGTAAAAAGTATTTTGGCAAGCTACCGTGTACGTTATAAAAGTTCAAAACTTGTTGTGCTTGTTGTGTGAGCTCCTGTTCGGGCATTGTAAGTTTGTGTTTGAATTTTCGATTTTCACACATGCTCCTAACTCGATCTATACCACGCAGTGTAGGCAATGTATTATGTCGCTACGCAGGAACAAATATAAACAAAGTCAAAACCAGAAAACTACGACTACAAACGAGAGATGCACCAATGGATATCGAATACGAAGTAGAAAGCTTATTCCCAACAAACAAAAAATATTTCCAGAATATAGAAAAGAAACATCTCTCACCTATGGAATTCTTCGCAAAAACCAAGAAAAGACGAGCATTCTTTGGCATACAACTCTACGGTACAACCAATCCAATCGCCAATACACACAGTCAAACACTTACTAGAGGTTCCTCTGATCCATTAAAACAAATGACACAAGTTAATACCTCTGCAAAAGAAGATCCTACTACACAACGCGGTCGACCATGGGATCTTGTCTGTAATGTCTATGGATTCAGAACTAAAATGGAAGCACTCGTTTTTGAGCACTATTGGAACAATCCTGGTGCTGTAGATGACGAATCACTACGACGACGTCTTCTAAGACTTTCACAACAAACTTTTGGAAAAGTAAAATATGCAACAGAACAAGATAGACTACACGGTACAGCAGTTCAAACAAACTACTTGAAGATAAAACTTCAATTACTATTTGAACTACTAACTCACCCAAAGAGTCCTTTTTATCGATCAATTAATGATAATACCACACCTGTATCAGGTCCACTACATTTGAGACTATTCTCTCCAGAGTACAAGAAACTATGTTTGGATATTGGATGTCCTGTACATTTATTGCAAAAGTTTGAAGTACAATCACAACAAGAAATGCGTAGTGCACCAGAGATTTCCAATTTGGATCAAGCAATAGAAACATTGTATGACAAAGACGTGGTAGATAAGAAGACTGAAAACGCTATCGCTAAAGATCACCTAACTACACAAATACAAGTACAATCGTTGCCACCGTGGTTTGGACAAATGTTATTGGACAGAGCAAGAATATCAGCAGAGCTAGCGAAACAGAAATATAGCCAACTTAGAACAGAGTACTACACCAAGAAAGCAAAGGAAGCTAACATGGTAGAGCGTGAAGATACAAGACCAAAAGGCAAGAGCTATTATTAAAATGTATGCATCAATGTAGATCCTGCTCCCTGTTCTTGACTGGTTGTAAAATCAATTCAAACATGCTTGCTGTACGACTCAAGAACAATTTAATGACAATTTAGTTACCAACGTTGGCGTCACTGTTTAGTCTGTTCACATACAAGTTTCTGCAATATTTGATTGGAGTTTACACTGCGAGAAAAGTTCGTGTGGGACGACCTGCATTAACAGCGAAAGAAAGTCTCGAAAGTGATATTGACGTAGAACAAAAGAAAAAATTTGATGCAAGAGACAGACAAAAACGTGCGCTACAAGTACACACATTATTTAGCATTATTTAACGTGTTAAATAGGATTTTTTCAGAGATACAGGTGGGAAAATAACTGATTTACGTGTGCTACGTTCAGCAATGTTTTTGAGCGACGAAATCGACAGAGCAGTACGCGGAATCGATGTAGAGGGTCAATATGTTGGATGGCGACCGTACAATAGATTCTATGCAGAGGGCACCGAAGATTTGTTCACCAATGTACCAACAGGAAGATCTCCGCTTGTCATGGCAGCTCCAAGAACAGGTACAGGAGGCGAGTTGCAAGAATTAAACAAGAATGCTCCTTCTCCCATAGAATATCAAGCAGTAAGAAGATCACATTTACAACAAGTTGGACGCTCCATGGATGAGATTGAACAAAGTGAATTAAATAGAATCTCTGGTGGAATTGCAAGAACAAATCTAAATAGAACAACAGAACAAGATCTGGAGCAACGTTATCAAAACGCAGATATAAGACCAGTTAACGACGATTTTGAGCCAAAGAGATCTACAGATTTGAGAGTGGGAGCCTATCAACGATATGATCCAATTGGACAAGGATCAACCAAACAACGACTATTCAAGTTTGAAGGTGAAATGTCAGAGAGAAGACCTGATCTTGACTATAAGTTTGAGTAGAGGCAACGTTGCAAAACTTGAACAACAGGCTTCAAATTGTAAAAAATACAAAACCACAACATGAGCGACCGGTTGGCAGACGATGCGCTGCTAGTAGTGATGAGTTATTTAAACTTTAAAGAATTGTGTTTGTGTTCTTCAACGAGTAAAAGATTCAATCGGCTTGCTACAAGTAATATTTTATGGCGTGATCTATTACGAAAAGTTTGGGTATTAGATGTAAAATATGAAAACATGACTCCTACACCAGCAGTACTTCAACACGATCCATTCACACATGATAAATTTGAAGAACTACGTTTCGTGCAACAACAAAACAGTATAACCAAAGACATGGACACAATCATGCATGAAAACCCACAAACACAACAACAATGCAAATTATTATTCAAAAAATACTACTTTGACCATCCAGGTATGAGTGGATGCTACTCGCGTATTAAAAAGTTGTGGAATCAACTCGATGCGTGGCTGTACAACAACGCACCAGAAATATATCAAACACTACAAGATGGCATACCTGATCAAGAAACATGCAACTCGCGCTTCACCTGTCAATCATTTTCTAGTCAAGATGTTCCTATTGATTTACTATGCTCGTATCGTATACGAGATGGCCAAACAGTTTCACATTCACACCCAACTACTGGATTATTCGGTGGATATTCTTTCTATGAATATCGTGCAAATTGTTTGCTCTTTAGTGCAGCAACAATTAGACACGTCGTTACACAATTGCAAGATAGATTAGAAAATATGTGCATCTTTGCGGGAAGACACAATGTTACTATTTGTATGGTCACAAAAGATACTGGTGCACTAAAAAGAGGACAAGTGATACAATTTACTCGTGATCAAGAACCATTTGTACTTGCGCCATCATTTACAGAGTGGTTTGAACGATATGTTCGATTGTTAACAGTAGATCAAGTATTCGAGTACAAGAGAGGAAAAAATTGTGAAATTATAAGATATCCTACTACATCAGCATTTGGATCTGATACAACTACACGAGGAGTGAGAATACAGTGTAACGCTATTTTTATACCAGAGTATAGTCGAATCAACGCAAGAGAACAAACATACTTTTTTGCATATAGAATTAGAATGTCAATGGACAAATCTGAACCCAAGAGTAGTACATGCCAACTAACAATGAGACACTGGAGAATTACAGCAAGTACTGGAAAGGAAGAACGAGTTGATGGTGAAGGTGTTGTGGGGTATTACCCAGTAATGAAACCAGGAGCGTATTTTGAGTACTGTTCGTGCTCTTCACAACCTACAAAAGTGTCTTTTATGGGTGGAAGCTTCACCATGAAGTTGGAAACAACAGGAGAAGAGTTTGAAGCTATGATTGATAACTTTGAACTTAACACTGCAATTCACTTGTAGAATAAAGATAGTCAACCTTGTATGAAACGCGTGATATTATTTTGCGATGGATCAGCCACTGCAGTGTTTGAAGATGGTAGCGGCATAGTGCTATCGAGTAATTGTACACGATTTAGATATTTAGCAAGAGAGGGAGATCATTCTACGCATCAGCTAACAGCTTTTGCTACTTTTAAAAACTATTCAAAAGAAAATTGCGAAGAAGATTCCAAACAAAAGCTTATCCAAGTCATACAATTTGTAAATAGACACATGGAACATCCGTACCTTTGTACAAACATATTACCTGAGCACACGAGACTTGTAAGAAGCAAAAATCTGTACAAGCGAGCTAGTTGGAGTATGAGTCCAGACGGTGTTCACATACACCAAGATTCAAGCATATCGCTTACATCTCAAGAAAATACTGCTACGATTACACTATTAGCTAATAGACGTATGGTCACGATACAGTATCTCGCAAAAGTCCAAGACACTAGGACGATCAAATCACAAAAGCATAGTTACGTTTGGTTGGAGCAAGTATTCTCATTAAATCAATATCCCCAACGATGGAAAGAAGCCGTAGAGTTGTTGTTATTAATTTGTGACGATAGTGAAAAAAGCGCTGTTCTAAACGAAAATGTGATCACATTTCTTCCAAGCACCAAAGAACCAGTCGACTTTGAACATGTCACCAAGGAAGAAACTTCATTAGTGACTTGTGAGATGTACCTCAAACTCCTGCGTTCAAGCGACTATGATTCAGAATCTTTGTTTACTCCATCGAAAGATCTAGATGTATCCAGCAATATACTAATGGAGAAAAGTCCTGATGCTACGTTTGTATATTTGCCTGTCGAAAAGCAAGTAGAAGTTCGACTGTGTAACGGGGATGTACTTTTGAGCAATACAGATAGAACCAGCTTTACTCACTGGATGGTATCTGATGATGGCATTCCATTGCAAAGGGTATACCACTTACAAACTATTCCAAAAAACTTGCTTCTCATAGCAGGAGACAACCTTCACCAAAAAATCGAATTATCAAGATTAACTAAATCAGCTGTTCGATTCCTCTTAAATGCAGACCTGCTCCAAGTACGAAAAAAAGCCGCTAGCGGTGCGCCGTCTATGCATAGTTGCTCAAATATATTTGTTGAGCAAGTAGTGAGTGGACTGGGAAAGTTTACACTCTTCGAAGACAGATCGGCAAAAGCTGTGTTCAACGATAGAACAACAGTCAAAATCTCTGACAATATGGCTCATGTAGTATCAAAAGAAGGGGAAGAACTCGATCTCTCAATAGAGCTTGCCCTTGGATACGAAGATTACGTCAAAGTAGTTAATGATTTTCTGCAATGGGCTACAAGAAGTGAGGAGCAGAAGCTCTTAGACTTAGAAATAGAAGCAGAGAATCTGAAAGCACGCAAAGAAGCTGAATCTCTACTAATTAACAACCAAATCTTCTTTTCGGCAAAACATCCACAACAGTTTAAGAACAATCAAACACAAGACTTTAATTCGTTGATAGTTTCGGCTGCTCGTCTAACAGTAGAGAACAAAGCACTGCTACGAAGGCTTAAATAACAAAATAGCTTTAATGAGCCAAAATTCTGTTCAAAATAGCTTAATGAGCCAAGATTCTATCAACAGTTGAATCAAACCACTCTTGACCCCATCTCAAATCAGGGCATCCAATAAAGAACATGGCAATCAATGGAATGATTGATAATGTCAATAACACGTTCAACAATAATTTGTACGAACTACTTGAATCTCTTGTACGTTTTGGTACATAGAAGAAACCAACAAACCAAAGTACAAAGAATACAGCAGAGATCAACCATGGTACCCAAATGTGATTTGGAGTTGGTGCAGTGAACAAACCATCACTGTACTTGAAGCACAAGAGTACTTCAAGAGCAACAATACCAGCGGCTATCCATGTGTTTGCTCCCAAACGTTTGCACTCTGGATCACTCACAAACTGATAATATTCACGAATAGCAGGCATACCAACAAAGAACCACATAATCAAACGGTATGTGTTCAATGGGTTTCTTGGTGGTACCCACAAAATGTATTTCAAGAAGAAGGCGTTCATATCAACCAAGTTCATGGCTAATACGATACCCATAGAGTAGAAGAAACGTTTTGGACTGTCAAACATTTCCCAATTGTATGATGTCCAGTTGAATGGAGTGAATTGTTCAACAATACGGACAATCTTGCCCTTTGTTGTTGGAATATCACTAACACCAATCCATAATGGATATTTCTAACAATGTGATTGGCATACAATACAAACATACCTTCATGTTCAAATAGTCGCAAATGTAGAGACCCAAAATAATACCAATATTGTTGCATACAAGTACATCAACGATAATGTGATCCCACCAGCATTCTTTAAAGTTTTCTAACCAATGTTGGAAAGTGATCTCCATTAGTTCAAAGAACAATGATAGTAACCAACATAGTTTCATGTCGCGGAACAATATGGCTTTTCCAATGTACCCGATAACGTGAGCCAAAATGAACTCGTCCAAGATAGTATCACGCAAGTTTCTGAAATTTGATTCTGGATCGTTTGGTGTGTAAATATCACAACTGTCTGCATACGAGCGCTCTGGCAATGGCTGACCAAGATCAGGATATAAGTAGGTCAAATATTGTCTTGCATCGTCTCTTGACTAGTTGATTAGTTTATGTGAGAAATATTTACCTGGAAGCAGAAAAATGTCAAAAACAATAAATACACCAATCCAACACCAGTAACAACGCGCCAAAAGGCTGGATGTGGTCTCAAAATAATACCGTCTCTGAATTGAACTGCACAATAAACCAAAAATACACTAATTACGGCCACTATTCCGCGCTTTACCGTTGCTTCCGAGCTTAGCGTGATATCATCCTTGATAAATGCAAAATAGACAATAGAAATGATAACTGCCAACAACACAGTAGCAGTATGTGGTTTATAAAGCGCATCGATAAAGTGTTCCGAAACAAATGGAGTAACGAAAACGTTTGATTTGTTACGAGCATCGTGATCGTG
>JAESGV010000969.1_pt1 | contig 12359 bp, 13 predicted proteins | sample 9269781 | NCBI WGS metagenome assembly JAESGV01 (sample SAMN15741586, study PRJNA653496) | algae metagenome | isolation source: Tildeniella torsiva UHER 1998/13D and co-occurring heterotrophs from... | place: Slovakia: Slovak Paradise National Park, Hrabusice, Kosice Region | collected 2000-01-01 | reverse complement strand
GTAGAACTAGCAGCCAAGTTGAACAAAGATTTACTAAAGAAACTCAGCCACGCGCTTAAACCTACTGTTTATCGTCCATTTGTTGCCGCAAGAGAACGTGACGATGCTGAAGATTTATCTGATAGAAACGGACCAGTAGGACAAAAGAATTCAAACAAGGATAAGTCCATGGCGGATATATACAAAACACCAGTCATTAGAGAACGCAGAACAGGCAAAGAAGAACTTTCTGATCATAAACCACAAAAGAAACCTCAACCACCAAAATCTTTCCCAACAGAAACGTTGAAACCAACAAGAAAACCAGTTACCCTTGAACCACAAAAAGCGATGATTAGAATGTCAGATCCCTTCAAATGGAAAAAACACGTGAGAGAGAACTATCGTGGTCCAATTTCATTCGCTAAGAATCGTAGAGATCCATGGGGTGATATTGGAGATGACGATGAAATGGGTGATAAAGTGCAACGAAAGTATGGCATTATGAACACAAAGAATAACAAAACTCCATTTGAACCAGAATCTGAACAATCATCCTATAGAAAGAAGGGAGGTCCAGCCACTAAAGTGCCAGAAGTTGAATCCGATGCAAAAAAGTTCATTTAAATAAACAATACTTTGCTAGCAAGACCGAACCAAGAAAGTTCTGTTTTGTAATTACATTTTGTGCACCTTCTAACAAACACGTCATGGAACAACAGATGCATATCCCAAGGTATCCAATCAGTTTTGGTAATGTTCCTGTGGTTTCAACCCATCATGAGACGGCACCAATCCTGAACGATATGTTAGAAGAATCAAGAGATTCCAGTAGAATAGATTTAGATTTTGGAACTTTATATGATTCAACTGCATACAAAAGAGTCAAAGTGGTCATGATTTTTAATATTGTAACACTATGCTTATTAGTTGTACGTTACCAATTTATCTTCTAATGTTTTATAGGTGGCTTCGATCACACAACTTTTTTTTTTCTATAACCAATCCAGTGTACTTTTTGGACGGTCAATATCATTTATATTCGTCTGTTTATGTCTTATCTCAATTTTGCGGAAGAAAGACCAAACTATGCTTATCGTGGCATCAACGGCTTTGGGTGTTTTAATTGTCAACATTATTCACTCGGCCTTTGTATTAGGCACCCAATACAAGTCGAATGGGCTTGGGTTCTTACTATTAACTGGCGCTACTACGCTCGTTGAACTCACACAACTGATCGCCAGTACCGCGTATATCCTTAGCTTAAGAGCATACCTAAACCACGTACATTTGAAATCCATGGTGGGATGGCAAAGACCTACACCAGTTTTTCACGAGAACTCCCCAACAGATAGTGATGTACCACAAATATCGGTTGAGTTACCAGAGCAACACCGAACAGGTTTTATACCTCATGTAGTGTTAACTCATCAGCCACCAATTGGTGAAATGGTCATTGCCGAACCTTCTCCTATTTTATCACCTTCAAGTCCAAGAACAACTTTCAAAAACCAACTTAATTTATTGAAAGACATGGGATTCGCAGATGAAAATTTTAATATTGAGAAATTACTCAAACATAATGGCTCCTTACAGGATGTAGTGAACGAGCATTTGTCAAAATTGACCTCCAAATAATGTATAAAGCTGTATAATTCATAACATCAACGACAATCTGTTCCATATGTTAAAAATATATCATACAGTCTCCAACAACTCTTGTCTGCTGCAAATTGGCAAAAAACATTGCTTGATTTGCCAATCTAGCCTGTGCTAGTATCGATTCGCATTCACATTTGCAGCTTTTAAATACATTCGGGCGACAAAGATACTCTCTACAACATAATGTCTTTCCCATAGGCTTTCCTGCGCACTTGTTACACATAAAAGCACCACAATCCACACAAGGATGGTAGAGCTCGCTATGGTTCGAGCACACATGACCCCCACAACCTTCACATACCTCATCGTTGTCATCGTCTATGTCGCAAATGCAGTAGTAGCAACGAATTTCACAGTCTCTTTTGTCGCGTTCATAGAATACGCACTTGTTGCTTTGGCTATCATATTCTAACAGTGGCGCATCACATCCTGCACATTACAGCACAATCGTTACACCAGTATCCCTCTGGATCCACAGATATTATATCTTCTTTACATGCGTCACAGTATGGTTCTTCACATTCATACAACATGTTTGGGACAAAATAATTCAGAACATGAGAAGCATCTAAATGCCTTATTTTCTGTATCTAAGCCTGGGTCATCATGGTAAAACTCTCGTATTTTTTTGAAACACTTGTCACAATATTCGGTGTAGTCGTTTCTACTTTGCGAATCACCATAGTCCATTAGATGCTGCTGTGAATTTGGTGTCAGCGACTCTTCTATATCACTGGGACTGTCATTTGATTCCGAATCAAATGTTCTTCTATCTCTCTTCATGCTATTCGTGAAAGAAGGCGAGAATAACTGGTGGTATTGGAGAAAGTTGTAAATTTTACAACCATGACAACCACAACTTCTGATGGGCATGTAGAAGAGACTAAAACAGAGTCTAAACATGTGGATGTTAGCTTTTTCCCACCTCTCACAGTCAGGCATGCGTAACCAATTAGCGTTAACAATTTTAGCGATCGTGTAGACAATATTTGGTATAGACTGCGTGGTATGGTTGCGTTCTTTTCTATCATGGCTCTTTTGGCTGTAATGAACGTTATTCAAATAATGATTATACCATTACACTGGCTTGGTCACAAAAGATTAGTTGCTCGTGTTAACACTCTAATGGCAGGCGTAATTTTCACATTGTTTGTTACTACAATGGAATATTTATCAGGTATAAGGATAATTATTGATCTAATCGATAGGCCTTAAAATCGAGTTTTCAGGAGACAAAATCCCTGTGCATGAGTCTGCTTTTATAATTACAAACCATGTATCAGCATTAGACATCATTCTTATCATGGCTCTTGCTCTCAGAAAAGGAATGGTTGGAAATCTAATAGTATGCGCGCAACACAAACATTTAACACTAGTAGTACATGGCAAAGAAATCGATTCAATATTTCCCAGTTGTAGGTTGGGGAATGAAGTTGTACGGAATGATCTTTTTGAGTAGAGCATGGGACAAAGATCAAACAAAAGTCGAAAAGAGTTTCCAAAACATCAAAGATATTGAACAACCAATGTACTTTGTCAGTTTCTTAGAAGGTACCAGAATTACAGAAAAGAAACTAGAAGAAACACGTGAGTTTGCACAAAAGAGAAACATTACTCCACCATCCAAAGTATTGCTCCCAAGAGTGAAAGGCTTTTTGGCGATTCTTAAATCGCTACGTAACTCACACGTTAAATACATCGTAAGATAATTGTATTACCTAACGACAAAGTACGATATGACTATCGCTTACCCAACAAGTGACGAATTCGTTCGACATGGAAAACGTGTTTTGACCATTTGGGACATGTTTGGTCGTGATCTATCGCAGTCCAAGGTTTGCATTAATATAAAGCGTATCAAGTTGGGATCGTTACCACTTAGCAACGACGAAGAGCTCTCCAAGTGGGCATACGAACGTTTCCAAAGAAAAGACAAGATTTTAAATCAAATGCATACCGAAGCAAAATCTAAACTTAACAAGTATATAGAAGAAAGAAGAGTATTATCAAGTGAGTTTTTGAAGAATCAACCAAAACCAAAGCCTTCAAGCTTTTATAGATTCCCTGGTGAACCAATTCAAGATGAACCATTCAATATTGTTTGGTGGGGATCTGCTTGGGAAGGAAATACTGAGCACGACACCAAAAAGAAAAAATAAATTAGTAGTTAGAGGAAAGTGACTCCAATTTAGTGTAATGTTGTAGGTTTGACTTCAAAGTTGTAAACCATAGAGGAAACTGTTTCACAACTGGCAGCATCATGACTACGAACAATTCTCGCAAAACATGAGCATAACGCCATATGCGTTTCAGTCCCAAGCATTTGAGGAAGCGAAAACAAAGAACATTATCGTCGTCGGAAACACAGGGACGGGAAAAACTCATATTTCGATAATGCTTATGGAATATATGATCCAAAAGAGCCTTGAAATAGAGCCTGAGTACGCTTCATGCAAGCTACGCAAAAAGATTATCTTCGTCGTGGATAAAGTTCTTTTGGGTAACCAACAATTCGAAGTTATTGAAAAGGATATGGCAAAACAAGACATCACTGTTGGAAAGTACGTCGGAGGCCGAGTATTTACAAGAGATCCGCAAGAAAAGAAGCTGGACGTTACCAAACAGAATGAGCAATACTATTTTACGCCTACTGCACAAAGATGGAGAAAAGAATTAGAAGAAACGGACATTCTCGTAATGACAGCACAAATATTACTCGATGCGCTTCGATTAGCGTTCATCAAGATGGATGAAGACATTATGCTACTTATTTTCGATGAGTGTCATCACTGTACCAAGGACCATCCTTACAATGGTATAATGAAAGAAGTCTACTTTACAGACTACGATGAGCACAGCATCAGACCAAAGATCTTTGGCATGACAGCGTAAGTTTTATTTTAACTTCTAACACGTTAGATCTCCATTTAACATGAAGAACGAAACTGATTTTGAAGCAATGAAAAAGTTGAAAAAATTACAAGACAATATGAACTGTTTCGTATATCTACCTGACACATCCTCCATCATTAAAAATCCAGTAATCGAGATTTTGGAGTACACTATGAATGAATTCGATGCAGATCAAGAACTAGATGTTAACAGTGATAAAGTTTGGAAGTTGCGTACGTATCTAGATAGCGTGAAACTCAAGTACGAAGCAAAAGACCTTCGTTGTGTGATCTTTGTAACTAAGCGAGCAGATGCCAAAGCATTGTCAGAAATCATCAAGGGCATCGAAGAACTAAAAGACTACATCACCTGTGAATACATCATCGGCATTGGAACTACAGAAATCGACACTAAACTCAAAATGAACCACAATGAGCAAGCACATGCGTTCAAGAGTTTTCGTGATGGAAAGATCAACTTACTCGTGGCAACAAATGTTGTCGAAGAAGGTATTGACATTAGCAAATGTAACGTAGTCATACGTTTTGATATGGTTAAAACATTAACATCAAACATACAATCAAGAGGAAGAGCTAGAGATGTTAACTCACACTACGTACTCATGATCAACTTGTTCAATCCTGAACATACCCAAATGGTTGCAAAACTAGAGAAACAAGAAGAGATCATGAGAGTAACATGTATCAACTCTAACTACACTCCAGAAGTAGGATCGATAGAACAAGATGAAATGTATCAAGTCGAATCAACGGGAGCAAAGGCGACTCTATTGTCTAGTTTATCAATGCTCAATCACTATTGTGATTGCTTGCCAGTAGATGTTTACAGTAAGCGTTCACCAAAGTACACCTTGTTCTATTCGGATGAGAAGAATCAGATTCACATATATCACTTACAAATGCCTATCAACTCTCCACTTCAAGGAGTGTTCGAGTCAAATCCAAAGAGCAACATCAAAACAGCAAAAGCAAGCGCAGCACTGATGGTTATCCAGAGATTGCATCAAATGGGAGAGTTAGATGATCATTTACTGCCTGTAACCAATCACAGATCAACAGAGTTTGACGTGGAATCACTTCAACTGCCACAGAATAACGTTAACGAATACAAGCAAAAGATACCAACTTGCTTCACTCAGACAACTTACACTTCACAAACTCTCGTGTATATTTATTGTATTGTGATCGATAGTCAGCGATTGACGATTGGATTTGCATCCAAGAATCTACTACCAACTATACGACCTTTTACTATGTATTTTGAGCCAACAAAAGCAAGCACCGTACAATTTGTCAAACTATCAAGGAAGCAAGTTCCAAATGAAGGCCTTTTGAAGCGATACAACCATTTATTATGGAGTATCCTCTTAGGCAAGAAAATAATTAATCTAGAGCCTAGCTCAGTACTTTACATTGTTCCACTTCAAGACAAGTCGATTGATGTTGGTGCCATCAGTAACTTTCTACAAGAGCATCCAAAACCATTACACATTGATCAAATCGAACACAAAGTAATCTATGGACATCATACAGCTCGATTTTACAAACCTGTAAACGTTAGAAGTGATTTGAATCCATTATCAGCTGATGACAAGGGTTCATTTGCAGAGCAGTATCGCATCAAGTACAAGAAACAGGTAAAAGATACAAAACAATCACTAGTAGAGGCCGTTGAAATCAAGAAACAAAGAACAAACTATTTCAAACCAAGAGAACCAGCTTCTGACACTGGCACTGTCTCGTACAAGGTGTTGATACCAGAGTGCCACTTTGAATTACCAGAGATTCTGTATAATCAAATATCGCTCTTACCATCACTACTCTGGAAACTAGAGAGTTGCCTCATGGAACACGAGTTGCAAGACATAATACGTATCGAACCAAGCGATGAATTGATATCGCAACTACACAGTGCTACTCTAACCAAATCTGCTCAAGCGGAAACAAATTATGAACGCTTAGAATTCCTTGGAGATTCGTTCATCAAGTACATTACATCTGTTTGTTTGTACCTCAAGTTTCCACTAAAACATGAAGGCTGGTTATCATTACGTAAGAACTCACTCGTGAGTAACAACAAGTTTTTGGACTTGATGTTACGATCAAAAATAATAGAGTACATTCGTTGTACATCATACAACTTGAAAAATTTTTCTCCTCCAGGTTACGAGCAGGGAAGAATGAATACATTGAGTAACAAAACAGTTGCTGATGTTTTGGAAGCTATTACAGGAGCATACTACCACACTTCTGGCCAAGAGCAAGCGATACTGTTTTTACGTTGGATTGGATCAAATATTCCATTTGATAGTCTTACAGAACCTCGGCAAGCAAACCCTAACAGAGCAGTTACCGATACTAGACTCAACAATCTTCGTCACCTCGAAATCATGCTAAACTATCGTTTCAACGATGTGTTGCTGCTTGATGAAGCACTCACTCATGCATCTATTGCACAATCACCAAACTGTCCATTAGGTGCCAAGTGTTATCAGCGTTTAGAATTCATTGGAGATGCTATCCTCGATCTACTAGTTGTTCAAGATCTTTATCAACGCTTTCCCAACGCAACACCAGGAAAATTGACAGACATGAAGATAGCAGCAGTGAACAATGGATCGTTTGCGTATCTAGCAGTGAAAAACGAATTCCATCAATACTTGCAAAAGAATGAAGAGAACCAGTTCATTACTGACGATATTGTCAAGTTTGTAAATTGTACTACACGTTGGAACCCAGTTGACGATGAAGAAGGAGCTCCTAAGCTTTTAGGTGATATCTTTGAAGCAGTAGCAGGTGCCATTTATTTGGACAGTAATCTTTCCCTCGAAACTGTTCGAACTGTATACGAGCCACTATGGAGAGACTTCTTTGATCGCTTTATTACACCAGAAAGAGTTAGAGTACATCCTATTCGTGAATTACAAGAAATGGTTCAAGAATTTGGTTGTCAAGAGGCGGCCATGGTTATCACTAATGCAGACAACGGTCAATTTGATGCTACATATACCATTCACGATAACACGATTAGTTCTGCACAAGCCAACAGTAAAAGTGCAGCGAGAAAAGCATGTGCCAAAAATGCACTACAACGCATCAAACATGAAAATTACTTGGAAATGTTATGTGACTGTACTAGAAAATAAATTATGTTTTACACAAAAATTATTCTTCATATTCGAGAATTGGCTCTCCAACGTTTGTGATTTGTTCAACGTTGGCTTTCAAATCGAAAACTTTGGCAATAACAAGCTTGAATAGCTTTTTGATGTTGATACTCTCTGCAGCGCTACAGAATACGAGTGGACATTTCATCTTTTGTGCGTATTTGCGTGCTTGGTCTGTAGTTTCTGCTTGTTGTTCTTGAGGTTGCTCCAAAAATTTATCGTACTTTGTACCAATCAAAAAGGGAACAGCCTTTTTGTTGTATTTGCGTGATTGAATATACCACTCTTTAACCGACTGAAGAGTAGCAGGTCTAGATAAATCAAACATGAAAAATAACGCCGCAGAATCGGTGCATACAAGATCCAACATGCTCATAAATTCTTTTTGACCTAAACTAGTTAGTTTTTGTATTTTTAAAAAGTACCGCCCAAGTCCCATATCATCATATTTATCTCTGTATTTTTTAATTCTACTTTCTTCTCCAAAAAATTAACACCAAGTGTCATCATATAGTTCTCGTCGAAGCGGTCGTTTACATACTTTACCATCAATGAAGTTTTACCGACTTGAACATCCCCAAGCATACCGATTTTGACTACTACACTTTTTGGTGGCATTTCAGCAATATTGTATCACGTCTAGTTGATGCTTGGTGTTTTTGGTTGAGTTTTATGACAAGACGTGACAGAAAGATTTGTAAAGAAGAACACGCTTTGTGTATCATATGGATCACACAACGGTTGATATTTTCGTAGATGCTGGACCGCTACCACATACCTCTGATGAGTTGAACGAAAGAATCGCTTCATTTAATAGCATGAAAAAAGACCATATCGCATTTTTCATGGAAGAACGTGTACGATTGATGTTATTTATTTACATTCAAGTTTGATGCGTGTAGAAAATCAGCGATGAGTGCAATAGGACTAATAGCATTTGTGTTAAACGTTACAGATGATGATATACAACGGCTAGAGTGGTCACAGAAAGACAAAGAAGCAAAAACGAAAAACATTTGCCAGTTACTAAACAAATGCGGACTTGCAGACATTCGACTCAAAGAATATCTGGAATGCATTAGACAGTAACGTTGATTCTACCAACTAACCTCTGTAGTACTACAACAGCTGTAAATATCCTACTGCAACCTTCTTCATTGATGATTAGAGCACGTGCGTACAAACTTTTGAAACAATTCGAATTGGCAATGCAAGATATTAACTTGGCGATCGATATTGCTCCTGAAGATAAAGAACTACACAAAGAGAAGCAAAGTATTACTGAAGAGTCGGGAGGAAGTTATCAATCTCGTCCTTTATCTAATCAATACACTCCTCCGGTTAATGATTTGACAACTGTACAAGATCTTACAAATGTGATTGCGTTACCATATGATCCTGAAGCAAAAGATGTTAGGAGAGTAACAATTGATGAACGACCTCTAAATGTTGACTATGTACCAAGTTCTGGATATGTAAACGAAGATGAAGAACTACAAAGAGCAATAGAGGCGAGTATTATCAGTGAACAACTAAGAATACAAGCACAAGAGCAAATTCAAGAGCATGAACAATACAATGAAGAAGAATATCCACAAGAAACAGATTTTGACGATGTGGATGAATAAAAAGAAATTTACTACCATTCCTACTCTTTCGGTGCGACTGGTTAGCAACAAACGAATATAAGGTTCAACAAGATTCGCTTGTTCTCTTGTAAACGACATTCTGAAATTTCGTGCATGTTCTAAGATTAAAAGAGGTGCACAAAGGAAAAGAAAGAGCGATGGACAAGGAAAGCGACGCAAATAACTATTTGTTAATAAAAAGATCAGATGAATTGCAGATCTATACAGCTTGTTTTGCTTATGTGTCTTCAGTACGAGTTCCAACGTTTGAATGTCCAGAAGAGCATTCCAACACATGTCGTGTTAACACCACAAACCATGTGATGTGAATATGTTTCTGCACGTCCCCGGGAGCACGTGTTCCACACATTCCATGCTACGTGAGCATCTAACACCGCTGCCACATTTTCATCTGTTTCAATTTTCCAAACTACAAACTAGTTAATGTTTTAACTATCGAAGATTTACTTGACGGATCGAACCCACGTCCACTTTGATCACTTGATGACCGGCACAGGTTTGGAAAGCTGCACTAAACAAGCCAGTCCACTTTCTAGAATAACTTCTGGTCCTATTCTTGGTCTGGTGCCTGTTGACAACCTGTGTTTCGATATTTCTGGATCATGTTGGTGCGTATCGATTGTCTCTCGTCTTGGAAGGGTGTTAACGGCAAATGTGAAAAAAATGGTTGGTATGCATCGTTTGATTCCTGCTAGTATTTATCCTTACACACTATCAAGTGGTTGGTGGTAACGTCTGGTGCAGATCTAGAATCTTTTGTAGCAGATAGTAATTATTTTCTTGCCATCCTCGTGACTCAAAAATATTATAGATTGTGCAGTGCCCTAGGCCACACGCCACTAGAGCGAACAGGAAGTATGTCGAATGTTCTGCGATTTAAAATCAAATATGTGATTCGTTACCGATAATTTATATGTCACCATTACAACTGTACGATGTAGATTCAGTATTTGGTGTGGTATATTGTCATCACTCTCCCTTTAGATGAAGTGATAATTATGTATCATGCACGCGTCGGCCGCCACTTTAGTTCGTTCTACTCGCTTCAATAGGTCTGCATTCATGACGTGAATGTTGTTAGTTGTCTGTTTACAAGTTTCAGAAATCAAACAAGAAAAACGAACATGGAACGTAAGAGAGTCAAGTTGGCAAAAACAGAAACATCCACAAAATCTTCTGCAAAAAGAGATACCAAAAAGAAAGTGCCAGCGAAACATGCTCCAAAGTATGAGGAATCAGAAGAGCATGACAAAGATAATTATCTGTTAAGGTACACAGGTGAAGGGTATGGAGCCAGCGTGTTCTCTATGCTCTTAGTATCGAAAACAGAACTACAGAGTTTAGTAGACAGGGTTAATCAAAATCCAGACGGTGATGTTCCAAACGAAAATCTAGGAGGAAGAACCAGTGACCCTTTCGCTACTTATGCAGAAATTTTAACAGAAACGACAGCTACAGATGATCCTATAAAGATCAATGCATTCAAAATATTGGCTGGAGATGTCAATTTCCTTGGAAACGCGAACATTTTTGATTTTATTGATTAAAGCATGTCTAAGCACTTAAAATAAGAAAAACGAGCTTTTTATTCTTCTGCATAACCTTCTGTCTTCTTAATACTGCTTACATCCATGCCTTCTGTTGTTTGACCAATGAGTTGAACTGCAACGAGCTTTGTTGTATCTGCACCATGACTGTTTTCAACGAAAATCTAAATTGTGAATAGGTGTTTTAAATATCGTTACTGTTAGGGAAGAAACGTTTCTGAATCTTTAAAGTCAGTACAATTGCAAAAGATAGTGCTTACTTTGTCATTTTAACCATCAATGGCTTTGCAGTCTTGCTGACTTGTTCGCTATCCAACTCAAATGTTTCTGTTGCTGGTGTATCGTTCGCTTCATCAAAATCCATACCGGTTTTGTTCACGAATAGCTTCACTGTTTGTGGGCAAGTATCTTTAAAATGTAAATAATTGAATAAGTCGTCATACCATCATCCAATGCGCTGAATTTAATAGATCTGATGTGTACCTTGTTTTTAAATGGAATAGAAATTAATAGTTGATCGTCGTTTGCGCTTTCTAAACGGTTATTTTGTAGAACTGAACAAACCCAAGTATGTGGAGTACGAAACAGTTTTTGACTTTGAGTTGGTGATTAAGTGTTTGACTGTATGGTCTTTGCTTGCGTTCAAACAGTCTACGTGACTGTCTTCTATTTCTTGATTCAAGTCAGCATTGATATCCACCTTTTGAGGTTGGGAGGCAGCCCCTTGTAGCATTTGTTGAATATTAGCCATGTTCATGTTTGCGTTCTTATTTTTATTCCGATTTTAATCAACCAGAACCTTTACAAATTATTCACGCTTTTTCTGAAACAAACAATGCTGTTTGTGCGTCAGCAATACCTGCCTCCTTGAGTGTTAGATTTCCATTATCTTCTTGAGAGTATCTTCTTGTTGGGTAACTTGTCACCAGTTGGAAATTTTCTACATCCAACTCGTAATTAACATCAAGGAAGTCAAAAAGCATATTCAAAGTATCTGTATGATTGAAATGTCTTGTAACTCTTGTTACACCGTCTGGCATACGGAACAAGACTTTCGTAACCTGTCCTTTTCCTTCTTCACTGTTTGGATCTGGCTCGACAACGTTTTCGAGTTGTTTTGCTTTTTCTGCACGTAGTTCAACTCTTCTTTGCTTTCTTTCTTCTTCCTCTTGTACACGTTTTCTTTCTTGCTCTTCTTCTCGTGCTATCCGTTCACGTTCCAATCGTGCTTGTTGTTCTCGTTCTTGGTCTCTGCGTAATGATTGTTCATATGCGTTATCTTGTTCATTGATTAGAGTGTCTCCACTTCTACGTGTATTTTCGACAACTTCCCTTGGCGGACTTCGCTGTGATGCAATATTTTGTAGCATTCTTTCTTGTTCCCGAATAAGTTGTGCCATATTTTCGTCGGATATGTTTCCTTGGTTCTCCATCATCTCTATG
>JAESGV010000968.1_pt1 | contig 12364 bp, 9 predicted proteins | sample 9269781 | NCBI WGS metagenome assembly JAESGV01 (sample SAMN15741586, study PRJNA653496) | algae metagenome | isolation source: Tildeniella torsiva UHER 1998/13D and co-occurring heterotrophs from... | place: Slovakia: Slovak Paradise National Park, Hrabusice, Kosice Region | collected 2000-01-01 | reverse complement strand
ATAATAGAGTACCTATACTGTACACTGATCGTGCTAGTTTCAGAGAACATTTACTATTGTCACAGGCACTAGTCGATAACATAGCATGTGGTGAAATAGGTATGAAAGAGGTGTTGACGGGTAGTGTTGATTTATTCGACAAAGCAAACACTCTTTTAATCAATGATAAGTGTAATAAGCAATTATTTGATGGTGGCGTACGTGCCAGTGAATTAATATTTTCTCTTATTGCGGAATGAAAAAGTATACGTGAACAGCATACATGTTACGTTTCATGTAAACAAAACTAGCGATGATACCAGGAATCCATAATAAAAAAGTACAAATAAATATAACTATAGTCCACACGATTACTTGTACTCCCAACGAAGTGAATTGTTTAAATTTACAGCACGGTTCAGTCTCTATTAACATCGTGTAAACGGGTATCGTAAAAGGGAAAAAGATACACAAAATAAACGCGACAAACAGGAACAATTTTTTGCGAGGCGAGGCAACATAGTCATCTTGGTACCACCAAAACATGTTGTTGACAGGTTTTTTTTGTAAGAAGGTTTCAAATCTAACAGATCTGCAAAGTTGTATAATTTGTGGTTTTACTGAAATACATTTGTACCCCCAATATTGTCGTCTGAACATTGGTAATTTACATTTTCCCATAAAAGTTACTTTAATTTCGAGAATAGAGTTTGTGAAGCCTAAAACGTGAGAATAAAATTGAAAACATACGCAAGTATCAACACATGTTCTAACATCATAGAACCATGGTGCGCAGGTTCTTTCTGGTTTGTTTGGATCTGGTGTCTCTAAGCGCTCAACGCAATCATTGTAGTCTTGTATTTGATCGACACAAGTTGTTGAGGAGCAACTTGCGACTAGTGCATTACGAGGATCTACGAGTTCTTCTTCCTCATCTTCCTCCTCGTCATCGCCATCGTCGCCATCGTCAGCGGCTTCTTCCTCTTCTTCCGCTTTTTCTTCTTCTTCTTCAGTGGGCTCTTCTTCGTTTGCCTCCTCCTCTACATCTTCCTCTTCGTCTCTTCTCTTGCCCATGTTGACTGTGTTGTGAAATTAGTTGTCCATCATCTAATTGGATAAAACTAGAATTACAAAAAGTTGTACAGTAGAAAAATCTACAGCCGTGTTCCTCGATCATGAATAACGAGCTCAGAAATGCAGTTTGCTTTATCAAAGGTACTTGGTTTTATGTGATACTCACAAAAAAGATCGTTTGTACTTGTTGTCGTCAAAGAATATTCCATTAAAAGATACCCAACAGGAGCATTTTTTCACTGTTGATGAAAAGTTTATTTACGAACCATTTTATAACGATTTTGGCCCTGTACATTTGGGTCATACGATCACATTTTGTAGAATTATCGAACAAAAGATGAAAGTATGTATTATTATCATTTTTAATTTAAAATAGAATCCATCCTTATCAGATAAAAGAATTGTGATATTGACAGGGTTGGATGGTCACAAGAGAGCAAATGCTAGTTACCTGATCAGCGCTTACATGGTAATCGTACAGGGACAAACTCCAGAAGATGCATACAAACCATTTGCCAATGTCTACCCACCGTTCATTCCATTTCGTGATGCTTCTCAATCCATATCTACGTACAATTTGACAATACTGGATTGCTTAAGAGGAATAGCCAAAGCCATGGCTCACCGATTTCTAGTCTATGAAACGTTTAATGCTGAAGAGTATTACCATTATGAAAAAGTAGAAAATGGAGACTTGAACTGGATTGTACCATCAAAGTTTTTAGCGTTCAGTTCTCCAGCAAGTCGTCGTATTACTCCTGATGGAATGATTCATTTAACTCCTGACGATTATTATCCAATGTTTAAGAAATGGAACGTAACAGCAGTAGTACGATTAAATAAGAAATTGTACGATCGCAAACAATTTACCAATTATAATATCAACCATTATGACATGTATTACATAGGTAAATGACTATTTTGTTCTAACTATTATAGATGGTGGATTACCACCAGAGCCAATCTTGACCAAGTTTTTAGAAATAGCCCAATCTGAAAAGGGTGGCATAGCAGTACATTGCAAAGCTGGCCTAGGTAGAACTGGTACATTGATAGGCATGTATTTGATGAAACATCATCACTTTTCTGCAGCAGATGTTATAGCATGGCTAAGAATAGTTAGACCTGGTAGTGTTATAGGTATTCAACAACACTATTTGAAGGATATGCAACCAAGAATGTTCAAAGCAGGTGAAAGTATCTTTGGTGCTATGATTGCTAATAATACTATGTTAAGCAAAGCACTGGATAGACTAGAGAATAGTGCTAGACAACTAGTTAGTACTCCTACTAGTCCAGTAACACCAAACGGTAGTTCACCTAGTAACCAACAATTGTTCAGTAGTAGAACATCTAGTAACGGTACCATACCTTCACCTATTAATACTACAAAAACAACACCTACATTTGCAATGCCATCTTCACCACAACGTGGTTCATCAGTACTCGGTAAACCCAGTACCAGTGGTTTGGGTAGTGATTCACCAAGTAGAGCCATGTCATCCAGTTCAGTTCACACTAGACCACAAAAGAGTAATAGACCTATGACTACTACTGGTTTATCTAGAGCTATTCCAGTACTCACTCAAACTCTACAATCTACTCATATTAGTAACGAGTTGAATGAAGAGTACAATCATGGTAGATCATCATATGCTAGAGATACTGGATCCATTAATGTACATCACCCTGGTATGGCTAATGTCATTATGAGTAATTCTACATCATTAACACCAACATCATTACGTACATCAAATATGATTACTCATGGTCCTCCTACTAGTTCAATTAGTACTGGTACATTGTTTGGACCCAAATCGAGTACCCATGTATCAACATCGAATCCAATTAAAAAGATGCATCATTTGGCAGAGATGAATAACAAGTATGTTCCTAACAGACAAGCCAAAAAGAACTTTTTACTGCAAGATGATGACCCATACAGTAACACTAGATACAAATAAATATATATGTATTACAGATCCTTGTTGGGTTCATGTGGTGATGATGGGGCAGACTTGTTTTTTCTCTTTTCAATCGGTAACGATAGTCCTGTCTCAATTTGTTGTAGTGCAGTACCTCTAGTTCCTTGTGGTGATAGTGGTGCATCAAAATCAAACGAATATGCTGATATTCTTTGGAATCGATCAACATTGTGAGTTGATACAAATGTTCTCTTTCTCTTGGCATCATCATCCATGGCATCGGTTAGTGCATTAACCAACACATGTTTATCTTTTTCAGATGTACAAGCATATTCGTACACTTTTTGCGCCAAATCAACTAGTTGGAAAGATACATGTCTGGTATCACTTGGATTAATAGTCATTGGACTGTTACTATAATTGAGTGGATGTAATCGTACATCACACAGATTGAATACGACTCGTGTATCATAGTTACCAACCATTTCAGGTAAATCCATATCCATCAAATTGTCATCTTCTGCATCTCGTTTTGTGGATGATTGTACTGGTGCATCAGTGTGTATAACCAAATCGTTAAACAAGAATAATAAACTATCATGGTATTGATTGTTCAACAAGTATCGTACTTTGAAGTATCGAATAAACACTCGATTGGGTTGAATCAAATCATTGACACCTCTCAAATGTTCTGACAACTTTTTCAAGTTGAACAAGTTTTGTTTCTCGTGTAACTTGGCATTCAAACTCTCTGCAATATCAGTCATTTGTTTTAACGCTTGTTGCAAGTCGTTTGTATCACAATGTTCAGGGTTTGTTCTAGTCGTGTACTTGATTAACCCTTCTAATAGCATACGATATCTTGGAATTCTCTGTACTGGTAGAATCATAAATGAGTTCAATGTATGTCCATGACTATAGGGATCTTTTCGTCGTAAGTGTAAAAATCTTCTAAACGCTGCACTTGCTTTTCGACAACGAGTAAATGTTTCTGCTGCATTCTCATACTTGGTAGTATAGTGAGTGTACACCAAAAACATGGGTCCCAGTGTCACAAAGATATCACCAATCTTTTGATCTTTATCCCATGATGCCATACGCGTTTCTAATTGAGATAATAAATTCTTGTGTAGTCCATAAATGTTCATTAATCCACTAAACATACTATTTCTATCTTGTTCTGATACAATGGATGTTTGATACTTGCTTAGTGGTATCTGATACAAATCGATCAATAGTTTCAAATTGGTGACATAGGTGCGTTCTGTTGATAATATTTCTCTGGCCAAATTGTCACGTTCAATCAAATCTTTTTTGAGTGCATCATCAGTTCCATCATCAATGTCTATGGCATCTGGACTAGTAGCTGATTCGATACGTGTATTTGATTTGACTAGTAATCCACCAATACCATTCAAAATATTCTCATTGGCTACACAGTGATTGTGTTCAAATGACTGTAACACTTGTGATAATAGATGAGTCATGATAACATGTTCCAATAGATGAGCAGGTCCTGATGATTCATCCTTTCTCTTGATACGTGAATTAGACTGTGCTTGTTGCTGTTGTTGTACAACTTGCATAATGGTAGGGTCATTACTGATATTTGATCGTATCAATGATTCATCAACAATCAATCCACTGCTCTTGGCAACCAAACCAAATCGATTAATCTTGTTGTCATTACCAGTGGTACCTATTTTTACGAGTACTATAGTAGTAGGTAATGCTAATGATGATAGTGATGGCAGTGATGTAGAACTAGTCATACCTTGTTTCTTGACACTGCTCACACTGTTATCAACAACTATCTGTGCTAGTTTTCTATTTGCTTTGGAGTCACCTAGTACATCGTTATCAAGTACATTATTCTTTGATGATTTCCACTTGGGTATTCCACTAACAAATGAACCCAGTGTACTCTTTCTCTTCTTTTCTTCTATTTTAGGTCCACTCAATAGAATAATCTTGTGTTGTTGTTGGGATTTGCTCACGAGTTGTAAAACTTTGTCAAATGCATTGACATATTTTGGTGATTTTTGATCAAATTTGTTATTCATAGCATAGTCTACCATGATATCTAGCAGTGCATAATAGTGACTTGTTGATTCATTTTCCATGACAACTTGTACATTTTTTCTATTGAACAAGATAACAGTCATACGATCACTAGGTGACAACTTGTAACGAATGTGCAAGTATCGTAACGCAAATTCTACCGCACAACCAAATCGATTATTAAACATGGTATGTAGTTCATACTCGTCACCACTGTGGAATATAGGTAAACTTGGACTAGCATCAGTGTTGGTCATGTTCTTACTGGTATCGATAAGAATATAATGATGATAGGTAGTTGCCCCGATTTGATCAAAATGATGACCACTTGGTGAAAAAGTGCCCGATTCAAAGCGTTCAGCTAATAGTGATACATTGTCCAAATAGTCTTGACTTGAAGTATCAAGTTTGTCATGACCGACATGTCTGGAGCACTTGTTGTCATCTGCTTGACGTGTAACACGACACAAGTTGAATTCTGTGACACTGGTATACTTGTGTACAGTTCGCATAGGATCTTCAAACCCTGCTTCCATCCAATATTTATCATGTCTTAGTTCATCAACATGGTCTAGTGTAAAATCACCTCTATGTCTACGACCATGAGTAACCAACGATATTTCAGAGTCGTAACCACAATCGTGTGGAGTTGTACAGGGTAGTAAATGAACATGACCACGACCTAACGTACTACAATACGAGTCACAAGTGAATTTGGTTCCTGCTTGTCCCGCAAATAGTTTTAAGCGTTTTTTCCCATCAACAAACTCTATTTGTTGTTGTTCGTTATTTTGTACAATGAATTGCGCGTTTAACATTGGACCATGGTTTGTATCGTGTAGTCCTTTGTGACCACTTGGTTTCCGACAATAATTTTTGCAACCTGGACATGTTGCATTACACGTGTGCGACGGCACTGGATTTCCGCAGTCGTGTGGACCTTGATGACTGATTTGTTTGGGTGGTAGTTCTATTTTACATTGTAGTCGCAAACCCAGTTCTGGTACCGCATTACTTTTTAAACAACAATTGCCTTTTGTTAAGGTACAACGACGAGGACAACGATGCGAATCACTGCACATGTGATGTAAATGACCGTCTTCAGCAGAGTTTGTGCATTGCTTGGAGCACTGGGGCATACCACAGCCATGAGAGCAACGCGACATCTTTTTCGAAAAGTCAAACAGTATTACAATACAGTACCAAATACGGTAGTGTTAGCTATTACTCATAATTAAAACTACTCAAAAAATGTGATTATTTTATTTTTCAATTTATAAACTTTTATAAAAATAATTCAAACTACTCAAAATACTTTAAAAATAAATAATATAATTTATTTAAAATAAGAAATATATTGTATAATAATTATTTAATTTTGATTAAATATTGTTTAAATGAATAAAAAGTGTTATTTTAACTTATATTATATAGTTTATTTATAATAAACTTATTATACCTACTTTATTATAATTTTTAAAAATATTTTAAGATATTTAAAAAGAAAATGAGTTAAATAATATAATTTAAATTTGTAAATCTTTTTTAATAATTACAATATATATTAGTTAATAAATTAAAATAAGCTAACTTGCATTAATGTATCTTTTCAATAATAAATTAACATACAGTTTAATATGTTAAATTTATCTTATAACAAACTACATGATAAGTTTTTAGTGATTTATATAATGAACATGTCATTATTAGCATTAAAGTTGTATATAAAAGTAGAATTCTACAAATGTTAAATAATTTCTCTTACTTAAAATTAAAAGGAAGATAATAAAGATTATAAATGCAATTTATTTTTAAAGTAAAGTAGATTTTTTTAATTATACATTTATATATCAAATAAATTAAACTGCACTTTAAATATTCAATTATCAACTACATGCAAACAAACTGCATTTAAAATACACTATATTTAAACAAATAGAACAAAGTCACTTTATATTAATTTTTTTGAAATAAACTGTACTTTTTATTTTTGAAAATGAATTGCACTGAGATGCACATATCTTTTGATCTTTTTCAAATGTACGTACATAATTTAAATAAACTAAACTGCACCGCAAGTTTTCAAGTTTAAACTTAACACAATTAAATTGCACTTATAATGAAACAGGTAGCCATACATGAATTGAAGCAAAAAGCAAAGTCACATCACGTCAAGGGGGTGCTCTTTATTATCTTTTCCATATTTGTTAAAATGTTTCTAATAAACTGAACTGCATTTTCGTACGTTAATTGTAAAGATTTCACGTCCATGAATAAATGCATTCCCGAATTGTACTACAAGAAGGATAAAGTTACGTTGAAAGTTCAGAACAGCAATCTATTGATGTCATAAATACTCGTACCAACTACAAATACGCATTTTTAAGACAATTTAAATCAAACTGCAACACTATGTCTACGTGTAAATTGCAGCAAAAATACAATAATGTATTACCACGTTACAAGCTATTTAAATCTTTTTGTGTAATATGTAAAAAATGCAGTTTAATGTATCATAAATATTTTAATTAACTCGCATTATTTTTTTAAATTATTAATTCAATAACAAATGTCATATTTTATCTTCCTATTATAGTAATTCGTCAAAACTGAGCAAATTTATATGCAAGCAGGCAACATAATGTTTCGCTTGCCATAATATCGACAAAGATAAAGGAGTGACTCTTAACGTTATGTGGCTTTATTAATAGATGAACATCTTCTTATATTTTTTTGTTAGATCAGATCGTTAGCGTGCAGTATATTATATACAATATGCGCCTTATTTTTAATTTATTTAGCTTATAATTTTCGCCTCGAAGAATAAATTTTAGAAGGGGCCGCCCGGGACTCTTTCATTTTATAAAATTCATTTTATAATAATGGATCGATTTTACTATCCATAACCTTCACCTGAAATTTTGTACACAATGCAAATTATACTTCACCACATATTTCGTTATGTCACTTCTGATACAAAGTTAAGAATTAAAACGTAGAACCACTACTTAGAGAGTCGCTATACGTCATCTTAATCCTTTCATGGATCTAAGGTGCATTCTAATGCAATATATCATTATAATAAATACGTGTTTGTTTTGTTCATATATGTTTTATTGAAAAGATCTCGAAATAGATCTATTTTTATTTGAAGACATTATTTGTCAATATTACATAATTAATTAAATTTTGCATACTCATATGTGTGCAAAAATAACTAAGTAAAGATAAATATTTTATTTTGAACAATGAAAATGTCAAATGCAGATCAAACTAAAATATGTTAAACTTTATCTTTGAAAAAGATCTTTTGAAAATTTGTTATTAAGTGTATTAGTATAATTGAAAAAGATCTGTTGTTGAAAATAGCTTTATTAACTAATTTCCAACAGCTGAGAGAGCACATCCTTCACCACTACATCTAATACTACCAGATTCTTCAATAGTTACCTGAGCATTATTGCATATATTAGTGTTACCCACATTTCGATAGTTTATGCATCCAATAGTGCTTGTAGTGCCCATCACCCATTGAATACATAGAGGGTCATTCACACAAGATGTACAGCAATCTTCAGCCGTTTCAGGCCCAGGAACTAAAAAGACATTGTTCGGGTTGACAGCATGGAAAGTGTTGGATCTTCCTGCTCCACCTGCTTGGCAACACGATGGAGTGGGAGTAGGAGTTGTAGGTTCCATAGTGGTGGTAGGCACCTCAGTAGTTGTTGGCATCTCAGTAGTTGTAGGAACAGGTGTTGGTGTTGCTGTCGTTGTTGTAGGCGCTTGGGTAGTTGTAGGTACTTGGGTAGTTGTTGGTACAGGCGTTGGTGTTGCTGTTGTTGGCGCTTCGGTAGTTGTAGGAACAAGCGTTGGTGTTGCTGTCTCCGTAGAAGAGGTGAAGAACGATACTTGTTCGATCTCTCCGCAAGTTTTACTTCCGCTAAAAGTTAGTAGTGACTTGCCAGAATTGAGCATTTGAATTTGGTAGCATTGCTGGAAACCTTGTACAACTAATGTACAAGTAGATCCAGTTTTCACATATGCCCAGCAAAATTCCTGACCTAGTGGTACGCGATATTCATAGGGAGCTTGTGTGTCGACGAATGATGCATCACCTGGGCACTGTCCACCAGGTGATGGAGTTGTTTGAGGAGGAAGGGGTCCACACGCTGAGTTCACAAAGCCTGTAAGTGTTACTAGTAACGCCACAAGAAAGATGCTCATTCTTTGTTTTTAAATGCTGTTCACCAAGTTTGGTACCGTGATCGCTTCGTGTTGCGTTATCTTTAGCAAACAAAAATATTGTTAGCTAAAAAGATGTATAGGTATCCACAAAGCGCTCCGACAACATATCGCTGTTGACATTTAAATGAAAATTAGGTTTTCATCATAAAGTTTGTACTTTGGATCACACAAGTGTAAATCAAATCAATTTTTTCTACTACGCATCAAGAGGAACAATACTTCACAACATCTTCGTGATCTTCTATAAATAATTTTGCGAGATATCCAATTCGTACACTTGCACTAACACAGCCAAGTTTAAAAGATATTCAAAATGTTTGTGTCAAGTCCAAAGAGTAAACGGTAAATGGCGATAAGTATGGAACGACTTAGCGCGAGTGAAACGCGTTTTTTGAAAATTCACCATGCTATGACTCACGCGTTTATCTCTGTTTCCCACGTACCGTGCCACGCAACGTATCCACAATCCCATACCAGTTCGTTGAATAAGAATGTCTCTTGTTGTTCTTGTACCACTATCGTGTTTTTCTCTATCTTTGTAACTTTTATGACAACCGACAGGTGCTGGGTTCTAGGATGCATCTTGGTTCTGTTTTCTCTAGTGTCTTGCCAAGATCAATTATGTACGTAGAATACAGTCCTACTAATGCATTAGACTCTGTAGGATCGCGGTTTGCTGAATCTATCAACTCTGCCTTGTTGGCAGATTATTCACAGTACGCATACTATCCATGTAACTCGTTGTGTGGAATAGAAGCTATAAAGCATACAGAGTTGTCGTTCCAATTTTCCTCTTCAGAGTATGTGCCAAATGACGAAACTATCGTGTGTGTGCCATTTGCTGCTTCGGCAGTTGCGTTTGTATACAATATACCAACACTATACTATGACGCAGTACTAAATTTAACACCAGAGATTATACTCGGTATTTTTAATGGTACAATAACAAGGTGGAACGACCCTCTCATACTGAAAGAAAACATGTTCGAAAATTTACCCGATGCAACCATTGTACCTATCTATCGTTACGGAGAGACCGGAACAACATATATACTGACGTCATATCTGTCGTCTATTAGTTCAGAGTGGACACGGGTTCATGGTAACGCAACATATAGTAGTGATATTTTTAAAATGTTACCACACTATAACGATACAGTAACGTATGCCGCTCAAATGGCTAAATTAGAAGATATACCCAACTCGATAACATATATTGGCTATGGATACACAAAGATGCGCTACACGTACAGTATCGCCAACGTAAAAGATGCAACAGGTCAAATCTCACTACCCATTCAATCAAGTACTATGCGAAAAGCATACGTGGGTACCGACGCTAATGATAGATCTGTAACAGCACTATTCAACAAACCAAGTGCCTATCCTATAGTAGGATATTCTAATTGGTGTTTCCTACGTAACCAAACATCTGCAACAGCACTCGAAATGTGGAGATTTTTTGAAAAGGCATACATGGGAGGAATTTCACTGACAGGTATATTTTGGTTACATTTCTAATCATCAAGGTAGCAGTAATGGATTCATCGAAGTTCCTTATGTACTACGCGACAGTATATTGAACGAGTTGAAATGTGTACTGTTAGGCAGTGGGTGTACTGTACCAATTGTATTTCCATGGTGGGCATATCTATTGGTATCACTACTAATATTGGCTGTATTGATTGTCATTATATTAATTATATATAATATCATTACTAGAACACGATCCAAACATGAAGCTTCGGCATTACGAGAACTGTTTTTGAGTAGATCAGTCAAGTACAACTTTGACATTAGTGAACTAGAACTAGAGCAAATCATTGAAAAAAAGAGGTATGACAGGTACATGTTACTAATATAAAAAGTTATGGTGATGTCTACAAAGGTAGATTACATGGTATTGATGTAGCAGTGAAACGATTCATCATGGGTAAAAAGGATGTACACAAGTTTAGTGCAGAGTGTAGTATATTAGAACAAATGAGACAGTAAGATTATACATATCATACTAACCACTAGTCCTAATATTATTCAATATATAACATCTGCAGTACATGACCCATACTTGTACTTGGTAACAGAATTTTGTCACCAAGGTGATTTGCAATCCTTGTTACTAGATAATAGTGTATACTTGTCTACTAATCAAAAGATTCAATTTGCAATGGATATTGCTAGAGGTGTATTATATTTACACAAGATGACACCTCCAATAATCCATTGTGATTTGAAGAATAGTAACTGTCTAGTAGATAGAAACTATACTGTCAAAGTTGCTGATTTTGGATTGTCAAGAGCAAAGGATGATGATCAATCATCTACTGTTGTAGGAACCAGTCATACATGTGCACCAGAAGTGATAACAAAGAACAAGTATAGTGAAAAATCAGACGTGTATGTGAATAGCTATATGAAATACTAATGTACAGATATTCTTATGGAATAATGCTATGGGAGATATTCACTAGGTTACCCGTATATCACGACAAGACAATCCATGAAATCATGGACCAAGTTGTACAAGGATTGAGACCTTCTACAATGGAATTTGACGAGCATAGTGTACCAAATGCTATCAAGATGTTAATGGAACAGTGTTGGGATACAAAGGTATCGAATCGACCAAGTTTTGCAGATATTGTTCATACACTGGAAGGTGTATCAAACAATCTACAATCCACCCCTGGTCCAAATTTGAATGAAAGCAGAGAATGGCTAGAGCAGGACCCACTACTGTAAAAGGAAAAAACGTAAAACTACCAAATATTAACATTAATGAGTGACAATCAATTGTTAGATGCAGTGAAGAAGGGCGATGTAGTTACTGCACATAGCTGTTTACTCTATGGAGGCTACGATGCCAATCAACTAGACCGAGTTTGTTTCAACCTTGTTTACTTACAACTCTAAAGAACAAGTGGAGCTCATTGCATATTGCTTGCAATGATAACAGACTACCCATTGTACAATTACTACTCAATGACGTAAGAATACAAATAGACATTGTTGACAAGGTAAATTTGTGATTAATACTCACAACTAGTTGGGTAAAACTCCTCTACATTACGCAGCAGAAA
>JAESGV010000967.1_pt1 | contig 12367 bp, 11 predicted proteins | sample 9269781 | NCBI WGS metagenome assembly JAESGV01 (sample SAMN15741586, study PRJNA653496) | algae metagenome | isolation source: Tildeniella torsiva UHER 1998/13D and co-occurring heterotrophs from... | place: Slovakia: Slovak Paradise National Park, Hrabusice, Kosice Region | collected 2000-01-01 | reverse complement strand
ACCATTTCCTATTACTAGCGAATATTGTTCTTTTGTAAATTTTTTAAGAGGAGAACCAGGTGGGTGTTGAAAAACTGCGTCTGATTCTTGGTGACTAGTAGCGAATCTATTGATGATAAAGTTTTTCACTATCGACATGACACAAGTCTATCTGTGCCAACAACTGACTGATGTTTGACGGGATTGTAAAATGGAATCAACCAAGTCAGTAAATCGCGTTTTTCCCGACGGTGTTCTTAGTTAGAGACTTTTCGAAGGTGTAGACGAGAAGAGCACGTGGTAGTAGATTTTAAATCGAAGATTTTTATGCAAAATTTAGAAATCAAGGATAATGTCAGATTCTAGTTGCTCATAGGCGTACAAAATTGATCTGGGAGGTATATCCATAATAACTTCTGCAACACTCATAGGACGTTTCTCCTCAAGTTTTTCACGACGAATAATATCTTCAACATCTTTGATCGACTGGTCCAACCACTCTGCGAGCAATGGACATTCTTTGGGAGTCAAATCATCCTGTCTATCAAACATCGGACTGATACGAGAAATGTAGGTCTACTGGCTGGTAAAACTTATCGCGTTCTTGTACTAGTCGGTCATACTTCAACGTTTCCACAACTCGTTTCACAAATTCAGCATCAAAGCTAGGAAAGCCATCATACTTGCCACTGCGTTGCAAAATCGTGAATAATTCTGCGAGCGACAAACTCTTGTGTTCTAGAATCACTTTTAGTGCATGGTCAGTGAGTGGTTTTGCGAGCAGTACGATGTCCGTGTATTCTTGAGAGAATTTTTCAGGTTTTGCATTTGTTGTGAATAGAAGCAAATTGTTTTCAACTTTCTTGCTCTTCACTTGTTTTTTCTCTTTGAGTCCTTTGATGGCTGCGCGGATTTGTTTGATATCTATTCCAGTTGGGTAAAGCAAACTTTTCGTTGATATGCCAATGTTTCCCGATTTTTCAATATGCTTGTAGACAAGTCTTTCCTGTACGGACCATCCAATTGTTTTCTGGTAAAATTCTTCTGGTACAAGAGATATTAAAAAATCGTCAGTTGTTGATTTGATGTCGATGCGACCGTCATTGTATAGTTCTTGCAACGCCATATCGACAAGTCGTGGCTTGTTTAAACCGTAATTGTTCGCCAAGAATGTTTTCAATACGCCCTAAATTGTCAATACATGATCTCAACTACTTGCATTTGAGTAGGTTTGACATGCTCTTATGATAACACTTTTGTGGTAGTTCAGCATCTGCTTCTTGATGTCTTGATGCGCTCTTTCAGAAAAGTTATTGAAGCGATTACAAACGATCAGCTCTTTTACTTTTTCAACATCTTTGCAACAAAATCTTCCAACTGAGTAAACTTGAAGGTTTTTGGTTCAAACTTGTTTTCAATGTACCCTTTTCCACTGAACATTGTGTATTTGTACTGATCGAACAAGTACGAGTACAAATTGTGTGGATTGTTCTTCTTAGTCTCTTGAATCTTCGCGTAGAGATCTTCTACAGAGCCTTTATTCACCAACTCGAACGATTCTCCGGTAATTCGCTCGAGCATTGCTTTAATTTGCTTTGGAGAGATGTCAGCACCTGCAAAGCCAAACTTTCCAGACGCAGGTTCGCCACTCTCAACAAGTTCAACTACCATACGACCAGTATCTGCATATGTAGTAAATTGAAGATTTTGATCAGGAGATCCATAGTAGGGAATCACTTTTTGTTCCAAATTGTAGAAATTCTTAAAGATTTCATAGAAACCGCCGTTGAGTACAGATACTACGTTGAGTTTTGAATTCTTTAAATGTTCCGCTAATTCTTTGCGTTGATCAAAATTGAAACAATCTCCATAATCACACTTGTGGAAATCTGCAGAGTAATCAGAGGGTATGAACGTAGTCACACCCGCTTTTTCGGCAGCTTCAGCGAGTTTCTTTTGTCCATCTACTGTTACATCTCGTCCTCCAATGATTGCAGAAACTACAGTGTTCACACCACTACAAGCTTCGGTAAGTTCCTCTACAGTTGAGTTAATGAGATCTCCAGTGATTAGCTTGGCACCAGCGTCCACCAATTTTTGTGCTTTTTCTTCACTTCCCTTGCGCACTAAAATACGCACATTTGTCTTCTTGTTTGCCAAGAGTGGTTCTGCAATAAGAGAACCTAGTGTACCAGTAGCACCAACAATGAGTACAGTTTGCATGCTTGCGTTTTATCCGACTTATTTTACCGAAATTTACAAAAGAAAGCGCGTTATTTATAATAAAAAAGAAAGAAACAACGTAGCTGCAACGAAGGCACTTACGCCTATGCGACTAGCGCTAGCTTCTCTGGCATTATTATCTCCAGCTATGTTTGCTCCACTGGCCAATTTATCCCACAGATTGTCACAGACATTTCTGTAGTATCCTGTACGTACAGCTGACATAGGATCTGTGGCTAGGATCAAATCTTTGTCTGAGGTCTTGTCATACTTGGGCCAAGCACCTAATGCCTGTTCATTTGGATCTCCATTGGCGATAAATTTTACCCAATAGGTAAGCATGGTGTTTGAAAGATCCTTCTCTGCAGGAGTAAAAGTTCTTCCAAACAATGAGATTTGGAATAGGTCGTATGGAAATAGGAAAGCTAACTCGAACGCATGAGCAGATCCTAGACACTTATCTAGCTGAGGAAATACATGGTTGAACGTATACAAGTAGGTATTTTGTCCTACATTTGCGCTCGATGCAGCCACGCGACGTGAACTACAGTGTAACCATGAATCGCTATACACAGTATTCAAATAGTTTACAGGTTCTTCAAAAGAGGAAGCATTGTAGAACTGCGATAGCTGAGACGTCACATTAGATCCGAATAGAATAGCTAGATACTGATCAACTTGAACTTGTGTGGTGTTATCAGGTAAAACTGGACAGGTGAACAAGCTAGTCTCATTTGTATTTGAACCAATCAACAATGGTGTCTTGACAAACGCTCCTTTTGAAATGCTTGTGTACACTGATTCTGTAAGTACATAACCATCAATAGTTGGTGTGGAAGCTGCCCCAAAGATGTTAGAATCTTCTGTGTTCAATCCAGCTGCCACGATCTGTTGATATGGAGCGTTACGTAAACAGGTAAGTGTTGTGCAGTTCAACGCTTTTCGTATTGCAACATTTACACCACTTGCTAGCGCTGCAGCTACAGTCATGGATGTATCTGGATAGATAGCACCACTTTGGATGATTACCTTTTGGAAAAGACCGGCTGGTACAACTGGTGATACACGGTGCATCATAACACAAACACCACCTGCGCTTTCTCCTCCAATTGTGATATCGTTTGGATTTCCACCGAAAGAGGCGATGTTTGCTTTTACCCATTTAATTGCTTGGACTTGGTCCAGAAATCCATAGTTTCCCGTCGTACTTTTACCATCGGCCGATTTTTCATCATACAATTCTTGATCGACGAGGAATCCAAGTATGCCTAAGCGATAGTTGATGCTTACGACAATGATGGGAGAATTGTTTGAGAGACTTGCCGCTACTATTCCTGTACCATTGTATATGGCTCCCGATCCTGATGTGAAAGAACCACCGTGGATCCATACATAGACCGGCAAGTTTTGTTTGTTCATCGGCGCCCATATATTTAATACTAAACAATCTTCTGATTGAGGAATTCCAGAGCTCGATTCTTGCGGACAAGACACTGGTATAAACGCATTGACGGTAGCATTAGATTGAACAGTAATTGGCAAAGGAGGTTTCCATCGATTTGCACCTGTTGGAGCTTGAGCATAAGGGATGCTGTACCAGTACGCGATAGGAATAAATGGTGATAATTGCCCACGGTAAGTACCTTGAGGAGTGGTTGCTACTTGCGTGTACACTGCCGCTACGATAGCTGTGATGAGAAGTGAGATCACCCGGTGCATTTTTGCGTTCTTCAAACCAAAAATAAACGCGCAAACTACCACATTATGATAACAAACAGGAGCGTTTGAGTTGCTTTGCAAAGCAACAGAGGGGTGTATTCTATTAACATGATATGCGATGATACAGTACATAGGATTGTATTTGAGTTTCTTACATAGTACTCTTCGAATTATACGACGTATTAGGCGTCCAACAAGTATTTATCGTAGCATGCTACTGCGTTGCCATTCTTCACCACAACGCAAGTCAATAACTCATGATAACGTTCTGGTTCACTTTTGCGCCAAATTGTGGTAGTTGACAAGCAAAACTGCAATGAGTGCTGAAGAACCATCAGACACTGCAGTGCCTGATACAACACACGAGATAGAAGCCGAAGTTGAAGTAATAACAGATAATAATGGCGAAGAGCTTATCGAAATCAATGAGAATGAAGAACCATCGCATGAAGCGGACGAAACCGATGAAGTACAGCAATTCATTAATGAAGGTGACGCAGAAGAACATGAAGATGAACACACCGAAGAGCATGGCGAAGATGTTGATTATGAGGGCGACCATGTCGAAAATACCCACGAAGATGATATGCATGAAGACCACGACGACGAACATCGGCAGCAACCAACTGAGCCTGCGAATGGGCCATTCGAAGACGATTTAGCAAAACTTGAAATCGAATATAAACGACGATTGGCAGAGGGTGCAGAAGAGGAGCACGAACCAGAAGAGGAAGAAGAAGAAACACCACGAGAACGAGACGAAATGGACGATGAGCTCGATGAGTTGGACGAAGATCTATCTCAGATGTCGCATGAAAAGTTACTCGAGCTGTACAGGCGAGCTCTAGAAGAGCGAGAGCGACTACATTCACAATCGAAAAAGCAACAATCAAAGTTAGCAGAGTTTTTTAAAAATACGAAAAAGAATACCGAAGATGTCGGGAAAGAAAAAGTTCTTACCGAAACAGAAGAACGGTACGCGAAACATGTCGGCGAGCATAAAGAATTACGTGTCGAATTGAATGAACTAAAGCAGAAAAACGAAGTACAAATAAACGAGATGAAACTACGGTTGGAAGAGCGGCAAGCGAATGCTACAGAGTTGCAAATATCGTACCGGAATTTCAAAATAACAATGGCGTACAGCGCCCAAGGAAGTCGAACTGGTAAGCCAATACCAAAAAAGAAAATAGAAGCATTCGCAAAACTGGAGAAAGAAAAGGATGACCAAGTGAGAAAAACGCGTACTAATTATATTGAATTAAAAAATATGAAAGAGGCTTTGGATCAATCCATTAAAGAGAAAGAAGAATTCAGTAAAGGACTCCATCTAATCGACTTTGAACAATTAAAAATGGAAAATTCAACGCTGAACGAAAAGATAGAAGAAAAGAATGAAAGTTTACAGAAATCAAGACTAAAAGCAACAACAACTGTACATATCCTAACACATGTAAAAGAGAAACTACAATTTGTTCAATCTGAGAATCTGGAAATGCAAAGAGCGCTAGGTATGCTAGAAGACGATCTGGCGAAGCATAAGGATATTTTATCACAGATAAAACGAGAAAGAGATGTTTTGAAGAGTGAAAATCTAGATATGCGCGATCAAACGCCACTAGTTGGGAATGATGCGTTACTAATGGATTATGAAAATCGAAAGAAAGAGATAGCTGTGCTCAAAACGCGAGTGGATTCACTACGAAATAGTCACGCATCTTTACTCCTGAAAATTAAGAATCATGAACTCATGATGAAACAGCTAGGGATAACCAACGGTATTACGAATACATCTACGCAGCGGGCTCAACCAATTAGAACCCAATTTCAAACACTGGATAATGTACCAGCTCTGCAAGCCAGCTCACAGAAAGGGAAAGGATTCCTACCGAATATTTATCGTGATCCAAATTAAATGTACATTATACAGATGGCTCTGCTGCATTATCAACGAATTCACTGCTACTTCTACACAGCGTGGCGAGTTGCGGGGAAAAGCAATCGTTCGCCAGTTGTAAATTGTCATGTCACTCCTGTCAGGCAAATCTTTTCAGTGCAAAGCCAACACCAGAACAAAAACTCCTATTAACAAAGCATGGGAAACCTGTGTCCTGGCGATACCACTAAACCAATTGCGAATAAGCATGACCTTGAGCTACAAGATGATATAAAAGTTTTACTACTAGGTACAACACTATTTAAACATGCTAACAATTAGGCGCTGGTGATAGCGGCAAGTCTACAATCTTCAAACAAATGAAATACGTGCACGAAAATGGATTCACAGATAATGAACTTCGCGATTATCGTCAAATAATACACGCAAACTGCTTCCGAGCCGCTAGAGCACTAGTAGATGCTTGTTCCGACCTGAATATACAAATACAAGATGAATCAAACAGAGAACGTGCAAAACGACTTCAAAGCTACAACGATGAAGATATGCTCAACATTGGTAACGTTTGGAATGAAGATATGGGAATAGAAATAGGGTTACTATGGAAAGATCCAAGTATACAAACAGTGTATGGTCGTCGGTATCAGTTCCAACTCGATGACTCTGCGAGTTACTATTTGAACCAAATAGACCGCGTCGGCAAAGTAGATTACATTCCAACACAAATGGATGTACTTCGTTCTCGTGTGAAAACAACTGGAATTATAGAAGTCAAGTGCAAATTGGGCTCAAAAGAGATTCGTCTAGTAGATGTTGGTGGACAACGTTCAGAACGCAAAAAATGGATTAATTGTTTCAGTGATGCTGATGCGCTAGTGTAAGTCTTGTTGAAGTGTTGTTAACATGCATAGATTTGTAGTGTCATTGTCAGAGTTTGACCAAACGTGTTACGAAGATGGTACTACACCGCGTATGACGTATGTTTTATATATTTCGGAGAATTAACGACGTGTAGAGAATCTCTAGATCTATTTGAACAAACCATCAACTCCAAGTTTTTCATTGATACACCGATTGTATTATTCTTAAACAAAACCGATATCTTTAAAGAGAAAATCGGAGCAAATAAGCAAATTTCTCAAATGTTCCCAGATTTCAAGGGTGACAACTCCAATTTTGAGCAAGGATACGATTTTATTCGGCTCAAGTATGAAAGCAAAAACAAAAATCCAAGTAGAAAGATTTACTCCCATCCCACCTGTGCAATGGAAGGTTCACAAGTACAAAAGGTATTTGAAACAGTTAAAGACAAATTTGTGAGGAAAGAGAACAAAGACGCAGAAAAGTTTTAATAAAAACACATTGTAACTGTAGGCAACTTCAAGTAGTCCAAACAAAGCATTTGGGTCATCATGGATTTGATATCTGTTGTGGGTGCGTTGTTGTTCATCGCACTTGGATATTACTTTTTCGCGAACGGAGAGTCAAACGCGCGACATGTCAAAGTACAGAGCACAAAAATTGGATCACCAGTACGTGTTCATTCTCTGTTAACCATTAGAAATCTTTCACCAGAAAAATGCACGCTTCAATTGATTTTGACTCTGAGTTAGGACTAACTGGTCTACCAGCAGAGTGGGAAATTATTTTAAAATCGTCAAACATTAAAAAAGAAGAAATCGATGAAAATCCAGAAGCAGTACTCGCAGCAATTAAATTTGTCGCAGAAGGCACCACTCATAAACCAACACAAAAAGCTGCCATGGGTCTGGAAGACTATTTAACCAACGAAGATCCAATGGAACTTTTCAAAGATATGGAGCGCATCGACGAAGGTGCATACGGTCTTGTGATCAAAGCGGTAAACTCAAAAACCAATGAAGTCGTCGCCATAAAGATTATGCAAATACCTGAGCCTGGAGCAGACTATAACAACATTGTAAACGAGTTGGCTGTGATGCACAACTTGAGTACGAAAAACGCGAATGAAATTGTACAATACAAAGGTTCTTACCGATGTGACAATGAGTTATGGATTGTTATGGAGTTTGTAAGTGGTGGAAAACTCACCGATTTGGTATCGAAACAACCATTGGAAAATGAAAAGCACATTGCTGCCGTATTACGAAAATGTTTGTTAGGAATGCAATTTTTACATGATCATAATCACATTCATCGCGACATTAAGAGTGAAAACTATTTAATTGCCGAGAATGGAGATATCAAATTGGCAGATTTTGGATTTACTGCTGCACTTCAAAGTGAATCCGAAAAGAGAAAATCTATACTCGGTACTTCATACTTTATGGCTCCTGAAGTGATCAAAGGTGAAGATTACGATGCTAAAGTGGATGTTTGGAGTTTGGGAATTATTGCGATTGAATTGGCTGAAGGACAGCCACCATATTTTGATGAATCTCCTGTAAGAGCGATTTTCATGATTACTAGTCAACCAGCTCCGCAACTTAAACGGTATGGCATGTGGTCTTACGAATTTAATGATTTTATTTCAAAATGTTTGAGTGTAAATACGCACGAACGATGGAATTGTAAGCAGTTACTTAGTCACCCTTTTATTACACAAGATGATGTACTAGATACATCGTTTATTGTTGATATGATCAAATAAATGTATTTTATTCTCTTGTTGTTGTTGTCTACTAGTTTACGTTTGAGTGGTGCCAATGGTGACAGCTACTTATTACAAGGTAAGTTATGAACTAGGAACTCTAGCTGGAATATTCTGTAGAACACCGGATTGCTAGCGTAAGCTGAATCTCGTTTTCGCATAGAACACCCGATTTTAGGTTAGAACCTTCTAAATTACTCAAGACATACTTCCTGAAAAGATGCAGGCAGGCTTGTCCACCCTGCGCCGATAGATTGAAGGTCTAGGAACTCGGATTATCCTCAAAATCATTTCAAAAAACAACATCATGAGTACAGACAACGTTTTCGACGAAGATGTAGAGAATAATTATAATGAAGACTGTGTGCCTGATGTATTGAATCCATTCGTTGGATCGGAGCCATACATACCCACTTACACTGGCCCAACAATTATTCAAGTTATACCTACTGTAAAACAACCACACAAGAGAGGAGTTCCAAAAACTTTAAAGAAGAAAGTATGCCTGACTGTATGTACTGCGTCTACGCTTGCTACTCCAGCCCTTTTCATACACTAAGAATTTTTGACGCGTAAAATAACGCAATGTAAAATAAAAACAAAACAATTAGAACATAAAAACAGTATTTGTATTGTGCAAACAATTTATGCATTAGGATACTTGGAAAGTCTCACAGCGTTTGCTACAATTGTAGTACCTTCTGACTCAGCTCCTTCGTTGGTGATAGTCACTCTAGCGTATTTGCCAAAAATAAAATCACCAACAGGTGCCCAGCTACCAATAGACGCATGTTGATCATATGAAAATAGTCCTGTTCCGTGAGCTTTAGTTACTTTAACGCTAGCTTGACCCATAGAACCGTTGTATGATGGAATCCAAATCATAACAGAGTACAAGCCTTCCTCCTTGAGCGGAATATACCATGAACAGTAGTCTGGACGACCAAGTTGTGTTCCTCTCATGGTGTAATAGTACTTACCAATAGCATCAGGAGCATTCTTATCTGTATCATGTTTTCTAGCACCAATGCCGCACTCTAAATCTTCTGGTAAACCATAGACAGTTGGCAAACCACCTTCATTCAGTTTCAAACGCGCAATTAACATTTCCGCAAATCTACCAAGAACATAGTAGTCAGATTCACCACGTTGGTAACCATTTGTAAAGACAGACAAAACAATATCTTGCCCATTTGGCAACATGATATAAGAAATCTCTTCTAACGTGTCATACGCTCTTCCATCCTTGTTAAATACAAGTGTACCTGCTGGAAGACCTCTTCCAGTCACAGCATCATGACCGTTTATGTCATGGTTGAGTAGCGTTTTGGCATACTCGAACTCATCCTGTGGCAGTTGCGTCATGATATACAAGATTAAACTTGCTGTACAACACGGTTGGAGTCTATTTCCACTAATTTTATCAAGAATAACCTTTTCTGCGCCAACTGGCATTTGACCAGAATTTGTTGGATAGGTTTTACCAAGCACTACTTGGTTGTCGTACAAGCCGAGTTTTTGTAGTAATCTTTCTGTGTATCTACGTTTGTAGATCCATGACTCCCAGCGTGGATCGTCCATACTTGTCAAGTCATCAATGTTTGTTGTGTTTGTGATGACATCAACTACGAAACCAGTCGCCAAGTTTGAACTAATGGTAATCATTGGTCGCACGTGTCTATCTAAACAACTGGCTGGTTTGCCTTGCTCTTTGCACCAACGAATTGCTGCCAACATGTATGTCATTTTTACACAAGAAGCTGGATACGCAATTTCTGTTGGATGTACGCTACCACGCATCCAAACAGGTTTTCCAGCGACGCTCTTTTTAATCATGATCGTTGCTGCGAGTCTATTGAATTTGGGAGAACCTTGTTTTGCTAGAAATTCTTCGCTCACGGCTGTAATTGCTGCGTCAACATCTTTGTCATCGATAATTGTTATATTCGTGCCTTTCAGGTTACAAGAGCACCCTGTTTGTGCTACTGCGGCGTACAAGCACAGCAGAAGAACAAAACAAGCCGCTTGCATTTGTCAACTTTCAAACGTTACAAGATTGCAAATAAATATTGTTTACAGTGTTAATGTCTTCTCAAACTCTTTGATTTCGTCATCGTACCCAGTCCACTCTGGTATAATTCTTCTTGCACTTGCCAACTTGTGTTCTTTTGTTTGTGGATTGTTACACAAATCAATAGTCTTTGCTTTTGGTTTACTTTGATCAGAGCACCATGTCTCACACCACAACCACTCTTGCGGTAATGACCGAATTGGTACCATATGTTGTGCATAATTTGGTAAATCTTGATCCAAATTACTTAACGAATTGGGATCACGTGCCAAGTTGTCATAGAACATTCTGAACTGGTCACCGTGGTATTCTTTTCTAAACTTGGAAACGTCAACGACGTACAATGCACTAATGTGGTATGGAAGTCCACGTAAATGTTGTACCCAGTAACCTTGCTTCCAAAACTGGAATCCAGCCATATCTTGTCTGCTATCGCAGAATGGCGTGTAGGCAAGCGATTTACCTTCCATGTCCAAATCAAAGAATAATTCAGACATGTCAGTTCTACAGATTTGATCAGCGTCAACAAAAATGATCTTGTGTACTTCACGCAATGGGAATAGTACATCTAAGAACAAGACCTTGTACGCCCAAATCAAACGTTGCTTTTGCTCTTGTTTGTGAAGCCAATGCGGCCATTGGTAACTTACCAAACCATACTTGAACTTGAAATGTTCAGCCAAGTACGGTAACAACGTTTTAAAGCTAGGAGATAAGAATTGTTTCAAGAACCAAAACTTGACGACCGTGTTTGGTCGTTGAATGTGTTTTGTAACAGAACGAATCATAATTTTGAGTAAACGTTCGTACATGTGTCCACTAGCAAGCGAGAAAATGTGAATGACTTTTTCTTTGTCATCACGTTTGAAATAATTCCAAAGAGAAGAATTTTCCTCTTCGTTTTGTAACAACTCTTCGTCAACTTTTTTCAAAACGTGAACAGTGGTAAATGGAGCATCAAAATCGTTCACAATGATACGATGTGGTGTAGGTGGAGATGAACGTAAATTCATACTTTGCTCATAGAAAGGTACTTGGTTCACACTTTCTAATTCGTAAATTTCCGAATGTCTTCCTTTCGGCAATTCCAGATTCCATACACCTGGATCCGATTTTAATTGGAAATATCCCAAATTGGCCATGACCAGTGTAACATCTCGAGTTTGATTTACACTGGCACTCAATTCTAATTGCAATCCACGAGGTGCTCTTCGATTCGTTTTATCGAAACAAGTTCCTGTGATGACCAAATGTTCCAATTGGAATCTAGCTTGGCAAACATCATGAGCACAGTCACTGTACAAGTTCAAATTATCCAAATCTTGTTCGGCATAAATAGATTCAATTAACCACGATTCTGGAACGTCCATACGTAACGTGTAAATTTCTCCATTTCTTGTTGTAATGTTATCAAAATTGGCACTTGGTGAATTTAATACGTATCGGTAATACGATTTCAATGGCATGTTGGAAGTTTCTACCAATGGATTCAAATAAATTGTAACAGGATATTTGTACTCAACCAGCCATTGTAAAATGGAAACAAATCGTTGACAATCCAATGACAGTGGATTCAAAATGGCGGTGATGACAGGTAGCGTAGATTCCTTATTAAACTCTAATTTGGTAATATCATTATGAATTTGAATCTTGGAACGTTCCTTTCCAGATTGTTTAAAATCGGAAAGAATACTATTCATATTGAATATGGCATCGGATTTGCGTTCATCGGACAAGGTACCAAATGAATCTTGATCGAGTAAACGACCGACGAGTGATGGTTCGAACTCTTCTAATAGTTTCCAATCTTCCATGGAGAAAGAATCTTCCAATTCGATAACACGACCAG
>JAESGV010000966.1_pt1 | contig 12367 bp, 11 predicted proteins | sample 9269781 | NCBI WGS metagenome assembly JAESGV01 (sample SAMN15741586, study PRJNA653496) | algae metagenome | isolation source: Tildeniella torsiva UHER 1998/13D and co-occurring heterotrophs from... | place: Slovakia: Slovak Paradise National Park, Hrabusice, Kosice Region | collected 2000-01-01 | reverse complement strand
AGTGTATACATTCCGTTACTCGATACAGCAAACAAGGAGCGCAAGTTGAAGACGTTCGAAAGTGCAGATGAATTTGTGGCAGTATTTGTAGAACAGTGGTTGATAACTAACAAAATATTTACTTGGCTACGCAAACGATTGGTATAGTAGAAAAAACTCTAACTAACCGTTTGTAGAGACAAATCGACTTTAAGGATCAAATTCAACAACCAACAGAGACGATTCTCGGATTGTTCAAAGAAGATATTACAGAGAATACAGAAGTTAAGAAACTATTGGAAGAGTTTATTGTGCAAAATACTGACCTTGGAACTGATACGCAGGTAGTCGACGTTACACAGCCAGATTCCTCATCAACTGAAGCATCACAACCAGTTGAGGATTCTATGGCCACTGTTCAAGGACCGGCTATACAAACTGACCGCGACAAACAGATCGAACATATTTGTCAATGTCTCGCCGAACTTGACTATACACCATCTTATTTCTCGACAACCGTAATGCCAACCGTTAAACCACTATTCGAGAAATTTGCTAAGGAAAAAGAAACTCGTTTGAGAGAAGAGAGAATTGGCTCGACACAATCAGCAATCACTGGATACAATCATGGTTATAACGACAGAGGTGCAAGCATCAGCAACATGTCATACATGAACTACAAGATGGAACCCTCTAACAACTTTCCATACAAATCACCCGCAGGTTATGTCGGTCTAAAGAACCAAGGAGCGACCTGTTACTTGAACTCGTTGATACAAGCGTTGTATCACACTCCCTCATTCCGCAGATCTATTTTGCAATGGCAATACGATCCAAAAGTACACAAGAAGGAGAGCAAATGTATTCCATTGCAACTCCAAAAACTTTTTGCCAACTTGAGACTAAGTGAATCAAAATCGGTCGAAACAAAGGATTTGACAGAAAGTTTTGGATGGACATCGCGTGAAGTATTCGTTCAACACGACGTTCAAGAATTGTTACGTGTACTTTTTGACTCGTTGTCATCTGAGAAGTTACCTATTAACGATTTGTATGAAGGTACGATGCGCGACTATGTCATCTGTACTGAATGCAAACGTGTCGGAGGAAGAAAAGACAACTATTTAGATTTACAATTGGTCATTCAAGGCGCAAAACATTTGGACGACGCTCTTGATAACTTCCAATTCGAAGAAATGTTGGAAGGTTCGAACCAATACTTTTGTGAGAAATGTAACAAAAAGGTCGATGCAAAGAAGGGATTGAAGATTTTGAGCACACCTGATATTTTGACGTTGCATTTAAAACGCTTCGACATCGACTACAATACCATGAACAGAGTCAAACTCAACAATGAAGTTATTTTCCCATTGACTTTGGACATGAACAAGCATTTGAAGAGCACCAACTCATTTGAATCGTCAGACATGGATGTTGCCGATATTGACAGCAAGTACAATATTTATAACTTGTATGCTGTATTGATGCACAGCGGAAGTGTCGGTGGAGGTCACTACTATGCCTACATTCGTATTAAAGACAAGTGGTACGAGTTTAACGATAGTACCGTTAGTGTCATTTCGGAGAACGAAGTCGAGAAGGCATTCGGAGGAACTACATCATATGCAAACGGATACATGTTGATGTATGTAAGACAATTCCCATTGAGTGAAGTTCATTTGAAATCACTCAAGTTGTTGGACCAAGATGAAGCCTCTATCATCCCAGAAAACATTCGTGATGAAATTTTGAAAGAAAATGTAACGTATAACAACGGTCAAAAAGAGTATGAGTTGAAACGATCCAAAATGGAGTTCAAAGTACACTACAATGACGTAGAACATACCATCAGCTTGGAAAAAGACAAGACTGTAAAAGACCTATTACAAAGCGCGATCGACTCCGCGTTTAAAAACTCTGACAAGCCAAAAATCGAAAACGCAAGGTTACGCAAGTACGACGCTGCCAAGATAATTCCAAAAGAACCACTAGAAAATTTGGAAGATTTGTTGGAGAAGGTCGATGTAACAAAAGACAAACTACTATTGGATGTGAAACGTGATGCTGAAGAATTCGCTGCTTACCGACCAGAAAATGAATACATGATCAAGGTCATCAAATTCACAAGTCCAGATCACTTCCAATCAGCATTACCAGTCTATGTACCACATAATGCAACATTGGCTGATTTGAAATCGTTATTGGAGCCAATCGTACATATTCCACAAGATAGACAAAGACTAGTTGTCAAGATTTTCATGAATGTTACCCAACAAGAAAAGATGCTAACAGGTGATAACAAGGCTTTACATGACTTGAAGGTACAACCTGGTGATACCCTATATGTTGAACAAGCCGATGAAAACGAAAATGACAACAATGGTGTTATTACAGCACTAGAGAATGCACGAAACCAGATCAAAATCAAGTACCAGGTCGCATACTCATTCAAGGGAGTCAACGTGCCATCAGATGCTGTCAAAGACAATAACGGCCGTGTAATTGTTCCAATGGATCGCAGAGCAACAATCGCCGACTTGAAGAGTGTAATTTCGAAACAAATCCAAGTTTCCGAAGACAACTTTATTTTGTCCAAGGGTAGTGACGATACCTCATATACCTTTAACGACACTGATGAAAAGCTACTACAACTTGTTGATGGTTGCTCATTGTATGTCAAGCAAGGACAGCAAATGTCAAAACAACAGTTCAACGTCACGTTCTACTTGTTCGAAGAGAAGAAGAAGGAGTCCAGTTCATCCTACAATTCAGCTGCCTCTAATCGCAGTCAATATGCATACAAGTTTGCTCCTATGAGAGTAGAATTTGAAGATAGCGATGAAGATTACAGCAGCATGTGGCGTTCACACAACCCATTCAAGAGATTGTTCGACACTTTATTAGACAAGAACGTAACTGTGGTGCAAGTTAAAGAACTTTTAATTCAAAAGGGCAAGGAAGAGAAGCATGGAATGATCACTAGTGAAACAACAACTGATAACATTCAGTTGAGAGAAAAACTACATGGTAGAAACTATCCAGGAAAGATTCTATTGGGAGATGATAACGTGTATGAAGCTTTGTCAGGTTCTGCGACATCATCTGTACCAAATCGTGAAATCATTATTCAAAAAGTGGCACTCAAATCACATATCACTAGTGAAGACATGGTACTAAGACTTGCTAGATTTGGCCCATCGGACTGGAAGATGTATCGCAGACATGAAATTGTCATCGGAAAGGATGCAACTATTTTAGAATTGAAACACTTCGCACTGAATGAAGCGCAACGTTATGGATTCATGGAGTTGACACCTGATGATGTCGATGTCGCAAGAATTCCATATCAAATGGCATCGTTACTCAAGAATAACGAATTCATGCTCAAGTTGAACTGGCAAGATACCAAGCCTGACCAACTCATCACCAAAGCGCCATGGTTCTTGGATGACGGTGATTTGGTATTGTGGAAGTTTACTAATGAAAAGGACTGGTGGACAGTGAACGACAAACAAACGCCAAAGACGACAGTTGTTAACACTGCAGCAGCAGCTAGCGTTAAGCCAGAACCAGACACTGTTGCAGGTGTAGGACAACTACCACTACCTAGACCAATGAATGGATTCAGTAATCGTGAAAGCGCTCTACGTTTCTATGATGATGAAGAAAAAGAAACAAAAGTAGAAGAAAAAGCAAAGATTACTGAACCTGTTGAACAAAAACGTGACGATGACATGGATACTGAAATGAGTGGAACAGACGAAACAATTCATTAATAAATTATTTATTGCGTTTTGCATTTTCTCTTTGTGTCACTTGTCACCTCGTACAATTAGTCACTGTCCTCACTATCATCCTCTTCATCAGAGTCACAACGTCTTCGTTTGTTTAATCTTCTCTTGTATTTTTCCATCTCAATGTGATACTCTTGTAACTCCTCTTCATATTCCTTATTGTACGCATCTTTCAACGTTTGGTCACAATCTCGCCACATTTGCGATAAAGTTTTAACAATTTCTATTAAAGATAGATTTGAATACTTTTTCTTAACTTTATCGCGATGCTCTGCGCAGAATCGCAAATAACCAGTTATGGGACGTATTGGTTCCTCTCTAAAGCCTGTAATAGTACCTTCAGGATGCAAGTTGTTATACTCGATGAGTTCAGCGTCATACTGTTCTTTTAATTTTTTGAACATACTATTGTACCTTTCTTTTTCCTGTTCGCTGAGATTTTTCCAACGTTGACCAAGTTCTTTTGCAACTTTTGCTGCGTTCTGACTATTGAGCTCTCTAGAAACTTGATCACGATTTTCATCGCAAAAGATAAAATATGCTGCCTTTGGCTTTCTAGGTGGTGGAAGATTAAACTTGATCGCTCGTTCTACAAGCTCAGATAGAGTTTGAGAATAGCATGATCGTTGTTCTTCATCGTGCGATCCAATGGTGAACAGCTTCTTGTACTTTGTCTCCATTATTTGTAGTCACTAACATTTCTGCAACGGTAGGGAACACTTGAGGGTCCATTTCCAAGTATGATTGTTCATTTAAAATGTTTTCCGAACTATTTGCGAAGAATCGTTTGAGTCCGTTTTTCACGATCGAATTTACCTCCAAATTGAGTTGTAGACATTGCAGTGCATTGTTCTCAGTAATGTTTTTGGATAAATGTTCAGACAATAAAGAAACCCAATGCTCAAACGTGTATTTTTCTGCAGTAAAAATAATGTCAACTATTTCTGAGAGTTCGCATTCGAGTTGCGCGGTGTACAGTGTCTGTATTAGAATCGTTAAAAGTCGTTCGTCTTCGTCTTTGTCGATAATAATTTTGTTGTGCTCTGACTCTTGCATCCCACTCGAGAAACATGACTTAAAGAAATCATTTTGGCAGCAATTGATAATCTTGTGTAAATGTAACGTTGTACCACTGGCGAATACTACCTGACAATCTGAGTGCTCAGCAGTGTTGAATAATGGTCCAAAAGAAGCGAATTGCTTCTCTGCAGCGGATTGGTTGAAAGTCATGCCGTGTTTGTGCGAATTACAACTTATCTTTTTATTATGTCACCTCCACGTTTGCACAAAAACATCTGCGAACTGAGGTATAAATCTGACCCGATAGTCACTCTTACTTGTATATCCAACGTGAATTACTGGAGTATCCAACATGATGTAAATATCAAGAATGGATAACTTTGATAGTGCGTCCAATTTCGTAGGCTTCATTACTTTTCCTACAAAACCAAATTGTTTTTTAGCATCTCTTCCCCATCCATAAGTTGTTCCATCTCTACTACGCGCATAATTTCCCATGGAGTAATGGGAGCCAAATATTCTTTCAATACCAGCATCTAATATCATCCTCGGTACTGTTACACTAGTTACTGCGTTTGGTATTCCTAAACTTCCATTTTGCTCTAATCCCCAGGAGAAAACTTGTCCTGCTCTTGTGAGACCTATACTGTGCCAAGCACAGGCAATGATTTCGATGATACCAAGTTTTTCGTGACCAAGTGCCTCTGGTTTTGCAATATTTTGTCTTCCACTATTACCTAAACGACCTTCCTAGAAGTTTTAGAGAAATAACAAACGTACACTATTGAGTCCCCATCCAAAAAATCTTCCATCGCGAAGGCGAGCATAATTGTGCCATCCACCAACGGATATTGTTTCTACATCTAATTCGTTGATGTATTCCGCGTCTAGAAACGTTGTAGTAAACCTGTGTTTCGATCCAAGTTGAAAGTAAGTATTCTCGCCTCTTGACTTGTACCCTTCTGGTGTGAGTATAATATCGTGTGACATTCCACAAAATAGTTTGAGAATTTTCCCTGTGTAGTAACATTTGATCTCTTGTTCAGTTACATGCCACAACTCATCATCTAGATTTGTGAATAACAAGAGTATAATTACCTGAAACCGCGTACAACTGACTCTTTTTAGCGCACAAGAAATTCACATGTTTTCCATTTAGTAGTTGCTCGAATTTAGGTGATGAAGAAATGAATTTTCCATTACTATCGATAGCAAAGACGTCTGTTTCGTCACAAACAACTTGCTTGATATCAAATCTTTTTTTGATACACTTTGGAGTTCTCCACTGTTTATCGTACATAAGAACATCCTGAGAAATAACATGGGCCATAGCAGTTGTTTGGAAATTTTACAAAACAATATGAACTACGCAGACGTATCAATACTCTGCTACGGAGACAGAGAAATCTCGCACGATATTGCTTCTTCCTTGGTTAAAAGCTTCGCTCGCCAACTAGCAACCGTTGCTATTTTAAGTTCAAATGTTGCAAACCAAAAAGTTCCAATGCATTTAACTTGGTAGACGGTACAAAAATTGAAAAGCTCGTTGATTGTTGGAGTTACGCCTTTGTTTCTGAGAAACCACTAGAAATCAAAAATATTCTCTACTTTGAAATAGAAGTATTAGCAGGCATTTACGATGGTATTTACATTGGAGTAACAGAAGATCCTTTTCAAGGCAGCTTCAGCGGTACAACTTACGAACCAACTTGTGCTATATATAATAATTCAAACGGCAATATAGGCGGTAATGAGAACGTCAATTGCACAAAAAGTGCGTCGGCAGTTACTGGTGATGTGCTAGGTGTTGTATTTGATCGAGAAAAGAATGAAATACGATTTTATAAGAATGGTTCATTTGTGGGCCGTGGAAGTATGAAACCATCAAAGTTTAGAGTAGTGTACGCGTTTACTAGCGTGTTTTATAATCAAACGATTCAGTTATGCGAAAAATACGCATATCAGGACTTGAAGAACGATTAGCACTGAATAAATGCAAAACTGTGTTGTAATTTTAGCCAACTACGCCAGTGTGTAAACCTTGAGTTTTATCATACTTGCACACTCTTTAATTCGTAACCCAATATGAGCGCAGCAGCAACGTATATTAACATCCCAAGCGATGTCAAAGATGAGCATTATCGCTACAAGATGGAGAAGATGGTTCTCAAAGTCGAAGGTCGTGGTAACGGTATCAAAACAGTAGTACCAAACATGGCGAACGTAGCAGAACACTTAAAAGTTCCACCAACTTGTACGAATATTTTATTAAAACTAACAACAACAAGATCCAACTAAATATTTCGGACTTGAATTGGGAGCCCAAAGTAAATGGGATAAGACAAACGATCGCGCAGTGATCAACGGAAAATTCGAATATCCACAATTTGAACAACTTTTAAACGATTTTATCAAAAAGTTTGTCTGCTGTTATCGCTGCCATTTACCAGAATGCAGTATGACCATAGATAAACACGAAAACGTCAAACTCAATTGCAAAGCGTGCGGTCACGTTAGTACAGTTCCACCAAAAGAAAAAATGTTAACTTTTGTCATCAAGAACCCTCCCGCAAATACTACCAAACACGTCAGTTCAAACGCAGGAGCCGCAAAAGATGTTTCCGAGCCAGCCATGGTTATTAGCAAAAACGATGATGCAGACGTTTGGGATACAGATGTCAGCGAGGAAGCCATTCGTTTGCGTCGTGAAGAAGAAGGTCTTTCTGGTCGCATTAAAGAGTTGACAATGGAGTCAGAAGAAGACAAAAAGAGAAAACAAGCAGAGGAGGAAGAAGAAGGTGAAATTGTGCCACCTACTGATGTCTTGAAAAACTTTTTGAAAATGAAAAGTGACGCTACACCAGGTCAAGTTTTGGCAGCCGTAAGAAAAATCAAAGAAGATTATGAGCTTTCTGACAAGGACGCTGTTTGCTTAATGTTTGAAAGTTTCTTCGACAAAGATATCGAAAAACAAATTCCAAAACGTGCACCAGTGTTAAAGTCGTTTGTCAAGGGATCTTCTGCACAAAAGATTATTTTGGGTTACATTGAAGAGTTGTGTGGTGTTAAGGAGACTTCTCTACTTGTCAAGATTCCAAAGATTTTATTGTTGTTTTATGAAAATGATATTTTGGAAGAACCAGTCATTGTTGAGTGGGCAGAAAAGAAGAAGAGCAGATTTGTCAAGGACAAGGGTATTGTATTGAAAATTAGAGAAGCTGCGAAACCATTTGTTGAATGGCTACAAAATGCAGAAAGCGAAGACGAAGAAGACGATGACGAATAAATAATCGATTCTCGTTGTTTAAGAATTGTTCAAATCTGAGGGTGATATCGCTTGTAATTTCTGCTCAACTCTGTCACGAACATGAAAGCACAATCGAAAGCCTTTTGTCTAGACCTGAGTAACCAGGTGCTGAACCAGTTCCCCAGTTTCGATGTCGTCAAGAAAAGAACTGCAGACCAGAAACAAAAACTTACAGTCGGGGCTATGAAGTTGAATAACAATTGTATTACAGTCGTACCATCAAACATTACTGATAGATACCCAGTATCATATTTCAGTTACTGTTATAGTTTGGATTTGTCATTCAACGAGTTAACAGAGTTCCCATTCGAACTGAGTAGGAAATAACTTTACTAAATTTACACCCACAGGTACTGCTATGAAGAGACTGAAGTACTTGAACTTGTCGAATAACAAAATCACTTATATCAACGATGGGACTCTAGGTACGTGATAATTCAAATTATTAACTTGAAAGCTACCTTTTCCGAGTTGACATTCTTAGATTTATCAAATAATCAAATCTTAAGACTACCTCAGATATTGGGTACGTTACCCCTCACCTATTTTGATTGTTCAAACAATCCTATTGTATCACCACCTTCCAGTGTCATCAGTCGTGGAACAAAAGCAACGTTGGCGTATCTAAAAGGCGCACTACTCACCGATTTAATCAATAATGAACAATTTAGTGACATAAAAATGCGAACAAACGGATATACTTGCGTGTTTGCGCATGGAGCAGTAATAGCGTGTCGATGGCCATCCGTAATCAAAGTAGAAACGATGCACGAATTCAAAGAAGGCGATTTTTCTGTTACAGTGCACGTACAACAAAACGAATACATTGTCTCAGGAATAAGTGACATCGCGTTTGATTTATTATTGCATTATTTATACACAAATCGTTTGGATTATGATCTCGAACGTACACGTTTCGAAAAAGAAGATTTTATCAAACATTTTTCCGAACTACAACAAGTCGCCATATTGTTCCCAGAATTTCGAAAAGAAAATCGTCTACCACTACTCTGCAAACATTTTATCATGGTCGCAAAAGGTGAAGAAACATCCATACCACAAGAACTATTACTCGAAGATTTTATCGAATTCGATTTTACTAGCATTGGAAGCAAGTTCAGTGACGTCACGTTAGAGATCGATGGAAAAACACTAAAAACACACAAAATCATTCTATGTCAAAGAAGTTTGTACTTCCGTACCATGTTTGCAAGTTCATTCTCCGAGTCAACTCAACAAGTTGTTCCATTAGAACATGGATCTTATGAAGCAGTACATGCTATTCTATACTGTTTGTATAGTGGAACAGGAAACAAGAATCAAGTGACTTGTCATGGTTTCAAAGTACCTTTCCGTAACAAGTATTTGGATCGCAAAAACACTACAGAAAAAATTAATTTGTTAATGGAAATGGTTGGTCTTACTAGTGTGTATTCGATGCCAGATATTCATTTGGCAAGTGATTTGGAACTTGGGTCTTGTTTTAGTACATTGAATTTGGAAAATCTTGTCGATTTACTCGACTTTGCAGAATCACACTTTGCGATGAGGTTTTATGATAAAGTGTTGACGTGTTGTCATCAGCAGCATAGTTTAGAAAAAGTCAAGAATGAAATTAAGAATGCACCAGAGAACATACGAGTTGATGTATTGGCAAAATATGGAGTATGATACTACTGTAGCAAGAACTAGTTAATTTATAAACATTTGGGGAAGAATTTCCATCCTTTTCCACGAGAAAAATTAAGAGAGAAAGCTGTACAATTATGTTTCTTTAGTATCCAAGATGTTGACAATCTTTTGAGCCAAGAGAATATCATCAAGAAGTTTTCCCCATCGCATTCGAGGACGATACATTTCTTTGAACTTGTCTTCGTCTTGTTTTGCAGCAAATGCTTTAGTGACAATATCTATCTTTTGCACTCCATTCGTAGTTGTTGAGCTACCTGTCATTCCACTGTCTGGACATAGACCATTACATAAATTATTACATGAACTGTTACAGTTGGTGAGGCCTCTTCGTGCAATACTCATATCTTCATCCTGCACGTATATACGTCCTACTGGAAGACGACACGAATCAATGGTATCAACCTGTTCATCATCGTCGTCTACTTCGCTATCTGATATCCGCTTTGCTCGTCACTATCACTATCGTTCTCATCTGAATCAACACTATGTATCACATTACTTTCACGTAAACGAATATCTGAGTCTTCTGTAGTCCATGCATCTTCAATCCTTTCTGTAATACGCTCCAAGCTCTTTTTCTTTATTTTCTTCAGCGTTATCTTCTTTAGTGGTGGCAGTTTGCGAGCTGTTTGATTTCCACTTGGATGTATTTCCGATAATGATGCTCGAGAGCTGTTAAATTTGAAATCATCCATGCTCCTCTTTTTCGAATCGCTCGATGGGTCTTTCTTTCGTTGTTTCCATTCTTGTGCTTTTGTATGCGTTCTAGCAGTTTGCGAGCCGCCATAGACTGCTGTTACTTCTCTCTTTTTCAGTTCTCTCAAGTTTAAGGTCACTACTGACCCTTTCATGCTGGTTGATGGAGCTGTAGTTAACGACATATGTATTGGAGCAGCTTCCGTGGCATCTTGACTAGGGCGACGTGGTGCTCGCGCTGACAAATTCTTTCTTGGTGTTTTACATAACGTTGGGGTGACTGCTGTTTCGCTTCCTGTAGTTGGAGATTCGACACCAACTAAATCTGGTTTAGTATGGCTAAAATCGGTATTTGTTTTTGTACATTTTATGCTCTTTCTACGCTTCAACGAGTCCAAAACGTGTGTTGCTCGAATAGTTCCCTCCAAATTAGATATTGGCAAATCTAACACGTTTAGTTCTTTTTTCTTTCCATTTTCGAGGAGTGTTGGTGTAGAATACGAAAAGAAATTTAATTCTAGCTCTCCCGTATTAGTTTTATATTTTGTTTTGTTCAATTGGCGAATTGCATTGTCTTTCCTAGTTAATGTTTGAAATTTGTTCGAAAATGTGTCTCGAACGCTATATTCACCGGCAATAATTGCTGGGGTTTCGCTTATAGTTCCTTTACACCGGTCGAGTCCGAGTGGTGTGCAACTAAGGCTGACAAGTACCATTGTTTCTGGACCACTTTTTATGGAAAAGAGAACATTTGGACAACTTTAGTATTTCCAATCAAAGAACAAAGATCATTGCCTTGACTTGCAGTGATAGCCAACAAAATTAACGATGAGGTAAGAAATGAACGTTTGATAAGCAAGAGCGGATTGTAATTATCTATCAACGTCACACCAACAAATCAAACACATGAACAAGTATCGGTTGTTGTTCTTGTACGGTGCTGTGGTTGCTGTTTTAACACTATTTTACTTGGCGTATAACCTTAGAGCGCATCAACGTCCTGTCAGTACTCCAACACACACAACTAATTTAGTGGCAGTAAAAGAACCCACAACTACAACACTCGCACCGACACAACCACCAACTGCGAAACCATTCGACGTACAATCGCTAACCCCATACTCAACATTGAGAAAATCAATGGAAAAGTTAGCCGAGCCAAAACCATATCGTACAATGCAAGAATTATTAGCCTTACCAAGTACCTTCAAAGTTGGATCACCAGATTTTGCAACTACAGCAATCGTTAGTATGTACAAAAGAAAGGGATATGTACAACGATGGCTACAAACTCTAGTAGAGCAAACACACCCACCAAAAGAGATTTGGTTTGTGTTTTTCGCGTCACCAGTTGCAGATGACTTGCGCGCAGAAGTAATTGAAGTACGCAAAAACTACACCGAAAATCATCCAGACGGAATCCCAATCAAACTCGTTCAAGGAGATATCCAGTTCAAATACTGGGGACGTTTCCAACTTGCAATGCAAGTACACAATCCCTACGTTATCATCTTTGATGATGATTCTATTCCAGGAAAACGTTATTTGGAGTCGGCGCTTCACATTATGCACACCGAAGACTATTCTCGTGGTATCTTTGGTACAAAGGGAACTTCTTGGAAGAATGGTGATATTTACTATGGACCAATGTCAGAAAATCCCACTCACAAGGAACGCGTATACGAAGTTGATGTAGTTGGTGGTAGTTGGCTCATGAAAAACGAATGGGTCAAATTGATCTTTAGAGAAAAAATTCACTCTTGGATGAGTGCAGAAGATTTCACACTTTGTTCTGCTGCTCGCAAATACACTGATATTCGATGTTTTGTCATGCCAATTCCACCCGCTGAACCAGAACGTTGGGGTTTCAGTCAAGATT
>JAESGV010000965.1_pt1 | contig 12369 bp, 11 predicted proteins | sample 9269781 | NCBI WGS metagenome assembly JAESGV01 (sample SAMN15741586, study PRJNA653496) | algae metagenome | isolation source: Tildeniella torsiva UHER 1998/13D and co-occurring heterotrophs from... | place: Slovakia: Slovak Paradise National Park, Hrabusice, Kosice Region | collected 2000-01-01 | reverse complement strand
TCAAGTACGAATCAACTTCTATCGAAACACTATACAATACATTTGCTGATGATTTTGATAGCGAAAAGTCATCTTTTAGTGGAAAAGATTTACTCGTATTTTGCGACAAACTAAAAGAGTTGAACGAAACAGTGAAAATCAACTTTAAAGAAAGGTATTCGAATTACATGTAATCTAACCGTAATAGTGAAACAGAAAATGTAAACTTTATCGAATGGGATGATTTGATGGATAGTGCACCTCGACAATACTTTAAAGAAATGAGAAATGAACACAAAAAAGTTGTCAAATCAGCAATAACAAAAGATGACTGGGGACCTATTTCAGAATCTGAACCACACTCAGAATCAGTAGTTGCATTGTACAATGCAGCAGCTGCCGATTTGTCCTTTTTAAATTCGTTACATCATATCCAACGTGAAATCATGATTCCCAAGTTTGCAGAAGTAGTTGTCACTACAGCAGCCGATTACTGTAATACACTTCGTAATATGTGTACCAAGGATTTACCCATCAATGAACAAGATACTGAACTAAGAACAGTACCAGAACAATTCATTATTCGTTTGAACGATATCTATACTGCTCGTGTTCATGCCGTTCAATGGATCAACAATATGGAAGAAACACCATCATTGTTATCATTACCAGATGAAGAATCAGTTGACTGTGACTTGATAGAAGATTTGAAAAAGTACGATGATGTAAAATTACACAAGAGAAACAAGACTATGGCTATCAAATTGGAAACGGATGACGAAGATGAAAAATTAGCAGATGAAAAGTTACAAGTAATCGAAATGCAAGAAACTGTTGACGATTTAATTATGGTCGTTATGGACAACTATGCACCGTTCATAAAAACAGGAATGAGAACGGTCATGTTGAACATGAAAAAAGAAATTGGAAAAAAGAAGAACAGATCACTTCCCAAGGATGAATTCATTTCTGCATTTGGATCCAAAGTGGAAAACTATTTTATCGGATTAGTATTGGAACCCTATATCACACCATTGATAACTGATTTTGCAAGAATCACATATGAACAATTATTTGTTCTATTGACTCGTGCCATCTTTAATATGATGGTTCAAATCATGACCAGTATGATCATTTCCGAAGATGATGAACCATTTAAACCACTCAAAACGTATCAAGTAATCATGTTAGAAGTCATGTACAGGACCGTTTATAACTATTTGGATGTCAAAAAACCAGGTGGAATGAGAAAGAGTGAAATGGACAAGGAAGCAAGAATCGTAAGAATGTTGTTCAAATTGTATGATGAACCTACTCCACAAGTCATCAACTTGTATTCTCAATTTAACAAATTCCAAAGTTTGAACAGAGCAAGTCGTGTTAAAGATAGACACATTATCGCGCTACTCGCAACGAGAAAGAAGGATAGTCATGCTAAAAAGTTTGTCAATGAGCATTTCAGACATAACGAAGATCAACGTATTGTCAGTACATTTAATTTGAAATTCCCAGACACGGAACGTGATATTGTTTTGTCTAGTTTCAAGTGTTGGGATAAGACACTGAAACAGAACTTTGCTCACATGACTAAATTGGCCATTTGTGTTGAGAGTAAGAGAGGAATGTTTGGAAAGAGAAGAACAGGTATGACAAAATCAGAATTGAAATCGACAAAGAGTATTTCCAATTCTCAATCAAGTCGTGTATTCTTGACAGATATTACTGCTGTAAGAACTTCGAGCAGTATCGTTCTCGGTAAAGGTCTCAAGGTCTATTTCGGAAAAGATGGAGTATTGAGAATGTACTTCAAGAAAACCAAGCAACGTGACGCATTCCAAAACGATATTGTGAAACAAGGAAAGAAATTGGGTAACAAGAAAGTTGAGAATGACGACAAAACTAAAAAATAAATTACATTTACGTTAACGCGACATAGATAAGGTACATTGAAATTCCTAATACTAATGACTCCAATGATGTTATGATTTTAGTAGCGGCATCACTTGAAACTGGGAATTGAACGAACGATTGTTGTTGGTTTGCTATTGACGATGTTTCGCTTAATTTACTTTCGGCATATACGAATGCAGCTACCAGAAGTAGTACAAAAAGTAATGAATGTAGTTTCATTTTTTGTTTTTGCTTGGACTTAGTTTGGGCCAGAATTGAGTATTAAATGGTATTTCCATTTTAGGTGTTCCAAAATTTGGACCAAATCGAGTTAAACCAAGTGAAGCCATACACTTGACAAGGCGAAGATATCTAGTAGTATCCCTCTTAGCTCACATTTCACAACTCATTGACTTGCTCTTGTCTACATCTTATCGATTTTTACAGTTGAGCGCCACTACAAAATCTTGTTACACAGGAGCATGAATTTCTAACATGGTAGTCGCAGGTTCTTCTAGTGAAAACATACTCACAAACTTGTTATGCACTAGACTCCAAATATAACATTTATCTCCACAGGGTATCGCTATCGTTATGTTATACCGTTTATCAAAATCTAGGATAGTACCAGCAAAACCAGGAGCAGGTATTACTGATTTCTCTTTTGATCCATGTGTATACGTTCGTAGAGTACCATCCAAACTTCCACTAATAATACCATACAAGTGTGACATGACAAAGATTACTGGTTCTGTGTGACTCTCCAAGGTATGCATTCGTCTACCTTTTGTGCTCCATATGGATACACATTTATCTGTTCCTACAACTACCATACCATTTGGTAACTGATCCATACAATTGATAGCACCCTTGTCCTTGAATTGTCTCTTTCTGGTACCATTAATATCGTATACAAACAACATTCCGTCATCGTTACCTAGCATGATGTCACCATTGTTCAAAATGATAACAGCAGATGATGGTTCAGTTACACTATAGATTGTTTTTCTACCTTCTAAATCAAATAATTTCAGTGAACGAGATGTCCCAATGATAATGTGTTGTGAATTGATATAGGGTGCTTCTGCCTCTGATTCTCCTTTTATACTGTATATACATCGTATCGTTTCACCATCAAAATAAAATATGTGTTTTTGTTCTTTGGGATAAATCCAAACGGAAAATGAGTCGCTGTTATAAGGCATGACGATGAACTCATTTGGATTATTCAACGCGACTAATAGTTCAATTTCTTGGTCTTGTAAGCAACAAAACTGATCTATCAACACACCGTCTTTGTAAATGTATAGTTGATCTCTAGAACCTATGATACATGAAAATCGAGTTCGTTCAATGTCAAATGGTATTTCAGGCATAGGATAGGATGGTTCTTGAATAGATTCTTGATCAAACGTAGCTAGTTGCGAACGTATCATAGATGAGATTAGTCGTAGTTGGTTATTTTCGACTTTTAGATCTTCACGTAAACGTACGACACCATTGTGTACATTTTCTTGAAGTTCTAAATAACTATCAGCCTCATTAAGTACGGAATCCATTTCTCTTTCTATAGATTGTATATCGAGTACAGATTGATCTAGTTTTTCATGAATAGGTCCTAGAACGATTCTAGCAGCTTCGAATAAACAATTTTTAGCATGTTCGCCCATTTGATTTCTCTGCAGTCGTTCAGTACAACCATAACGTACACCTGGACATGTCACTATTGCTAGTGGACACTCGTTCTCGTGTGCGAGTAGCGTTTCGTGTGGTAATCGCATACCACAACCTCGAACGCATAGACAAGTCGTTTTGTGAAAATTAAAATGTTGCCGTTGCATAGTTTGTTTACATCGAGTGCATCGTATCAGAATTCTATCTAGGTTTTTTGTCATAAAGCGTGTCATTTTGTCAGTGAAATCATTTTGTGAACCAATTTTGCATATAGGACACTGCCAATTTGTTTGTTGAATACATTTGCGACAAAACGTGTTTCTGCAATCGTAGTGTTGTACAGTATCAACTAATGGTTGTTTGCAGTATGAGCACAAGAGGTCCTCATCGATAGTATCTAGTGCCACGTACTCATACGTTGGTTCCATTGTTTGGCTCTTCGAAGTTTGTAAACAATCATGTTGCGCCACAGTTTCAGTCGTGTAGCAAACACACAACATCGTTTCTATGCCCTTGGAAAGCCAAGCATACTGTCTGACCTCAAATATTTGTATTTTAGTCCTGTGTGGCCTCAACCAAATGGAAGTGCTGCCGGTGTACGCAATTATGATATTTTAACGATGCTACGCAATTTAACAAACAACTCGCAAAAATACAAACTGATAAAATCAAGACATGTGAAAAAGATCCACGAATATGCAAGTCAAAAGCACGAAAACGACGATACACAAGTCATTTCACAACAAATAGTCTACGTCACACCACAACACGAAAATGAACACTCTCGTTATATCGAATCCGAATTTCAAAAGCGTGTAGATGTACTAAGAATCAATCCTAATACTGACGGTGAACTCTTGGAATCATTGTTAAAAGACTACCAACCTGACGTTGCCATCTTTGATACTTTCATAGCAGAAGAGTTTTACAGTTGGCACATTTTTAGACACGCTCCTGAATGCATTCGTATCGTAGATACTCAAGACTTGCGCTCTATGCGAAAGTTTAGAGAAGAACAACTCGCAATAGCTGATAGTGTTGGACAAGAACTACCACAAACACAATTGATACAAGCACGACCAAATATTCTGAACAATGAACTATTAGCGCGTGAATTGGCCTCTTTACATAGAAGCGATTATAACTTTGTCGTATCAAGTTTCGAAAAGGATATGCTCGTCAATGAGATGAAATTTCCACAAGACAAACTTGGAATAGCTCCATTTTATTACGATAACACGATTGGACAAAAACCATCTTGGTTCCCTACTTATCATGAAAGAAAAGATTTTGTATTTATTGGAACGTTCACTCATTCGCCAAACGTAGATGCTGTCATGGTTAGTATTTCTACATCACTAACAATCTAGTTTTTGAAACAAATAATATGGCCAACAATAAGAAGAGCAATTCCTGATGCACAGTTACATATTTATGGTTCTCATGCAAAACAGGCACATTTGAAACTTACTGACGAGTCTCAAGGATTCATCGTACATGGACAATTAGACAACTTGATCAAGTTGAAAGAATATCGTGTTAATTTGGCACCACTACGATTTGGAGCAGGAATCAAAGGTAAAATATCCGATGGATGGTATCATGGAGGATTACCATGTGTAACTACACTATTTGGCCAGGAAGGCATGGCTGATAACAACTTGTTTGGAGGACTAGTCGCGACGGCAGATAACATTGGTCACGAATTCGCACAACTTGCCATTCAACTGTACACGAAAGAGGAACTATGGCAAGAAAAACAAATGCAAGGTTTCCACGTTCTCAACAAACTATTTGACAAGGATCAAAATAGAAAGAATTTTGAACATCAACTAACGTCACTCGTAGAAAATATTTCTACTAGACGTACTCAAGATTTTGTTGGTAACATTATGTGGCAAAGTAATGTTCGTGCTACTGAATACATGAGTAAGTTTATAGAACTCAAACAGAGAATAGAAGCTAAACCTTCTAAAAAATAAATAAATGATGAAAAGCTATTTCTTTCATCGTTAGAATCATTCGTCATCGTCGCTGTTGTTATCTACTGGCTCTGAATCGTCATCATCATCATCATCGTCTCCATCTTCTCCATCATCGTCTTCATCGTCATCATCATCATCTAGTACAAACGCGTCGTCATCTTCGTCTTCTTCTTCTTCAAATACTTTATCATCGACTTTGTCTTCTCCTGATGGTGTCTTTAATGATTCAAAATATTTTCGCATTTCTTCTTGTTGTTCATCCACTTTCTTCTTTTCTTCTTCTTCAAGTTTTCTCTTTTCTTCTTCTCTTGCAAATTCTTGACGTGAAAGTTCATATGCTTTTTCCATTTCTTCTTTTTCAATCTCTTCACGGGATTTATATCGTCCCATACCACCCATACCCATCATTTCAAAAATATTCATACCACCCATCATACCCATTTGTTGCATTCTTTGAACATATTGTTGCGTGTTCATGACATCATTTTCTCTTGCACGTTTTAGAGCAGCATCAATGTCGTTACATAGTGACAATGCCTCCTTGTTTGTTGGTGATAATTGTAATAGATCGTCAATGTCACTCTTGGCTTCCAAGTAGTGTTTTGTTTCGTAATAGATCTTGGCACGCACGAACAATGCCTTCATGTTGTTCTCATCATTATCCAAAGCCTTGCAAATGTATTCATAGGCTCTTCTAATGTTACCAATCTTTTTGAAGGCAACACCGAGGTTTGTGTACGTTGTTACACGTTGTTTGACAACATCTTCAATAAAAGCTTCTTCGAAATTTTCGACTCCGTTCTCCTTAATGTGACGTACTACGGCATCAACAATTCGCAAACAGTCGGTGTATTTTAGAATAGCAGCGTCATATTCCTCTGTGCGAAATTCATCATTACCTTCTTGTCGTATTTGAGCTGCACGTTTCATAAACTCTTGTGGAGTAGATGGTTTTTCATTCTTTTCACTGTCGACTTTTTCTTCGGTTATGATTTCAGACTCTTTTTCACTCTCCTCTGTCTTGTTTTCTTCGGTAGGTTGTTCTGTCTTCTCTTCATTGGCATTTGGTTGTGTATCGGCGTTCTCTTGTTCTGACATGATTACTTCGAAGAACTCGTATGAAAAATTGCGACAATGTACTCTTGTTTCACAACCGAACACACAACTTGTTCTATGCCTGGTTGACTAGGGTGATGTAACGGTTATCTTGCGATTTGTTTTCATTCCGATACTGATGTAGGTGAGAACTGTTCGACTATTACTAGCAACAAGGGGCGAATCCGTGAAGACATGTTACTAATTATGACTAAATATGAATTATTTTAAGATCTGACAGGCATTTTACTAAAGAAGCGCAAAACAGAATAAATAACTTGTGTTCAGAGTTTTTAAGAGCCACAAAGTGCTCCCCAATAGACACCAAATTTTTAGAAATGAAGAACGTACAGCACGCTATTCCAACGATTGTATCTCCACGAGATGGTCAAAAGGGCATCAAAAAGACAACAACTCCACCAACTCCAATATCACCAGCTTTTGCTACTGAACGAAAAGTCAATCATGCGTGTACTGCTTGTCGCAAACATCACAAAGCGTGTACTGGTGGAAGACCGTGCGAACGATGCATTCGAAATGGGACAGAAGATCAATGTCAATCTGCTCCTCGCAAGAAGAGAGTAGTCACAAAAAGAAGTTGGGCAAACTTTTTGGATGAAGCTCAATCGAAATCTACCAACTCACCACCTAATGTTTCTTCTAGTCCCGAGTTGCTAGGATCCACGTTGGAGGTGTATAAGATGCCTCATCTACCATCGCCATCGGAAGCTACGCTCTACCAAGAACGTCAAATCATTATCCCATCGTTGGTCCTACCTCCCATTAGAAACGATTTTGCGTATGGAAAATCTAGTAGTACTTTTTTAGGATGTTTAGAGTCACCACCTCGTGAACGCAGCGACTCATTGGATGACGTACGAGAAATCACAAGACAGATGGAAGACTTGTGCGGACCAAGTGTTCTTTTACCAGACTTTAGACCACATGATCTTTCGTTATGTACCCACAAATTTGTTGGACACCACCAGCAAAGATTGTATTAAAATAGGATGTAAATATGTATATAACATTGGTTCTCTTGTTTTCTTGTAAGAATAATCAACTACAACATATGGAAGCTATGGGAGCATGGCCGGCTCGCTCGAAGAGGAGGAGCACGCTTGGGCTAGCATACGGCACATTAATGTCCGTTTTACTGGTGCTTCTCGCAATGGCAGGCCTCCTAGCTTTCTTTGGCGTTTGGGTATGCTAAGAATTTAATATTTATAACCCAGGTAGGTATGGGTCACTACCTTTTCTTTGAGTACTACAGCAACCGTCCAATAAGCTTTCCAATGAGATGCAAAAGTCTCAATCAAAGTATTTACAATCCAAGTAACATCTCATCGTATCCATCTCCGTACGTATAATGCAAAACTGACTATAGGTGTGGCTTTTCCAAGATAATTGAAACAAACTTTCAAAATTTAAATGTACCAAGCTCGAATTGGACGTACATAAACTATACAAGTCGTCAAATAACGGATGACAACGCGGTAGATAAACTCTTAAATTTGACAGGGATATTCATGAAAGCGAACACCCACAAAGATCCATTTATCATTGCCATACATACTTTACATTCTTGCAAAGAGGAGGCTAACGTGATGATACCATCAGCTATGTTGTGGAAAGCTAAGTTCAACGTACTCCTTATAGATCTTCGGTACAATGGTGTATCACCTTCTGGGCCAAATCAATATCAGACTTATGGTCATCAAGAACATTGGGATGTATTAGGAGCTGTTGATTATCTCACTACAACCTATCCAGCTAGTAAGAAGAAAATAGGAATCTATGCTATCGGAATGGGAGGTAGCGCGGCTACAATAGCTTTTTCTAAATCTGATGAAATTCGTGCTATGTGGCTTGACGCTCCTATCATAGATATACCAAGCACAATCTCTTACTACATATTCGCTCTTGGACTAAATGCTCCGTTTCTCATGGCTAGCTTGTGCAGCGCTGCTAAGTCAATATGGAGTTATGGCTGTCCTCCATTTAGCAACGATCCAATTAGCAGCATAACAAGTATTAGCAATTCTTCAAGAAGTGTTTATCTAATATCCAACGAAAAAGACACCATATCACCTCTTTTCAACACGGAAAGAGCCGCGACATTGTTTGCAGAGAAAGTTACCAACGTGAGTGTATGGAAAACACAACAGACAGAATATAGCGACTGTGATCATCACGGTGATAGTATGTTTATCGACCCAACACAGTTTCATAGCAACATAGTCAAATATTTTACTGCTCACTTATGAACATAGATCATAGAATTGTGTTTCGATTTTGTCCATCTTCACTTCATTAAACTGAACTTCATCGTATACTTATCCTCAGGGTGCTCTTTTGGTTTAGTTTTCGCTGTTTTCTTGGGACGATTTCTTTTGTTTCCCATAGATACCAAGTACCTATATCCTTCTTCGCCAGGACGTGGGGCTTCTGAAAGATGTTGTTTTGGAACGTCAATGATGGATCCTGCTTCTTCATTCCTTTGGTCTCCTGCGGTAGGAGACGCCACAGGTGTTCCATTGAGTGACCTCAGACGCTTGCTTGCATGCTCCACTTCTGTTGGTTCTTCGCATGATTGTCTTCGCTTGAGCGTGTTCGTTGTTTCTAACTCCAGTGTTTGTGCAACATTAATGATAATAATAGGTCTGGCGTTATGCTCGCACTCTAGTGCGAGTGCAGGCGGCGTGTCAAATTCGAGTGCGTCTGGAGCGCTAAATAATGCATCAAAGAGTTCATTGTTGTTAGGTTCTTGCTCCGTCATGTTTTGCACAGTTTCTTTGCTGTGCTTTGTAAGATAGATACGTACCTTGCGGTAAAACGTGTCAAGCTGTGAAAAAAGGTAGATTTGATCAGAACAAGTGACAGTGTGCGACAGCGTATCGTATTTAAGCGTAACTGCGGAACATCTCTCTAAAATCAGTAAGTCTCAAACTATTTTTAAAATGGTATCAAAAAATCGCTTACGCGAGTGCAAATAATGCACTTGCCAAAAAGTTATGTGGGGATAACTATCACAATAACACAAGCAAGTAAAAACTATGTACAGTTTATTAATGGTTCATGTTTCCATCTTGCGAGATTTTAGAAAGTGAATCAGTTACAGTCATTCCTGCCGATACGTATGAGTGAAGTAGTGTCGCAACTCTGATATTGACACATTTGTAAAAATCGCTCTCGCATTCCATCAAAATCCTTTTGATTAAATCTTGGCGAACGTTCTTCTTTCTCCAGAACTTGGGCTCTCGTCCGTCTTTTACGATAAAGTGGAACACCAATAGCATGAGTCTCTTACAGAACTGAGCTAGAGTGAGCTTATGTGGCAATCTCTGTCGTAAAATGGTGTGATGTGGGTCTGCATCGATTAGACCGAGTTGGTCTTTCGAGCTCTTGTCTATTAGCGATCTTTTGATGTCTCTGTATCTCCAACTTTTGTTAGCATCCTTTGATATTCCGACTTGATACGCAAGTATTCTTATTGGTTGCAATTGATGATAATTAAACTTGGGATTCTCCACTGTTGGAATAGAAGTGAATGAAACCGGAGAGTGGTTCTCGTCTTCATCTTGCGAGTCGTCATCGCTTGAGGATTCTACGGGTGAAATTGGTCTAGATTGTCTTGTTGGCGATTTCACAACAATAGTTGCGCTCTCTGTAACAGTAGTCGTGATTGTATCGTGATATTTGAGAGGACTATGTGCAATCTCTTGAGCTGAGTGAATTGTGTCAATAATATTCTTCTTCATTCCTGTTTGGTGGTATAGTCTATTGATTACGGCAGGTTGTGCAGGTTGCATTGTAGGTGCTCTAAGTACTGGTGGGGCAATGCTAGCAATAAGAGACGAAATTGGAGGAAGGTAGAACTCATTTCTATCAACAAAATCATTTCTGGAGTCACTGAAGCGCATTTTCTTGTATGGGTCCTCAAAATGAGAGTTGAAAGCGTGAGTATGTGTACGATACATGGTGTTCTTATTTTTCTTGCTAGATTGCCCACAGGTTCTGTTTAGCGGCGAATAACTGGGAGAACAAGCTTTGCCGCATGGGCTAAAAAATCAGTCGTTTTTCACCTGTCATCGAATCACCTCTCCAAAAGGCGAAAATACGCTCAAATAACCCAAGTCATACGAACTAGCTGCGGTGAAACAATAAAGAAGTTGGTCAACAATGCCATAAAACAACGTCTTGATAGGTGAAATCTAACGCACCACTTAAAACGAGTTTTACGTTATCCGCTGTGACACGTCATAAGTTTTAATGATTAAATTTCATCACAAGAGAACTGGTGCTTGCTCTGCAGTATTAATATTTTTTAAAAGTATTTTTGTTACAACAAGGCTTAACATGCTTAGAGTATCACGTGTGTGCATCAACAGAACCTACAGTAACGTTCCTACACCTTTTAATCGAGCTGGTTGGCCAAATTTCTGGTCAAATGATCAAATTGAGGCAACACACGAAGCACTTCGAAAAAATATTCAATCATCGCAGTTTAAAAACATAAGACCAAGTATATTCGAGTTCAAACGCACTAGTGAAGAGGATGTTGTTCAGAAGGCACTATCAGATAAAGAATTAGTTATCCTTAGTGGAATGCGAGAAAGTGGTAAAACGGCTATGTGCGTCAAAGTACTTCAAAACGATTTAGTTTTTTACATCAACTTAAAAATGAGGAATCCACGTACAGAGTCGGAAATGTTTAACACGTTCACGAGACAATTTGCAGACTCGTATCTACACATCACACAAGACGAAAACTTGGTTAAATCAACCTTTGAACACTTTGGCTTGGCAGATTCGCTTAATCATAGTCTCGCAAACACTCAACCACACTGGGAAAATCTAGCAGAGATGATGTTCCTCGTAATGACTCAAATACGAAACGTATTAGATACAACTAAAAGCGATCAACGATTGGTCATCTTTATTGATGAAGCAAATCTATTATACAAACTGTTCGAGTTCGATCCCTCTGCTATTCAGACACTTTTTTCACTATTTGTTACTCTCACAAAAGAATTCAAACGATGTGCGATATTGTTACCTACGGCAACGTCATTCTTTGTCGAGTGGACAGAACAACGAACACAAATCACTTCCGATCGTAGGGTTGAACTATGCATTGGCGATCTCAATAAAAAAGAAGCACTAGAGTTTTGGAAGAGCATCAGAAAAAGAAAGCAATTCGACTTAAGAGAAGATTTATTCGAAAGAGCATATTCTGTAGTTGGGGGTAGAATGATAAATTTAGATCGACTCGCAATGCAAGCTACAGAAACAGAATTTGAAAACGTACTCCATACTATGATCGCCAAAGCAAGAAGAGAACTCAAAGATGCGTTGAACTATCCTATTTCATTTTTACATGATCGTGCAGATTGGTTCTCGTTAGGAAGAGGTCCCACTTCTCAAAGTTTTGTTGAACTATGGAACGGCTCCGAAATGGAAAAGTTGATTACATTAATGTGTGAATCACAGATACCAGGAGTAGTAAGTCTGGAACGTGCTTTGAGGGTGATGGAACGTTCAGTGATAAACGCATTCATCTATGCTGGCATACTTTCCAAAGTATCCAAACCTGTTGGAGCTGCCGCTGGCGTTTCTCCAGATGACTTACCAGTACTAACTTTGGAATCTCCAGCTACGCTTTTTGCCATGACAGAGCATTACAAAATGCGCCCAAAATATACTGAAGAAAATAGTTACCCGCCAAATATTATCTAAAAAATGA
>JAESGV010000964.1_pt1 | contig 12392 bp, 9 predicted proteins | sample 9269781 | NCBI WGS metagenome assembly JAESGV01 (sample SAMN15741586, study PRJNA653496) | algae metagenome | isolation source: Tildeniella torsiva UHER 1998/13D and co-occurring heterotrophs from... | place: Slovakia: Slovak Paradise National Park, Hrabusice, Kosice Region | collected 2000-01-01 | reverse complement strand
TAAGCAGTGTAAACAACTCGTCTATTGTGTATGACTGTTCTGTAACTCTGTGCGTTATTATGGTTATTATGTCGTTAGCGTCATCTACTCTACGACGTTTTGCTTGTGCTGTTGATGAAGCAAACATGCTTTGCGTATTGTAACAGGCACTTTTACGTAAAATTGCACCAAATCATGACCTACTGAAGACCAACAAAACAAGAGTTAGGACTAGCTTGGCTACACAACAAAAAGCTGCTCAATATGCGAATGTATGGAATGAATGATGAAGGTCTGCCTACTGCCTCAGGAAACAAATCCCTGCTTCAGTTACATCCAACACAGAAAATCTCTGTTGTTCCATCGTGCAACCGCGTTTGTTGGTGTTGTAAAGTTACAAAATGAATTTGAACCTTCACGTTCCCATAACTTTATCGAAAATCGAGCAACCAAACACGTACCCATGTTCAGGTTAGATATTTATAAGAGTACTTGCAGCAACGATTTACTTCACATTGTTAAAGAACGCGTTGATAACCAAAAGGTATTCTGTTTTACCAGCCAGTGGTTTTGTAGCGTTTGACGTTGATGGGTTTCTTGTTCAAACATCGCAACCTGTCGTTGAGAATATGTGGTTGAAGCTCTTGTTAGTAGCAACAGCTCCATTTCTCATAATTTTACTTATAACGTTGCCAACTCGAAATTCGCGTTACAGGCATGTAGAACAAATTCACTACAATATTCGAACGTTCAATGCTACAGAGGTTATTGAATTACAGTTAAAAAAACTAGAACAAGAAGCACGAGCAACAAAGACAAAATATTATCCTGATCTCTATCCACTCTATTTTCCACACCCCAACAAAATCGTACAACAAATACCAGCTGCACAAAAATTCACAGTCGAATATATAACCAAATACTCGAAACCATTCGAGAACGTATACAAACATTCACAAAAAACGTTTGTGTTTTATGATACATCAAAACCACTACTACAAAATGCACTCGCAGCAGAAAAAGGTTCACTGCATCCGTTCTCTATTTCACAAGATATGTCTACAAAAGAATTTTTCAACAAGTTAAAAACAGAGACTGGTCCATACTATTACTTTTCAAAGAGTATCAAGTATCTAGGAGAAACCATACAAAACGATATCGAATCATTCACAAAAGAGTTCATGGTCACACAACGCGACAAATCAATCAACATTTGGATAGGAGGAAGTGGATCTACCGCACAAACACATTACGATGCAACTCACAACATGTACATACAACTTCGAGGAACAAAACGATTCAGACTATTCGAACCTGCAGCGTGGCGATTTTTAAACTTGTATCCATACTTGCATCCCTACTCGCGACAATCACAAATTGAAATCGAACAAGTACCACTAGAGGGACACTACGTTGGTCCATTTGACATCACGCTGCACGAAGGTGATATTTTATACATTCCACCGTACTGGTTCCACCACGTCGAAGCGATCGGAAACGAAACGAGTATTTCGATAAACATATGGACTGGTTGTGATGAAAGTGATGCACATTGGAACATACAAAGTGCACCACTACCGTTCGAGAGTGATTGGACACAAACAGAACGAATGCTTGGCGTCAAAGCGTATTTGTCAATTGTTTTGAATGAAATGTTACATCAAGGTCGAGAAGGTGGATTTGTACTTGCGTATAAAGATGCGAGAGATTATATCAAACAAGTGATTGGAAGAAAGTATAATCATTTGATACAGAACAAAATTGTACCATCGAAAATAACATGTCCGAAAGGTTTTGACAAGGTTGACAGAAAGTTTAATCAGTATGCACAAAAAGTTGTTGATATTGCTCTACGAGTTACACCTCGTATAAGAGATATACTAGTGGGTCATTGGCTTGAAGAAGTAGCTCAGTGGGCAGTAGGAGGAGAATATGCAGGAGCGTTCTTGATGAACTGTTTCTGATTAAGTAAATAGACTATCAATTCTTTCGTGATTCTGCGGTGGTGGCTCCAAGTTGAAACTAAAGTGATCTTCCGTAAGAATAAAATCTGCTAAATGTTGCCCTGACTTTGGACTAATTACCTCTTCCTTGTTTTTGTACTTTTCTGCAACATCAAGTATCTTTTTCAATCGTTGCAGCTCATGTTGTACAAGCTCACTCTGCATATATTTTTCAGTTGCTTGTTCCATCATTTGCAATAGCTCTTTCTTGGATTCATGCAATTTTGTAACTGGAAGATCAACCGGATTAAACCTAAAATAGGAGATGGGCTCTCTAGCAGTAGTAGCTTCCATGTGCTTATGCTGGGCTTCAGAATCTGTTGCTATTGTTATTAACATGGTGAGTGACGCAGCAAATGCAAGATTAAATGATTTTTTCTGAAACAATCTCTCTTTTTCTTGTTCGCTTTGGATCCCTGTTCCTAACGAAATGATAACATAATCTCTGTGTTTACCAAAGATGGAAGAAGCTTCTTCATATGCGTGAAATGTTGGATTATTTCTTGTAAGACCACCATCTACCATTTCGCACTTTTTGTCGCCTATTGTCAACTCGTATGGAGTAAAGTAGAACGGTGCAGCGCAAGTACATCTTGCTGCTTCATAAACTGTACAGTCGACATTTCCTGACTCGTGCTCATAATTTCTCAAGTGATACGTCTTGTTTGCTACTTGGTCAACTGCTGTTACAAACATGAGTGGCTTGATCTCATTGATTGGCTTCGTTTTCAGTAACTTTTTCTCTCCCAAGTTTTCTAGTATCATTTTCTTCAGTGGACCTGTACTATACCAACCACCTCGCATAGAATTGAACACACCTTTTGTAAAATCACCAAACTTGTACTCGAAGATTTCTTCCGCTAGTTTGTAGAATAAATCTCGTGAAGAACGTGTTGTAAGTTTCCCACTTCCTAAACCTAGTGCTAGAATTCCACCTGTACTCGTTCCACATACCATATTGAACATTTTTCCATGTAGTGGTTGACCTAGATAGTTACCTATGCATTCTAGCATTTTTACCATAGCTAATCCACGTATTCCACCTCCATCTAGTGACAAGATGACAATAGGTGGTTTTGTTCTCTCTGGTAGCATCCATTCTGTTGTTTTTGCGACAGACTCGTGTATCTCTGCAGCATATTCTGCAGCTTCTTTATGCTTGTTCAAGTGAATACAGCATGCTGCCAAATTACGATAATAAATCGATGTAGCTTCCTTGTATCGTTTAATATACGCATCTTTCGCTTTGGTACTCCAGTACAGTGCTTCATTGGCGAAAAATGGATAGCTACGTAGGTGCCAGCTGTATGCAGCCATATCGTTGTATCTATCAATAAGCAAAGGTGTGTCTTTGATATCATCGAGCGTGCTTCGAAAATCTTTTTCTAAATCTCTATATTTGATGTAATCATCTTTTTCTCGTAACGCGGCGTATAACGGTTCAGCATCGAGGTCGTTACCAGTGAGATCCACTTTGATAACCTTGTTTAGGTATACTTTTTCTCCGTTCTGTTCTGTGCTACTACACAACTTGTTTTGAAGTTCTGTAAACATTTTTTGGCTAATCCCACATTCTTGCAAATCGAGTTGAATCAGAGATGGATGAAACTCGTCCCACTCGCGAATCATGAAACGCACAATTTGTGGGTTGTTCCAGCCGTTTAGGTTAATACGGTAAATACCACTGGTATTTGCGTATCGCAATGTGGCCTGCAAACGTCTACTAATTGTTTCGTCGTCATCTATTTGGAATACTTCCAACCTTCTTGTACTATTAAGAAGGCTTGTGAGTCCTTCGAAAAATCCGACACTCTTTTCGATGAAATCTTTTTGATGTTTTACATCTGTAAAACATGTTTGTTTAGACAAGTCCAAATACCCACTCTTCTTTGCTTCGTCGAGGCTGGGTAACCTAAAACTCATCACTTGTTTGTGCTGGTTTGGCACGTCAAACTTGTCAAGTTCTGTTTGAAATATGACACTACATGACCACTGCAGAGCAGGAGATGTATCTAAAGTAGAGTCTTTGTTTGGTTGGTTCAGTAAACCAGATGTTAATCAACTCAATGAGGTATGACAAGATACCACTTTTCTAAAGCAAGGACGATGAAACACCGCTATTCGTTGCAACTCATTGGAACAATATTTCTGTAGTAGAATTTTTGATTTCCAAAGGAGCGCTAATCGACAAACCGTCAGCAGGAGTATGTATTTTAATTCTCATTTAACATTATAGAAAACACCGCTAATGGAGGCTGCCAAAAAGGGACATTTCGATCTCATTAAACTATTGGTGCAATCAGGAGCTCATAAAAACGCTATAGATATGGTATTGCAGTTACTTTCTGTTTGACAGTTAGAGCGATTGGACTCCATTATTCTTTCTTGTATATTATCACGATGATACTACCATTTTGGACTATTTGATCACCAATGGAGCCGATATACACCACGAAACAATAGTATGCACTCTATCGAGTTGAATAACCAATGTAGCTTGGAGAAACATGTCTACACGTTGCATGCCGTAAGGGACGCTCTAAAAGTATAAAACTTCTATTGGAAAAGGGAGCAAAAGTAAATTCCACTGGAGAAACACCTCTACATCGCGCTATTGAAGCAAATAGCGTCGAATCAGTAGATATACTTTTGAAATACGGTGCCGATATCTCTATTTTATCAAAGGTATGTAATAGTTACTATAAAACCAATCAAAAAGTCACTGGGAACACCACTAGAATACTGCAAAACTCTTACTGAAAATGACCAACAAATAGAATCACTATTAGAAAATGCGAGATGGGAGCCCCAATATGGATCTAGAAACAGATACCAAGGAGAAAGATTGGCATTGCTCATCGGCAACGAAGCCTATTCCGATCGTCGTTTTGTATTGACAAACCCTGTTAATGATATTTACACAATAGCTCCCAAGCTACAAGAGTGTGGTTTCAGAGTCATACCTGTTTTTAATTGTACATCAAAAGCTCTAATGGAACAGAAAGTAACAACTTTTGCAAATCAAATATGCGAGATGGATTCCAAGTTGGAATGTTGTTTAATATACTACGCAGGACATGGTTTACAGTATGAAAACACAAACTATTTGGTACCTACGCAAGCCAAGATTGAATATCGTTCTGATATTAAAACCCATTGTGTCCCGTTAGATTGGATATTGAGTACCATTGCGGAAAGTGCATCTTCAAGTACAGTACAACTTAGTATCATAGATGCATGTAGAAATGAGTTACGCACTAGAGGCACTAATACATCACCTACGACAACAGAGCGTGGATTATCATTTGTAAAAGTACCCACTGGCTCATTTGGACTATTTTCAACTTTGGCTGGACAAGTGTCCTTGGACGTATGCACAGCAACGAACAAGAATTCACCATTTGCATACGCATTAAGTGAAACTTTGAAAGAAAATGTTGCAATTACTCAATTGTCAATGATGGTAACCAAACGAGTTCGAGAATTGACTAACACTGACCAAACTCCATACTTTGGTGGTGCACTTGATAGCGAGTTTTATTTTTGAACTTTGTGCAGAATGCTTTTTGTATTAAATTATTTCTTTTGAGAATCTACAATCTTCAAAGCATGATGTATCGACCAAATTCCCAATGGTCGCATATACGCACAACTTCTGTACGCACCCTTCTCATCATACGCTTCTGGAGTTTGGAACCAATATCCAAGTTTTTGCCAACAAGTATCATAGATTCCTTGTGCAGTCTCAAATCCTTCCTCTCGTCTACCTTCTAATATCAACGTAGCAGCAAGTAAGTACGTAACACCAGTCCATACTTCTTTTGTTTGTACATGATGGTGATCAATTTCACCATTTGGTCTCATTCCATTTACTGCTCCTCCAAATGTTGTAATTTCTTTATATCTCTTGACATTGAGTTCTAAAATCTTGTTCAATGCTAAATGAACACGATCATTTTGTTGTAGTGGTTTGATACCAGTTAGTAACAAGTGAACGTGTCCACAAAGTTGATCACTCATGACTGTATCGTGGTACGTGTTACTCTTATTGGCTTCGTAGTTGTAGTACTTTTTCTCGTCGTTCCATAACAATTTTTCGTACGATTTTGTTGCCTTTTCTTTCAATTTTGCATAGTACTCACTCTTGGTGATAGCGTCTTTATCATTGTCATCCAAACGTGCGATTTCTAACGCGATTTGTTCTGCGATGGCTGCTGCTGCGATCCATAATCCTCCACAATACGCTGATGGTCCATTTGTTACCCAATTATCATAAGTAGAGTCTGGATATCCTTCATTCTCAATCAATCCATCTCCATCTTTGTCATAATTCTTTTCATGATATTCCATGACTGCTTTCACACGTGGCCATACAAATTGTAAGAATTCTTCATCTTTTGTAACTGTATAATCTCTCCAGCAACTAATCACGTACTCACAATTTAAATCTTTCCATCGGTTTGTATTTTGTATTTGATACGAATTGACTCTATTCCATGGATCTTCACACGTTGTACCCACATCATGTGGAACTGTATTTTTCACTTTTCTTTTTTCCCATACACCTCTACCTGCCCATCGTATGACTTCTGGATCTTCAATATCAATGGCTCGTGTAAAATCTCTTTGTAAGGATTTTTGTAGTTCTGGCCAGTTCATAATGAGTGCACTTGATGCGTAAAAGTGAACATCGTATGTGTTGAACATGACATATTCGTGACCTTCCAAGTAGGAAAAATGCATGCTCTTGTATCCTTCTTCGTCGTGTGGAATTTGTTCATTGGTTCCAAGTCTTGGTCCATCTGTCCATACTGTTCCTCCATCGACGACATAATACAGTTCATTGAATAGCGTTGCCTTGTACCACTCTGGTAGATCGTTATTCTTTAACACTGGATCTTGCCATTGGATAATTTGTTTTTCCCACTCTTTGTGATTGTTCAACGCGTCGATCGCAATTTTCTGAGCGATGACATTTTTCAGGGTTCGTTCTTCTTTACCATAGAAGCGAGTATAGCGTTTGTAGTACGAGGATAATCCACAACGAGTAATTGGCAAATCCCATGATTGAGCAAAGTTGATTTCTCTAGTTGAGTTTGCAGGTATGGTAACCTTTACACATACAGCACCAGCCAGTCCAACTCCTGCTCGTGTTTCTAATCCATTGTGAACTGATGGAAATTGTATTTCGTCTAAAGAGTCCAAATCGCCACTTTGGCTAAACGTGTTCCACAATTTTGCATTATGATGAGGATTCGAGGGATCAAAAGATCCAACTGTAGAAATCTTGGAATTTCCATCATTTTTGGCAGCAATAGTAAACGTCAACAAATCCGAAACAGTTCCAGATCGAACTTCTCCAGAAGAGTAACTCAGTTTGTGGAACATGTTCACTCCTGCAGCTTGATTTTCTTCATCAACAAATGGCATGTTGGCATGACCAGCACCGTACTCATTATCAACTCCATTTTGGAAAGTAAACATTAGTGAAACTTCGATCTCTGTATCATCCAAGTTTTCAATAGTCCATACAAAAGATCCAACTGGATAACTACTCTCCTTGTAATTGTGCGCGATCACAGGACTAAATTGCAAACATGTTAATTTAAGTTTGTTAGATGGTTGCTCGTAAGTGTACCAACTTCTTGGATATGTGCATTCATATGTTCCCTTCATGTCGCGATAAATAGTAGGTGTAGAGTTGATAGTTTGTCTGTGACTCTTTGGTGCATCTCCTGGTGTATTCCACCAACTCCACTCTCCCAAGTTCGCGCGATCATTTTCTTTGCTACAATTTAGTACGACAGCAGCTCCCATTTTGTTTTTTCTTTTCGAGTAGATGGAGAACTGATTCACTGGTACTAGCGCATTATTATAGAGTCCTGCTTTAATTCCCGATCTTGTATAATCACCCTGCCAACTTCGCGTTAGTACACCACAGCCGATGCCTCCTATAGGTGGACCTTTTTGATTAGGATGCGAAATATTGTGGAAAAAGGGATCGAACGTAGGAATTCTTCCGTGCCACCATTTTTCTTTTGCATAATATCCGAAAAAGAATCGTACGCCCAATCCAACGTCGCGAAGTGCATCTGCGACTGGGATCATTTCTGCATCAAATCTACCTTTGAATGGATCAGATAAATCTCTTTTCCAAGCTGCACGTGCCATCGTGTGTTGATCTTTTTCTCCACGTTTGTAATTTCAGCAAACCAACAATGCAAGAAGCCAAGAAGAGCTCAGGTGGCATGTTGTTAGTCTTTCCACTTGATACGAATCCAGTTCCTATGGATAAAGATGAAACAACTACAACACCACGCAAAACATCGAAACCACACGTTGCCGATTTTAATGGTTTGATGATTCCTGGGCCACAACACATTGACGCAGTTCCAGCCGAACACGAACCGCTGTACAAAGCAACAGAAGGCCTTCGAGAGCGAATGAAAACGTTAGATGCAACTCGTAGAAACTCTAAAAAATTCTCCAACGTCGTTTTCGATATCACTACTACAAATCCATTGTTAACAAACATCGACTCGCCTATTTATGAAGATGGCAATTATGAAGGTCTAGAAACTGATCATGTGGAGGGAACCTCACCAATGGAGCAAGATGTCGAAAAGATGCAACTCCAGCACGAAGGTCTACTACAAGGCTGCGTGCCACCGTACTATATCCCAACTTCACCAAACGATACGACTCTTATTTTTGAATCTCGATTCGAGTCTGGAAACTTGCGCAAAGTCGTCCAAGTGTAAGTCGTACATTCTCTACTCACCATATAGTTCTGAATTTGAATACGATCTACGATTGAATTATGATAAAGGGACGAGAGGACATACGCAATGGTTCTACTTTTCTGTTTCAAACATGATCGAAGGTCGCAAGTACAAATTCAATATTGTCAACTTGATGAAACCAGATTCGTTATTCAATTTGGGAATGAAACCACTCGTCTATTCGGAAAAACATGTGGAAAAAACGGGTATTGGATGGCATCGTTGTGGATATGATATCATATACTACAAAAACAAACTAAAGAGAGATAACAAACACTTTTACACACTAACGTGGACGTATCAATGCGAAAGTATGTGCAGAATTTTGCTACTAACAATTTTTAGATGATAACGACACTTGCTTTTTTGCTCAATGTTACCCATACACATTTTCCTATTTGCAAGATTTTTTGGCAAAAGTGGAAGAACGTCCCGAATCGAAACGATTTTTGAAAAGAGAAGTTATGGCAAAATCATTAGGTGACATGCACTGTGATGTCCTCACAATAACTGCATTTGAATCTGATCCAGAACAAATCCGTAATAGAAAAGGAGTAATCATTTCTGCCCGTGTACATCCTGGTGAAGTGAACGCTTCCTGGATGATGCATGGTGTCGTCAACTTTTTACTATCAGATGCACCAGAAGCAAATGCACTTCGGGAACAATTTGTCTTTAAAATTATACCCATGTTGAATCCAGATGGTGTAACTTATGGAAACTATCGGTGTAATCTGGCCGGTGCTGATTTGAATCGAAAGTACGACTTTCCAACAAAAGATCGACATCCAATTATTGTTGGTATGAAACGATGCGTGAAAAAGTTTACAAGTGAACGAGAAGTATTACTGTTCTGTGATCTTCATGGACATTCTAGAAAAAAGAATATTTTCATGTATGGTTGTCTAGACGCGAATGATTATCAAAAATCAATCGATATCAAAATCTTCCCCAAATTGTTAGCGAAAATGTCTACATCTTTTAGTTATAAGAATTGTTCGTTTAATCTATCACAATTGAAACTCAATACTGGTAGAATAGTTATGTACTCTGAATTTGGAATCAAACATTCGTTCACTATGGAAGCATCGTTTTGTGGTCCTGAACATTCAGATTACCACTTTTTACCATCTGATTTGGAAGATATGGGAAAAACTTTGCTTCAAGCATTACTAGTGTACCATATCGATCCTCAAATTGTGGATGGCATCAGACAAGAGTTGATTGTTATGCACCCTCCTGCAACGGTGACACCTGTTCAAGATGGAATTGCATCTCTAGGAAGTGATGATGGAGAAAATTCTGATCTTTTGTTGACAAAACTACGGAAATACAAGCACAAAAAGATTAGGAAAAGCACTGCAGGGAAAGGACAATTGAGACATTTCCAAGAATTAACCATTGTCAAGGATGATTCTGATGTTGCCGATGATGAAACTGAAGAAATCAAATTCAAATACAATATTGAGGACAACACACCAAAAAAGAAGAAATCAGACGCTGCTAATATGACATTTCCTGAACCAAAGCTAAATCGAGTGGACTATATGAAGGCGTTACCAGCTTTGGCATGTATTTTGATCGTAGTCATAGCGTTTTTGTATCGTACAGTCTATTAAATTATTTTTTATGATACAGTACTTGATTTAGTTTTGTTATTGGAATATCTTTGACTGGCGGAATTACTGGTTTTTGAATGTCCAATTGATCTGGTCGTTGCAACACCGCGAAATTTGTATATTCGTCTTCTAGTATACCAAACTCATCGAGTGGTGTTGCTTTATAATATATCCAGAAAAAGTTCATTGTTATTCCTATAATACCGTACGTAAATGGAACATATGCTGGAATTCCTAGTGTCCAATACCGATCAGGATAGTAAGTTATTCCGTATGCATGTAAAATATCAGTAGGTAGCCACGCGAATAGTAAATAGAATCCGAATATGAAAAACGTTACTACCCACAGTACGAAACCGTAAACCTCTGCTTGTGGACGCTTCTTTTTGACTTCTTCAACTGGTTGCACAGGATTGAAGTCTTGCAACTCCATTTTTACAACTTGTTTTTGACAAAATGCTGCATGTTGTACTCGACATAGACGGTACTCTGATAGACTCTGTACGATATACGCCGCAACAACACAACAGAATTTTATCTGGAGAGTTTAAATGCCCTCCACCAGACCACATAATTACAGAAACATTTTTCTCTACGTATTCGACAAATACAAACGACCCCAAAGCGTACCACTACATATACAAACGACCACACCTTCATGAATTTATTGATTATTTATTTTCAAACTTTGTTAGCGTATCATTGTGGACTGCATCTCCTAGAACGTGGGCAGAAGAAGTCGCTGTGTTCCTACTGAAAGACACGCATCACGCATTCAGATTAATAATCGATGGCAGAAGATGCATTTTGAAATACAATCATGAAACGGGTGCTTATGCTGTGATTAAACCATTGAACAAGATTTGGAGAAGCACTGACAACAAAACTAAGTATGGAATGAACCGAGATAATTTAATCATAATTGACGACACAAGAACAACATTTACTAGAAACTACGGTAATGCTATTTATATTCCAACATTCGAAGCACTAGTAACCCATGGAGATACCCTAATTCTCCGACAAGAAACCTATCTTCTGAAGTTAATCACATTCTTAACAAATCTACAAGAACAAGCCAAAACACGACCACTGCGAAATATCAATAAACAAGGATGGCATATCTAACTTTAATTTTAACTAATGAGACACTGGAACTTTTTCGCTTGAGGCGCAGGTGTTATCGCAGAAGCAGATCGTTGTCTACCTTTTTCCACTTTATCTGTACCTGTAATATTCGCACTGGATCTGTTTCCATTTCCGTACATTAAATTAATTAACGGATTCTTTCTTACAGAACCAGTTTGTTGAGAATTCAAAGATTGTGGTCTACCGTCCAAATTGGAAGTTTGTCTTGACATGGGTGGACTTGGTGTAGAAGGTATTGGTGGTGACTCTTCTATGATTTTTAACAACTCTGCTGGTGTTGCGCGATCTTTGGGATCAACTTTGCAGCTCATTGATGCCAGTTTTACTAGTGTCTGATTCCAAGTGATATTCTTTGGCAAGTTTGGATTTTGTACTTTTCCTGAACTTGACAAGTTGGTGATGTAGTTTGGATCTTTATCGACTTCGAAACGAATATCGGGAACATGGTTCTTATCGACTTCGAGTAATAATTGTACTATCAAGACACCTAGTGACCATATGTCTGCACTATGATCGTATTTTCCTCTTGCTAGTATTTCTGGCTATTTTTGTTAATATTGCAAAATAGAAAACATACTGGCATATAAACTGGAGTTCCAACGAATGTATTTGTGGTGGAAGCTCCCGCTAGATCTTTTGTGAATCCAAAATCACACACGCGTACATTGTACGCATCATAGTCACTATCTGTCTCTGTCTGGAAAAGAATGTTATCTGGCTTAATGTCTCTATGTATGATATTCTTCTCTTTCAAGTACTGTAGTACGTCGAGTATTTGTTTTATCCATTTGATTTTTACCTAGTCTGTCAGTTTTCATATTGCGTTAACATACTTCTTCACTTAGTGCGACTTGTTCTTC
>JAESGV010000963.1_pt1 | contig 12394 bp, 11 predicted proteins | sample 9269781 | NCBI WGS metagenome assembly JAESGV01 (sample SAMN15741586, study PRJNA653496) | algae metagenome | isolation source: Tildeniella torsiva UHER 1998/13D and co-occurring heterotrophs from... | place: Slovakia: Slovak Paradise National Park, Hrabusice, Kosice Region | collected 2000-01-01 | reverse complement strand
GTTCTGCCGCAACTGAGTCCTGCCTAGTGTGAACCCATCTTGCGAGTTTGAAGTGGTGTCCATTTAGCCGCCAAAACATGCCAACTTGTACAACGAATAAGTGATTTATTTGACGCGAGGTGTGAATGTTACCCACACGTCCTTAGCAGGCCTATGTTGTACAACTACTTTTGTCTCTAATGGACCATAATCAGCGTCCAATTTCATGTCATATTTTTGCAATAACATGGCGAGAATGAGAACTTGCTCAATGTATGCAAATTTCATTCCAATGCAGTTTCTGTGGCCAATACCAAAAGTCAAGAAAGCATAACGATTATGATTCCCACTTTCCCATCTTTCTGGTTTAAACTCTGCTGCATTAGGGAAATATTCATCATCATTCGCAGAAATGGCACCTGAAAAGAAGATCATAGTACCCTTAGGGATAGTGTAATCCTTGTACTTGATATCTTTTAGTGGTGCACGAGCAGCTACACCACTACTTGGTGGATTCATACGTAGTGCTTCTTTTACAATCCATTCCAAGTATTGCAGATCTTCAACGTCTGCGTATTCGACATCTCTATCACCTAGAACTTTATCTACGATAGATTGTGCTTTCTTTAGTACATGCTCATTCTTACACAAGTGATAGAACACAAATTGTAGCGACTTGGCTGTAGTTTCTTGTCCTGCACTCATGAAAATGAAACAATTTGCTGCCAACTCTTCGTCAGTTAATGGAGCAACTGTATCGTTTTCGTCAACAGCTGTAGCGTTGATCATAACAGATAACAAATCGTTTGGTGCAGGATGGCCTTCATTGATCATTTTTCTGCGTTTGGCAACAATGTTTGCTGTTTGAGAGTTGAAAAACTTGACTGCCTTTTTGACACGAGCGATGGGACCAAAGTTGATAGCCTCACGAATGAATTTTGGTAACGTGATAACCAAAAACATATTTGCAAAGATTTCATGAATTGCGTCGGCAAACGCCGGTTTCTCACTAGATGTGTGAAGACCTTCTACAAGTCCAAAATCGTATCCAAATGCTGCTTTTCCGATTACATCGGTGGTAATGGGTGTGAGCTCTTCAGACATGTTACGTCTATTATTTTTCTTGAGGAGTTCCATCCAACGTGTCATAACATCAAAAGTGGAATCGTGTACGCATGTTAGCGCTTTGTCGGTAAAACATTGGTTCAGTAAGAGTCTTTGTCTGTGCCAATCTTTTCCCATTGCAGACGCTACATTATTTCCGAAATATTCTTTGAAGAACTCTGCTATACCGAGTCCTATGTCCACTGAGAATAGTGTGGTGTCGTTCTTTGTCATATACTTGGTGAACTCTACATCACAAACAGAAACAACCGTTAAACCCATGCTAACAATTTTGCAAATAGGTTTGTGTTCTCTATGCACAAACGATGGATTGACAAAACCGGTCATTGGCATAGTGGGTTTGTAGAATGGAACGATTTTTCCGAACAGTTCTGCGAGTGGAGGTGGTAAAAATTGCTCGTATCCTGGAATACTTGCATACTTTGCCTTGTTTCTCTGCCACTTGATGTACACAAGTACCACGAGGAGTAAAGAGACAAAGAGTGTGAATAAGAGCATCTAACACTTCGAGGATTTTAGGTTTTTTGGGGATAAGCACACGTTACCCGTCATAATCATTCCTAAAACAGTATTATTGAAGCTCCGTGTTTTGCAACCGTCAGAAGCAGGCTAGCACTATTACATAATATTTTCAGTGCATCTTTATGCCCATTGAAAACGAAATCTAGAATAGATTTCATCATTTATTGAGTTTTCAACAATATACTAGTTGGTTCGCAATCTTCTGATTGCTGCTTGTTGCAAGGTTCGTCGTCCAAAAACAACGAAGAGTCTAATCTTTGAAATCGTAGACAGTTTAGTCAACTTTGCATTACTTAAAAGCAATCAGATAACGCTATGAATTACAACTTATTACAAATGAAAACGTTACTGAATATAAGTTTATACCTCTCAGTATTTGTTCCACTAATAGCTAAGTTCAGAGCATTGTTTTGTGCTGCATACTTGCAGACTGAGCAAGCTATGGTCGAAGTTGTGGTACACGCTGAACGATGTGAAATTGAGATACAAACAGATATCGTAGAACGAGTTAAAACTGCCTCACTCGAAGAGTACAACATCAAAGTACTTGAAGCAGAACGATTACTCGCCGAAAACAACTTAGTTAAAGAATTGATTGAAAATCTAAACAAAGAAAATGAGGAACTGAAACTACTCGTCGAAGCTGAACGCATGTACAATAAGCATGAGTGCACGTTAGATGTGTTAATGATGAAAGAAAATTATTCTGCCGAGCTAATCGAATTAGACCAAGTTATCGAAGAGCGCGATCGTACGATAGAGAAACTACAACAAGAGCTAACAGCAGAAAAGAACAAACTAAAAGCTGTAACTAAAAATGTAGTAACAAATACCAAGATACAGAAAATGGTGCGACCAATCAGCGCACCAAGGCGGCCGTTCCAAACACTAAATTTCGCACTGTAAAATATGTAATACAATAACTTATTCAATCAACATAATGGCTAATAACTGAGTATTTTGCATTCCTATTTAGTATATTCTGTGCTGTCGTATTCAACACTGGTCATAGATTGGTGAGGTTCGAAAACAAGGTCGAACAACTTCACCAACAAAAGATCAACTGTATGTTTAAAACAATTCGTAAGGTAAATACCAAGCAAACCACTCTCAGGGAATGAATCGCATGTTGACAGAATTGGACGCTAGACAAAAGAAACGCGACACGTTTAGCAGAAGAAGACAATTCAACGACGATGAAGATGTCACATACATCAACGAACATAATCGTAACTTTAATAAGTATTTCACGTGCGTTTGACAAGTATACAAAAGAAATTAAAGCAAACCTCGAACTGCTCTGTAAAATAGTTTTCGAATGACTGTATCAAAGGTGTTGGTTTTTAATTCAGTAGTAATACATAGCCTTTCGTTACGAACGATCATAGTATACTCTGTAAGGCAATTCTGTACCTTGCACTGCGTATCAGCGATGCACCGCTACTAAAATAATTACAAAATTTTGCTCAACCAAGATAGCAAGCACTGCACCGCAGCGATGCACCGCTTAGCCGCGATTGCGTATAAAACGAGCCTCCACAGCAGTAATTTGACAAAAAAAACATAACACATCATGGGTCACTGGGAAGCACGCGGTAGTCCACAAGTACAAACCACCAAAGAACACAAGTCCATCTTGGTATCACGCAATAATGGTTCTGTAACCATCGAGCAATACAGCGGATCAAACTCTACGATTGTTCAATATGGTCGAAGAATCAAAAATCGTGGTTTTTGGAAGGATGCCAAGGACGAACACAGATACTCGTCCACTGGCAAGTACAAATACAAAAAGATTGGAGGCATTGTCTTGCCTGTTGACCTCCAAGACGACAACATCATCATGGTTTTCACTGTCGTCTTGTCTGACCTTGCCACCGCTGGTGGTATGGCGTCAGTGTCACATTACCAGGTCATGCAAGTATTGCAACACTTGGCACGTGGCAACAAAGTCACCATCGACTGCACTACAGGTACAGCTGTCGTCTCCAGCGGTGATGCAGGTTTTAACCAAGTCAAGCAAAACGCTGATGCCTACAGAGAAGGAGATTGCGAATTATTTGTCTAATTAAATTAAACATGCTTTTCTCGATTAACTACCAACCGTTAGCTTTTGTTTTGACAAGCGACACTTTATCAGACATGCATACAGTAGAATTTCTTGTGCTCTTACAGCAGCTGCAACATGGTGTACAGACATGGGAGCAAGTAAATGAGCACGTTAAAAATTATTTACACCCTTTTTTGAATGGTCTATAGGCAGTATGACTGCCCCTCTAGTGACCATTGTACTCCAGACTAGATATTTTTCGCGTCCTGTGGTTATTGCGCGTCACCTCAACACACTACGATTTCTCACTTTGTTTCAGCTGGCGCTAAGACGTCGTATACTAGTCACACCGATTACACGAGTTCTTCTTGATTTTTATTATTTTCGCTACATAATATGGACGCATATTTACGACTAAAACACGCATTAGAAGTTTGCGGATAAGAGGGGGGGAAATAAGTGATTATCGATGCTTGGTTTTCAAGATGTAGCCATTTCCATTATTCTTAACCGACAATTTAATTTACACATACATCGACGCCAAACACTTTTTTTATTAGTATTTGCGCACATCAATATAACAACAAAATGATTAACGACACTCGAAAATCACCACTACGCATAAGCCATGCATCGGCATCATTATATAACCAGCATTATGATGTGTTGTACTGAATCAACAATGAATGGCAAACCAAGGTTGACCGTTCTACCCCATAATCGCAGTTTATCATGTTCAATTTTATTGAAATAGAGTTGATGTTTCCAGAGGTAAATCGGATCACCCAATAGTTTACCATCAAGCCGAAGAACTCTATGCCGGTGATTCGACAGAGGTTCAAGTCACACAGACGGTAAGTTCGAAATATCACTAACACTAGTTCTTGGAAATGTGTTCAAGTCAAGTCGAGTGGGATTGTACAAGGAACGAGGAGACCAATGGGTCTATGCCAGTGTGCATTGATCGTGCATTGCGATTGTACGGTGGACCACCCATAGTCAAGTCGTTGCCGAGTACTTCCCTTTTTTGCAAACAGAATGATACTTTTATTCAATTAAATGTTTACTATAATAGTATACAATAAAGATTGTTACATTACATAGTAGCCATGATAATGTTGAAAAAATGTATCCAATTTGGAATGCAATCAACGAAAGAAGAATAAAAAACAGAGCATCCACCTTGAATATCTCTCTACTCTTGCGACTCTCTATAGTACGAATAATTATCAACGGATATATCACTGGAACTACATAATTAAACGATGGGATAATTCCATCACCGTATAACACACAAGCTAACACAAAGGCAAAACAATGTGCATATGATGTGCCTTTTTCGACTCTGTTACAAATACATGCAAGACCAAAAGGATAAATAAGAGTTAGTAGTACTGGTACACCTGGTAAGAACCATGTGTAACCACGTACTAAAGTCAAGTGAATGATGAATATTTCTATGTAGATGAGTCCAATTACTAGTGACAAAGTGAGTATTTTTGGTTCGAACCAGCTATACTGGCCTTCTAAATAGTCCACATAGATGTGGTAACTCGCGAACAGCGCGAGTACTGTACCTATTGCCCATAGTACTACCATGGAATGAGTATGGCTTGCCTCACTCGCTAAAAGTATGGTCATTACTGATGCTAGTAGCGTTAATGCTCGAAACGTTATCATATAGATACTATCTTCGTACCTTCGCATCAAGGATAATCGTATCTGTGAGGGATGCTTATTAACTGAAAATAATTTCATATCGCGTTTGGCATTCATAAATTCGAGCACGTGGTGCTTCAAGTACTGTTGCCGTTGACTAAACGTTAATTCTTTAGGTATTTTATCAAGTCTCCACTGTGGTATTGTACGCTCCCACTTGGTTACTTCGGCCACGTCATTCCACTCAGAGCATACTCGCGAAACGTTGAAAAGTTCTAGTGCAGGTAGATACGACATGATACTATGTACTAGCTCTGGCGGTAACATGCTCGCCGAACATTCATAGAGGTCTATTACGCATGTTTCCATTGTAAAATTTCACTCACAACTCTCGAAAACGAACATGAACACCACACTACCAGAAGATGTTGAGCTGCTAATCCTTACGTTTTGTGACATCTCTACCGTTATTGACTATAGTTACTGTAACCATGACAAGTACAGTCTTGTTCACGACACATTCTGGCTTTGGGAACAACACTCACGCGCAGAAGCACAATACGAAATCACAGAAGATGTAACGAATTGGAAAAACTTCTTTATCGAACTGTACACTACAAAATTCGACACCAGTCTACTCCCACAACAATGCGCCAATCATCTCTGTTAAATCATCCACTGCTTATCGTGCGGATGAAGCAGTACCTGGTGCAGAATGGTGTCGTATGTTCTCCAAAAAAAATAATACGCCCAAAAACGATTACACAAGTAGAGTTTATTGTTGATAGAATCAGTCAGGTATCACGAAATACAATTAAAGCATGCTTAGGAATAGTTTCTCAAGAAGGATGGTTGTTTAATGACCATTCATGGCACTATAACGTCATTGGAGATCCAGCAGGATTTTCTATTTACGCTTCAGGAACAAGAATGCATCTAGGAAGGCGTATTAACGACGCGCCATTCCAGTCAGGAGATCGAGTAACATTTATTTTCGACAATGGATTTTCAGATGCAACCAAAACCTCTGCAAGATATATTCTAAACGGAGAGGACAAGGGAGAAATGGTAACATCTCTTGAAGTAACAGACTATAGAGCCGCCATGAGTTTGTGTTGTGGGCAACACGTTTCCCTTACAAAAATTCAAACACTACAAAGTAAACGCACGTAGAGATATTTATTCTCACATCACATAGTACACCTCCCAACGCAAGTCTATAGCTTTTCTTTTGCACCTGATTATCTACCTTTTTCTCTATTCATAGTTAGTAACTACGTCTCGAAAACGTACGCAATAAAAAGTATTTCTTTTCATCACTTGCAAACATTTTTACTCGACAGTCATGAATAAAACTTGGTAATTTGATAGCATTCATATCCAGGAGAAATGAATGTCCTTGATACGAATCACATTTTTCCGGATTTATTCCATGCATTTCAAACACTTGCGCAGGAGTTATTGTTAGTTTTGATGTCGCGTTACCGCGCACTCTGAACCAATCATTACCACTATTACATACTATATTTGACTCACAATCTTTGTGTAGTACATCAACATTGGTAAAAATCTCTTTCGCGGTGCCTTGTACACAAATTAAACGTTTCAAATTTGTCAAGAATAGAACAAAATGCCACTCGCATTCGATTTGTACAATTTTTTCGTTTGGTAGTAATTTTACTTTGTGGTCAAAAAGGCTTGGTACGCCACATTCAACGTCTAATGTTCTGGTTTGTCCACAACCATAAATGTTGTACTCGCTATCGATAAATAATGTGTAACAATGCGAAGCGGCGACGTCTATGATCTTTACGTCTGAAGCGCTTTTATCGCTAAAATGCTTTATCTCTGTAATTTGGGAACAAAATTGCTCTTCGTTATTTGTTCCTAAACATCCGGCATTATTCCACCCAACAGAGAAAACGCGACCTGTATCTGAAATGAAAAAAGAGTAATTTGTTGCCGCAACTGCTTTTCTTATCTTCACGTTGGGAATAAGAACTTCTTCAAAACATTCTAGTTGTGTCACGAAACTATTTGTTCCCTAGAATATTAGTTTAACTATGCTACGCACGCATTTTCCATAATTATTCTCTCCTGTTGCGAAAACGCGACCCTTTTCACTCACCAGAAACAACTGAGAACTACCTTGTGAAGCGTCACAGAAATAGTCTCCATTTGCCAGTAAGTCACCGTATTTGTATTCTCCTGTTTGTAGTGGAATGTTTCCTACTAGTGGTGCACCTGTAGCGGCCTCAACTACTGCATACTCCATTTGCCTGCGAAAATTACAACAAGAGGCTCCAATTCAAGACAGCACAGCATAGGCAAGTGGTGTTGTACGAATCTATTTACTCTACACTTTCAAATCTCTGTACACCTGATTCTAATTCTAACTCCTCTCGTTGAAAGGTGTACACCAAGTTGTGACCTTGTCCACCAGTACAATGTATCATTTTCCATCCCTCTTTTTCCATTATATTTAGTGCTTCGACTGCTGGTAATGGTCTGTGCGAGCTTTTTAGCAGCTCTGTTATTCTTGGCTCACCTTGAGCTATCACAACGCTAAAGTGCGAATTAACTTGCAGAAGTGCATATGGCATCGGTACGTTTGCTTGTTGTCAATATCACAACTTACAACTCTCTTTGCAGAAATCGTGGATAAACCTCTAATACAACCATACCGCGTATTAATTCTTCCACATCTTTGAACAAATCTACATCTCCTAACGATTGTTGAACTTTTACACTCATACTTTCAGACAATGCATTTGAAATGTTCAATTGGTGAGTCGATCCTATTCTCAAATATTTTTCATAAATTTGTGATTGTATCTCGGCTCTTTTGTCTACTTTTGCTCTCTTGTAGTCATGAACGTCTATTAGAAATCGAACTGCCTCCTCGGTGTGAATCTTTTCTGCGAAACGTAATAGTTCTCGTCGAAAAGAGTCATGAGAAAATCTCGCTATAAATTGGGCAATTTTCAAATTGGAATTCAGTTCTGCTTCTTGAGTCTGAGCGTTCGCCAGTAATCTCTCTCGATCTGAGGTGTTTCTCATCACTACTACATATGTCCAACCGTCTTCGTTCGCTACATCATCAATTGTATCAAATGCCGAAACATTAACTAGAACAGGAATTTGACTTTTGAATGAGGTCAACGCGAAACACTTCCACTCAACCAAAGTCCAAAACTCACGATTGATGTTAAGTATAACATCATTGATCGTTAATTGTTTGGCATCAGTCGGATTGTAACTTAGTTCTTTGTCAAATACTGTATTGGTAGTGACAATCTTGCCTTCCTTGTTTGTCACAAAGATCATATCGCTCATCGTATCAAGAACAACTCTAGTTCGGCTATCTTGAGCATCCAAACGCTCCATGACTACTTTGATCTTTTTGCTAGCATCTGTCAAGATGGCGATGCGCTTTTGATCTACTTTATTCTTGTTACTTACAGTGTGTAGTTGTTTGATAAAAATAGTCACGAATATGACGCAAACAACTCCCATAAAGATTGACAAACTTAGTGCTAACCACTTTCTATACACGACAGCATAGCTTGATATGGGTATAAAGACTACGTTGATTGTACGATCAGCAACAGTGATATTTCTTGCCTCAGCTTTACCTGAAAAGCCATCACTACCAGCAGCAGAGATCATTGCTTTGTGTTGGGCAAGAGTAACTTGCGCTAAAGCGACTTTATATGGGTTCTGTGATTGAGTCATGGTACTGTACCATAAATCTCCAGTGCTAGTCTCGTAGAACTGTACAACATAGTCGGTCAACGTAGAGTTTGACAATCCTTGTGACAGCAGTGTATCTAATCTGAATGCGAGGTTACTAAAGAACGTAGTGTTAGGAAACCAACGATATGTGACTATTCCACTAACATTCTGTCCACTAAGTAACACTGGAGTCGACGAAGCGACATCTCCAAGGGCTGCCGCGTTAAAAAGTGCAGCTCTCCTAATTGCATTTGATCCAACGTTATAACCCATGTTTCCTGCTATTGATGCTTCTGGAACAACATACTCGTATGGGTAATAGATTTCTTGATTTGCTGGAAACGCAGTGTTGGAGCTGTCGCGAGCGTTGATGTAATATGACTTGTATGGACCTCCAAATTGTCTCACTTTTTGTTCAAACGCTATTCGCGATGCGTTGGGAACTGTGGCACCTATTAGAATTGTATTGAAAGAGGGTTGCTTCACTTGACTCGCAATATAGAATGGTAAAAAATCTCGATAGTAGTCCATGGTCATATTTGCGAGTGTGAAGAACGAGTTAATTGTGTAGTGTACTGCAAGCGACGCTGCCAGTGCTCTTTGAAGCGTTTCTGATTCTCTTGTCGCATCACTCGATATGCGCGCATATTCAGAATCGCGTTCGTTGGTCTGCGAAAAGTTAACTAAAAAGTGCAAACATACTTGTAGTGTGAAAAATGTTACTAATGTAACGAGAATAGTGAGTACGAAAATGACCAAGAAAGAGAGCACAACAAATGCGTCGTATCTATTAGGTTGGTACCAGAACTTGGCTTTGGCATGTGGGCTTGAAGCACTGCTGCTTGTACTGCTCTTGTTTGTCATCTTGGCGTGTTTTTGTCGGCGCTCCTCAAAGCGTCAGCCAACATCACGTCACGGCAAAAGCATTGTTGTATCCAACAAATATGCCATATTAGTAACAATGATTCCTATCAGTGGTGAGTGTGGAACAGTTACACTTTTCCAAGCTAGAACGTTTCGTTATGTGGCGCATAATCAGCAGCATGAACAACAAAAGCCCGATAAACAATCATCCTCATGATGTACAACTATGCTAACCATGGTTCAGTTGTTTACGACTCAGAAATAAAATCCTGAAAGAATTGATCAATAACATCCACTCCTTCTGATGGCCCACTCTCCAGCATCAGTCCACTGTTTTCTACTTCTGATACCAACTCTTCTATGCTAAAATCAAACTGATATTCATTAATTTGACTTGTCAACTGGTTCATAAGAATATGTTCTTGTGCTGTTCGTAACATGTACGATATCTTTTGCACAACTTCATCTAGAGCCGGTCCAATTAGTTTATTTTTACTCTGAATCATGCGCAACGCATTCAACTCTAATTGCAAGCAATCTAGTGCGTTACCTGTTACTTGTTTATCTGTAGACATGCACCAACTAAACAAATGAATATTTGCAGCAAGAGAAACAACTTGTGACAATGTAATGTACGCTCGATCAAAATAGGAAGATGTTGTAGCGCGAGCAACGATATCTGCTGCTCGCACTGCTTCGCTGTACTCTTGTAACCTGAAACATCGTTGAGCGATCGCTCCTTGTATACACATGGCAGTAGTGAATCTTGTTATCGCTAATTGTTGCGATGATAACTTGTCGGACATTCTGTCATGTATGAGTGCTATTTTTTCACTAACAGTGTTCACACGTTGCGGTACAAGCGCGTACAAATCGGTATCATTCTTTAAGTCGCTCAACAGTTTGTCCATTTCATCAAACGATACATATTCTGGATGTGAATTTGTTCGATTTCTATACACGTGGAAAGTGTTCATTTGAGCAATCATGCGTTTTAATTGTTTTTCCAAATCTCCACCGTGAATAGCCATTTGCGTGACTTCGAATATAATGCGTAAGAAATTGATTCCTGGATCGGAAATCGTTTTGTTTTTCTCAAAGTAAGATTTGACAGTTTCGAGGAAGAATGTTCCGCGTTCATCGTTTGCTGATATGCAATAGATTCCAAGAAATAGTGAGCATGCGAGTAGTGGTAGGTTACTAGTTAATTGATCGAACTTGTGCATCACCAATTCTCTTGCTTTTTCGAATTCTTCGGCTGCACTTTCCAATCCTAGTTGCGACTGCATACACGCTTTGATGGCAAATACGAGTGCTAAATCATCACCAAAGGGTTCGTAATTGTTTTCTTGTCCAGCCAATTCATTTTGCACAAACTCCATCGCAAGGAATAGTCGATCGTTTTGTTTGAATGGTATACTGTTAAAGTCGAACGAGAAAATAGATGGCGGTGGTGCCTGTATTGTTTTTCGGAACGCAAGTTCTGGGTATGGTTGGTTGTACGAAGCTGATGTTTTTCTTCCTCGCTTGCAATTTTCATCGTACGAACACGTCCGCGAAACACGAGCACATCTAGAGCATTGGGGCAATTTCCGGTCACACTTTTTATGTTGTGACCTACATGCTCTGCAGGCCTTGATTGATAGTCGTTCCGTTTGCATCATTGCTTACAAGAATTGAAGAGCAAAAGGGATGTGAGAAGAAACAATAGTGTTTAGCCATTTTGAAAAAGAGTACTGAATACGATTTGATTGGAAATGTTTGTGATTAGTTGGTTTAATAGGTACAGTATTTAACATTTGCATTCTCCATCGTCACACTTGCAGTCAGCACCACACTTGCAACCTGAGCAGGACTTCTTAGTGCATGAGTTAGCATCGCATGAGCACTTTTCGTCAGTGCACTTGCAGTCAGCACCGCAGTTACAGCCTGAGCATGATTTCTTTTCGCATCCAGTCATTTCGTTTGTTGTTTGTTTGTTTGTTTTTGTTTTCTTTTACGGCCATACTCACGAGATTAAATAGCGTAGTGAATACGGCGTAATTGTTACAATGAAAAGAGTTTCGGCGTAACTAAAATTAGACAATTTTGAACTGTTAGAATTTTTAGTCAACTTTACTTATCCATGTAAAAGAACACTCTACGAGCCAAAGTGGCCTTGAAAGTGGTTATTATAGGTGCCATTTTATAGATGCAACATGAAAAAAAGACTAGCCAATTGCAACAAATTACATTCTTAAAAGATACATTACTATCGTTTGTTGGTCATGCAAATACAAAAATCATCCTATGAGTAACGCAAGAGTACGGCGGTGTGTATAACCTGTAAGCGTCATACGTTTTGTAACGGAGTGTCTCTTGTCAACGTCAAACAACAAACTTCTATCAACAACAGTCGCACGTACCATCAGTGATGTCGATAAGAAGACTATCAACTAAAACACCTCGTGGTGATAAGGA
>JAESGV010000962.1_pt1 | contig 12397 bp, 12 predicted proteins | sample 9269781 | NCBI WGS metagenome assembly JAESGV01 (sample SAMN15741586, study PRJNA653496) | algae metagenome | isolation source: Tildeniella torsiva UHER 1998/13D and co-occurring heterotrophs from... | place: Slovakia: Slovak Paradise National Park, Hrabusice, Kosice Region | collected 2000-01-01 | reverse complement strand
GCATAGCTGTGATTTCGGCATCATCAGATACACCTTCATTGTTGTCGACGTCGACCTTTAAGAAAACAACGTTTGCGTATGCTGGATCTTCAGAAAGTTTAGCGTATGCTGGGGCGATTCTCATGCATGGACCGCACCACGAAGCCCAGAAATCTACAACTACTAGATTGTTGCCAGCCTTCTCAAGTTCTTGCTTGAAGCCGTCACGGTTGCTTACTGCGATAGTTTTACCTCCTGCCATTGTTTTTGATTGTGGATGTGTTGTCCTTACTTTTTATTTTGTCTTTTTAAACACCAACTCGGAGTCAACCAAGTTCATCCGCAGTCTAGCTACGATATTACGAAGGTACGCATTTCGCCACTACGATGTAACGGCTAGGAACTTGTTCCATAGCTATAGTTTCAGGAACTTGATGTTTATTTTCAGAACTTGCAGTAACCTGGAGCTCTAGGTAACGGTATGACATCTCTGATGTTTTCAATTCCAGTCAAGAACAAGATCATTCTTTCAAAACCAAGTCCAAATCCACCATGTGGTACACTTCCGTACTTTCTTAAATCCAAATACCAGTTGTATGCTTCTGGGTCCAAATTAGCTAGTTTCATGTTATCAATCAATACGTCGTATCTCTCCTCACGAACACTTCCACCAATTAGTTCACCTAACCGAGGTACCAAAAAGTCTACAGCAGCTACTGTTTGTCTATCAACTGGAGAATCATCAACACGAGCATAGAATGGTTTGATACTACGTGGATAGTTTGTTACGAATGTAGGTCCACCAAGATGATTGCAAATGTATACCTCGTGTTCACTTTGCAAGTTTCTACCCCACTCCACTGGGAATTGGAACTTAACTTTACTCTTTTCTAGTATTTTGATCGCTTCAGTATATGTTATCACGCTAAAGTTTGCATCTAACGTTTGTTGCAAGCGTGTTAGTAAACCCTTATCAACAAACGAGTTAAACATTTCCAAATCATCACGACATCGCTCTAACACTTTTCGTATGATATGTTTCACTAGACCAGTACTATGCTGAATAATTTCTGGTAAACTAGCATATGCCATTTCCATTTCTATCATCCAAAACTCACTCAAGTGACGAGTAGTGTTCGAGTGTTCTGCACGAAACGTTGGTCCAAATGTGTATACTTTTGATAACGCACTGGCAAAGATTTCTGCTTCTAATTGTCCACTTACAGTCAAGTACGCTTTTGATCCGAAAAAGTTTGTCTCTGCATTGTGGAATGTCTCCTTGTTGATTGGTTGTTCTGGTTTTATCGATTCTATGATTTGGAATTGTTCACCTGCACCTTCACAGTCACTACCTGTAATAATAGGAGTATGAATCACATAAAAGTCTTGTGTTTGGAAATAGTCATGAACAGCCATTGTTGCAGCGTTTCTGATACGTAACATGGCTGATGTCATGTTTGTACGTGGTCGCAAATGTGCTACGGAGCGTAAAAACTCTGTTGTTGATCCTTTCTTTTGTATAGGAAACAGTGCAGAGTCACATGTACCGATAACTCGAATAGCATTTGTATCGTTTTCATCGACAACTAGTTCTGTTGTTTGACCTTTGGCGGGGCTCTTGATAACTTTTCCACGTACTTCTATACTAGAACCAAATGAGACACTAGTGGGTTAGCGATTTGTTATTGCGTACTCTGTTAACGATTGTGGCGGTGCGACTATTTGTGCATTTTTTATACATGAGCCGTCATTAATTTCAATGAAAGCAACTTGTTTCTGATCTCGAACTGATTTGACCCATCCTCTTACTGTAACACTGGTATCGACACTCTCTTCGGAGCGAACTTGTTTTACACTCGCTAGAGGGTACTCTGTTGTGTATTTGCGAACCAAATTCGACGTTGGGTAAATGTACAAGGGTTGTGAACGGAAAACATGTGTCAAAAATGGTCTGCTTCTGTTTATCGTTTGCATTTTTACACAGTTGAGCAAATTTTACAACCCAACAGTCTAGTAGCGTGCGTGAATGGTATTGTGCCATCGTACAAAGAATGAGCCTACGTAACGCTTACAAGTTGTAAAAATAGCACTCAAAGTTTAAAATGCAACGCACACGAGCTCTATCACGGTTATTTGCCAAGGTTCAAAGATCCTATACTACTGTACAACGAGCTGAACAATTACATCCAGATTTACAAGCACAAATTGATAAGCTTCGTCAAAAGAAGGCCTTCAATGCTGAAAAATGGATCGAATACAAAACAGACAAATTTAATAACTACATGAAAGAAAATGGTCTAAAAGCCTGCGTAGTTAGCGTAAGTGGAGGAATTGATTCTACAATCACCCTTGGGCTCATGAAAAAAGCACAACAAAAACCAAACTCGCCTATTAAAAGAGTTATTGGTATTGCTCAACCAATCAAGTCATCAGATGATATCCAAAACCGTGCATACGAGTTGGAAAATGCGTTCGGTGGAGGAATAGAAATTATCACAGTCAATCAATCAGAACAACATACACAAATTGCTGATCTATGCCACAAAGCAATTGGAATTCAAGGAGAAGTTTTCTCGCAAGGACAATTGAAATCGTACATGCGTACTCCTGTTAACTATTATATTGCTCAACTATTATCACAAGCAGGAACACCTTGCATTGTACTTGGCACTGGTAACATGGACGAAGATGGATATTTGTACTACTTTTGCAAGGCTGGAGATGGAATCGCTGATGTACAGTTAATTGGTGATCTCCATAAGAGTGAAGTTCGAGCAGTTGGAAAAGCATTGGGTGCACCAGAAAGTATTCTTAAAGCAAAACCAAGTGCTGATCTATGGGCTGGACAAACAGATGAGTATGATTGTTTGATACTTACTAACATGTATTAGAGATGAACTTGGATTCTCCTATGACTTTGTAGAGCTGTACACCTCAGTAGACAAGGATAGAATGTTCAAAGAGATATCGTCTGAAGCGAGAGAGCAATTCGAGAGACTTGGTAAATCTGCATTGACAGTACACTTGAGAAACAAGCATAAGGATGAATACCCAATAAATTTGTAGTTTCGCTAATCGCTAGTTGACTTTTAACGAGAAATGTCCAGCGCTAGAGCCCAAGCTCAAGCAAAGGCAACACAAAACTGTTTTATTCAGCAATACATATCTGACTTGAAAAAGAAGAGCAGACCAGATATTGGATACAATATAGGACCAATTGTTAGAGGACAGCATCCACCGATTTATAATGGACGTCAGAACAATGGATCTAAAGTAAAGATTATCAAACACGCAGAACTAATGAACTATTTCTTGAATAATGAAAGTAGAAATTCTGGAGATAAAAAATCATCAAGAAGTAAAACAAATGGAAACCCTAAAGTACCATCGCTTGGTAATCTGGAACACGAAATTCAGACAGAATATTTAGACCCAAAAGAAATTAAAGAGCAGGATGTTCAAAGCGTACTAACGGAGCTAAACAATAGACGACTGCAGCTACGAGAAGAATTACGACAAATAGACAGACTAGAGAGAAAAATTCTGCAGGAACGTAACATTAACCAACGAAACGAATCTCAAAAATCACCACGGAACAGCCCTCGAATCCAATCGCCAAGAAGCGAAAATAGCAAAGAATCTCCAAGAAGAGCGTCGCAGAAAGAAAAGAATAAGCAACAACAAAAGGTTGCACCACGCGTTTTGAGTGACGAGTCACCAATACCAAAACTCTCACCTCAGATGCAGAATTTCTTTGTCGAATCAAAAAAGTCGCATCACGATACTAGCGAAGAACATGACGACTTTCAAGTTAATAATGACAGCTCTTCGAGTAGTGACTCTGAATCTGACAAAGAGCTAGAACCAAAAGAAATAGAAGATAAAATAGATCGAATAGCCGAACTGTATGCTGAATCACCACCTAGATCGATGCGAAAGTCACCTCGAGTGTATCAACTCAGTAAACGAGAACTTGAGAGTCCTCGAGGAGAAAGAAAAGTTCTTAACGAAGATGAATTAAATCGACAAGGAAGCAAACCTAGACAACAAAAGGTCATTGAATGGCAACATGAAGTTGCATCTAACAAAGCTACAATGTCAACAGTGTCTAAAGAAAACGAATCAACACTACCAGCTGATTCCGATTCCGATTCAATATCATCTAGCGATGGCACTACATCAGATGATTCCTCATACAATTCTGACGAGTTTAAGCCAAAGTTTGAAATACAGCGGCAAAAGGGTCATAGAATATCTACACCACCTCCTACAGATAGTGCTCATTCATCACCACAAGAAAAGAAGCGACTACCGAAGCAATACGTTATAGATAGGAAAATTATGGAACAAATGGTTGATAATGGGTTTGATAACGCCGTAGGAAAACTTCAAAATTCATTTGGTTCTTTATCAGCAATGTCCACACAAAGAGTTGCTGCAGAGTCCAAACAGCAGCAAACAAAGACAATGTACGATAACATGTCACGAGGTTTGGGCACCCGTGGCCAAAAACTTTCTCCTCATCACTTCTCACGAAAGTATTAATGCTGTATTCCAAAATACAAAAGTTGCAAGTCATCTTGAGACTGGTTTCGTATTTCATGGCTCACTCCTGGAGGAATAGTAACCACTCCACCCTCAATAACAATACTTATTTGGCCATCCAGTTCAAACTCTGCTTTTCCCTTAAACACTGTGAAAATCTCAGTCATATCTTTGTGACTATGTTTTGTTGCTTTTTGCCCAGGTTTTAACGTGGCACGAGCGTATTGTGTCATGTGAGGTATATCACCGTGTTTGTGAATAACTTTTTTGATTACATCATTATCGTGCGAAACATGTGCGTCAGGTAAATCGCTAATGTGCACAATTCTTGCTGTACTAGAAGGCTGGTTTTGCATTTTTCGCGGGTATAGATTACAACAGGCTGTCACTTGTCACTAAACTGGTCTCAAGGTTCAACTCTGGGAAGAGAATTTCCAAGGTTTCCAAATCCGTCTTGGTTTGACCACTGACAACGTTCCAGTAAACTTGTTCGCCCGTGGATCCACTCACCACCACGTAAGTACTTTTTGTTAAAATTGACATAATATAGGAAAACCACGTCTTCGAAGAATGGGTAGACTTCAACCACGGTATCAAGTCCCAAAACGTCTTTGAAATCCCCAAGGAATGCACCCAAGCTGGTGAAAAGAGATTCGTTGGTCCACGTGACGAAATGCCAATGGATTTCTACAATGCCATGCAAAGCATGAGCTTGTTGGTTCAACCACAAAATTAAATGGTCCCTCTTTAACCAAGTAATTGTCATCGACTTTTCTTTCCTAAATCTTCATAGTACTTTCTATTCTAGCTAGTAACCTCTTTGCCACAATACATGCCTGCGTAATGAGCTTTTGGACAGCGATAGTTGAATATCTCATATGCATTGTGAGACAAGATGCTGGTTGTTTACAGTTTGCTTTATCTTGCAGTTATTTTAGTCAATTTACAGAGTCGGACTTTGGTTAGATAATTCTTGTTTTAGACGTAGCGGTCTTATAGCGGCGCCACGATCAGCCCGTGCAAGAACTGGCAAATAATTCACAAACGTCATGAATACATTGGTTAACACTGTTGTCATACTCTCTGTTTTGACAGGTTTTAGCTTAGCTATTGAATCACACTGTCACTGCGAACAGAAACAAATACTTGGAGAGTGGAGATTCTCTCTATCAAGTGGAAAGTAAGTTACTGTTACTTTTTAACAGGATTAGCAACGACAAATCTATCACCAACAAGTGCCCTCTAAATGGAACGTTTCCAATCGAAAAAGAAATAGTCGTACACTTAGAAGCGCCAAACATAGCTTCACTAAATGGCAAGAAAGGAACTTTCACCCTAGTTTTTGACAAAGCGATAGAGGTGACAGTCGATGGAAAGAAGTATTTTGCATTTTTCAACTATACAAATTTTATGGGAATGGTTACGTCGAACTGTGGCCGTACTTTTACAGGCGTTTTCCACGATGTAGGAGTGAATCCAAATAATTGGGGATGCTTTAGAGGACAAATGCCAGATAGCTCAGAAGAGAACAAACAAAAAGCAGTACAGGTGTCCGAACGAACGACGTTTACAAACGACGTAGCATTAGTTCGAAAGATAAATGAAGAGCAGAATGATTGGACAGCTGCATCTTATCCACAATTGGAAGGCAAACTATTATACCAATCGAAAGTTAATTTAATAACGTCAGGGGTAGCATTACAAAAACGTGTTAGAGCAGTTCAACAAATTGGTTCTTTCGAAACTGTGAGTGACCTACCAGACAATTTCGATTGGCGTAACGTGAGTGGAGTCAACTATATACCACCTGCTATAGAACAAGGATCATGCGGTAGTCAGTAAGTGCTTTTTCTAGTTTAACTATTAGTTATGCAATTGCAACATTGGGAATGATTGAGTCACGGATTCGTATCAAAACAAAGAATACCAAGCAGCCGAGCTTTTCGGTGCAACAAGTACTGACTTGCAATCACTACAGTCATAGCTGTGACGGTGGCCAAGCTTTTACTGTTGCCAAATTCGCAGGTACGAGCATAGTTTCGATTTAACATTTGTAGAGGAATTTGGATTGGTTGATGAAGATTGTGCTCCTTATATCGGTAAGCATGATAAATGTCCTGCTGCGTGCAGAGACAAAACAAGACATTATGCAACTGACTACAAGTACATCAATGGTTATTATGGTGCAGTGAATGTTAAAGGAATGATGTTAGAGATTTACAAGAATGGGCCAATTGTTGCTGGCTTTACAGTGTACAGAGAAATGTACAACTACAGAAGTGGAATTTACAAATCCAATGGTTGGCTCCAAGGCAATGAGCCAATCGATATAAATCGTCCACACACTGCTAGTGCTGGCGTTAATCATGCTGTTTTGATAGTTGGTTGGGGTACCGATAGTCTAGGACACAAGTACTGGATAGTAAGAAATTCATGGGGAAGATCGTGGGGTATGGACGGCTTCATAACAGCTTTTACGTAAGATTTTATCATTTTGCTAACAATTAGATTATTCGTGGCCATAACGATTGTTCTATCGAGAGTTTAGCGGTATCAGCAATACCTGCTCTGTAAACAAGAATAAATACTTCAGATTTGTAATTTGACGTCTTGTCAACCACAAAAGCCCACAAACATCATGATTGAGAACACAGAGGACGAAACTCAGTATCCCATTGTCTTAGGATTTGGCTCTCACCGTACTATTGCAGGAGTTGCCGATGACGAAGAGCGCATCACGGCTATGGAAACAGTTATTGGAAAGCCTAAGAGAGCAGGATGTATGGTTGGTCTCGGGTCTCGTGACAGATACATAGGTGATGAAGCACTGTCAAAGAGAGGAAACGTTAATCTTACTTACCCATTCACGAGTGGAAAGTTAACAGAACTTGATGAAGCAGAGAGTTTACTACATCACCTCTTCTACAATGAACTTCGAATTGCGCCAGAAGAGCATTACATCCTCGTCGCAGAATCTCCACTTAGTAACGATGAAACTCGCGAAAAACTTACACAATTACTTTTTGAAACGTTCGCAGTACCAGGAGTCTATTTTGAATCAGAAGCAGCTTTGTCTGTCATAAGTGGAGGTAAATTAGATGGTGTTGTTTTGAATAGTGGTCACTGGGGATCATATGCAGTACAAGTCCGCGATGGAAAAGTAGTTCCCAATTCTCTAAAAACAACAGATTTTGCAGGTTACGAACTCACAACACAACTCATGCAAACATGCACTAATAACGGATGGTGGAATTTCATGTCAGAAGCAGGAAGATACGTCATCAACAATATCAAAGAGAAGAATTGTTTTGTACAAGTAAACAATGAGGAACATGCACCAATAGAGTACGAATTACCCAATGGAAAAAAGATAATGTTAGGAAATGAGAGATACTCAACTCCAGAAGCATTATTTAATCCATCATTGATTGGAAACTCATCACTTGGTCTACACGATCTCGTTCTAGCATCAGTTGGTGATCATGTTGAACTATTACAGAACATTGTTCCATGTGGTGGAAACACAATGTTTCCCAACCTTATGCAAAGATTAGCAAGTGAAATTACTAGCAAAACCAATGCTACCGTGAATGTAGCTATACCACAGGATTTGGGAAGAGCCAAGTACTACTCTTATGTTGGTGGTTGTATCTTTGCCAATCAATCTGGTTTTGCAGAGTTATGCTACAACAAGCACGAGTATGATGAGAATGGTCCATCTGGTTCTTTTGCAAAATGTCCTCGTACATATCAGTAAATTATTTGTTCCTAAACTTTTCCTACGCGAGTTCTTGCTGAATAAATAATTTATATGTTTACATGTTTTTCTACTTCTCGACCACAAAATAGAGTGATGAGCCATCTTTAATGCCCATCTCCTCGAAGGTGTCGAAACTATTCGATACAACGTTGCCATTGTGTACTACGCGATATTTTTCCGGCAATGAGCCGATAAAACGTCTAACCCCCTCTCGTACGTCAGCCATTGTTGATGCACTGGTAACATCCAATGATACAGTGTTTGTCAATTCTGACGTTGATGGACATAACTTTGTTTCATTTTCAACTAGAGTAGATATGGGTTTTGAAACCGATGGTATGGTGTTTCTCGTTTCTGTAACAAACAGCCGCGCACCAGGATTAATTTCGCTGCCTCCGACAGTATCTTCGTCTTGTAAATATCTCCCATCAAAAATCAAATTCTGTGGGTACTGGCAGCCATGTTGTTCTACGAGCCGTTTCAATTTTAATATCGTATCGTACGGCGAAACCTCTAATGTTATTTTTTGAGGCATGTTGTGAGGTTTGTTTGAACTAGTTTGTTCGCGTTAAGGTCTTGGACAACCATAAGCAGTACAAATCTAGCGAAAGGTGTAAAGATGAATAGCTAAACAACTGTTAATTTAATACACTTCTTGAGCTTCAACTGGTGCTCCCATATTGTCTCTTAGCCCTTGTTGATAAATATTCTTTGGAGGAGTTGCTTTGCTCTTAGAACCGGTCTGTTTGAATATAAATGTAGTATTCTGCTTTCTGTACGCGGCCATGTGCCACCATGTCCATATCAAATTCATAATCAACAATACACTGAATAAGAATAGGAATTCAATTCTAATATCTCTAAACTGTACTGCTTCGAGGAGGTAGTGCGTTATAACGATGGTGTTCGTAATGAGTGTCAAAAAAAGAACTTCTGCTCGTTTGTCAAACCATATTCCCGAAAAGTTCAAAAAGGCAACAATAGAAGTGAATAATCCAGCTGTTCTCTGCAAATGAAGATTTCTTCCTTCTCTGAATCCGTAAAATCGAGCCAAATCTACGCAAAACATATTGGTTTCGTATCCACACATTGTACCTACGTACAATAATATTCCATTGAGTAAAAACAATGAACCAGTAACAAATAGGAATGTTCGATAGTATGGTTTTGTATACTTAACTTCTTGTTTGACAACATCTAATGCTTTTTCTGCGTCATGCTTTAGTTCGTTTTTGATACTCTCTAGCTTGCTTTTAGCGATGCTTTGCGACATGATCTGTTGTTTTCGTTGGTAAGCTAATTAAAAATTGCATGCTATTTAAAGATTTGTCAAGAGTTACAAGATCAACGAAGAGTTTATTCATTACAGAGTATAGATCCTATTATTTTGTTCTTCCAGCCTAATTCTCTTCCTACGATTCAAAATCCTCCAAATACGATACCAAACACAGCACCATTACTTATCGTATTGCTAGCTATCAACGTCGCAACAGGATGTTTCGTTGTTGTGGTTGTAGGTACAGTGGTCGTTGGTGCTACGGTCGTAGAAACAACTGTAGTATACGACAGTGTTGATGTCACACTTGGATCGATATTGACTGCTACGTTCTCTGTGACGATTCCTAGTGAGACCTTCAAGATACTACCTCTGATAGCTCTGATCTGGAAACTAGTTTGCGAATATTGTGCTAACAAAGTAGCCATGATATCTCTTACACGTTGATAGTTCCTGCAGCTGATACTGTCACTGTAACGTTTCCTGCTTGATTACCGTACTCATCAGACAGAATCACTGCTATTTGCGCAGTTTTAGCAATGTAGGCAATAGTAAATGTTACTTTAGCTTATGATGTGTTACTTGCAAATGATACAGGTAATGATGATGTAATGTTCGCATTTGAGAACAGTACTTTTGTGTTCACTACTACAGGAGCAGGTAACTGTGTCTGATCACCGACAACTTGCGTTTCTATTGTTCCTTGTACAATGGCTACTACAGGCGGATTTGTTGGAGGTGTAGTGGTAGTTTGTGAGCTTATAGTAGTTATAGGTAAAGCTGTTGTTGGTGGTTTTGTTGTTGGTGATTGTGTGGTAGGTGTTGGCATAGTTGGTGGTAGTGTGGTTGTTGGAGCAGTAGTGGTAGTAGTTGTTGTCGGTGTGACTGTTGTGGTTGGAGCCAGAGTCGTGGGAGTTATCGTGGTGGCAGTGAGTCAACGTAGGCGTTGGCACAGTTGGTGGCAAAGTGGTTGTATCAAGTCAAACGAGAAGTAAGACTATTAGTGTAACAACTTGAAGAATTATAAATTGTAAATAAAGTTTGAACTTGCCAAACCAAAGCGCAGAGACCAATCAAACTTGTAGCAACTTTCTGCGGAGCATGGCATACGACCCAGAGTACAAGGATATAATACTTGTCGTGTTTGGCACTATTCTTGTAGGGCTCACTGTCGTGTGCCTTGTGATGCGCATGTGTTTTGAGGTTATATTCCGATTTTCGAAGCGTATTCCAGTAAAACGATTCGCATTTATCGCGCAGTACGTATCCAGTGTTGCAGGTGTATTTTTATTCGGCAATGCTATTGTTTACTACTTGGCACCTATTAGTTGGGGAGGCTGGTACGTTGCCTTATGGTTTCACGCTGCATTTTGGATAATCGGCTTCATAATTATTAACAGACACGCAGATTGGCCAGTAGAGAAAATAACTACTGCAGACAAAGCGATTCCTATGGAGACCATCGCTCCTCCTCAAGAAACAGATGCACCTGTAGTAGAGAATGAGCCAGTACCAACCAAACTATCGAAACGTGCTCAATTGCTACAAATGCTAAAACAATTCTTCATCAACATTTGGAAGGGTTTCATTGAGAAGAAGATCTTTACTATAGTTATGCTACTGGTTATTATAGCGCTTACAGTGTTTTACAGCTTAGCCATAACAGATTGCTGTTTCACATTTTACCCAATCTTTATAAGTACCGCCATGTCTCGCGTTGTATTCAAGCAAGGACAGTTGTGTAGTTGGAATCAAGTTTGTTACTCTTACTTGACTGTTCCTGAAGATATTAGTACAAGTATGATTGTAAATTATCAGTTTCAAGGACCTGCTCCTGAACAAGCATATGCTCTCGTATCAGAAGAAAATATGCTACCTGTACCGTACTATGCAACATGTTTTCAACACAAGTTGAAAGAAGAGCAACGACACCAGTGTTGGGCAGATTTGACCAACTTGACACCAAACACAACATACTATTACACACCTGTTATCATTGTTCAGGGTTCGAACGTTACAGGAACAACACAAAAGTTTAGAACAGGACCTAGTGGATATGGTGACTATTCGTTCGTCAACGGAGGTGATGTCATGGCTAGTGAGTCTGGAATTGCACTACTTAGACATGCTGCAACACTAGAACCACTGTTCTTTATTGTTGGTGGTGATATTGCATATGAAAACGGTGATGCGAACTGCTATAGACGATGGGATCAGTTCTTTGTAGAGTGGAACAAGTACACCACTACACCTACAGGATACTCTGTGCCACTATTGACGTGTATTGGAAACCACGAGGCGTCAGGATTTAACGTACCACGAGAGTACGATTCCTACTACATACGACAGTTCCCTCACTTTGTTGGTAGTAAGATGATAGATCCACAAAGTAGAGACTTGTACCATGCTCATACTGTTGGAACGCAAACAGCGTAAGTATTTTACTTTATCTAATAATAGTATTCTACTAATGGATTCATCGGTACATACATCAGTCAGTGCTCAAACTAGATGGGTGAACAAGACCTTGAGCATGTACTCTGGTAGGAAACAAATCTACACAGTTTATCATGTACCTATGTACCCAAGCAAATCAGATTCGAGTATCGGTATTCAACAAAAGAATCAATGGGCACCGTTGTTCGATAGGTATAACGTAACAGTTGGATTTGAGCACCATCTCCATCTCTACAAGAGAACTCACAAGTTATACAATAATCAAGTGTCTACCACAGATCAAGGTACTTTTTATTTTGGTGATGGCTGCCTTGGCATAGAAGAAAAATTTCCGGCAAACCTTTTTTCCAAGAGCCCACTAGTAGCAGACATTCAAAACA
>JAESGV010000961.1_pt1 | contig 12408 bp, 9 predicted proteins | sample 9269781 | NCBI WGS metagenome assembly JAESGV01 (sample SAMN15741586, study PRJNA653496) | algae metagenome | isolation source: Tildeniella torsiva UHER 1998/13D and co-occurring heterotrophs from... | place: Slovakia: Slovak Paradise National Park, Hrabusice, Kosice Region | collected 2000-01-01 | reverse complement strand
AACGTCTTCTCTTCTGTGTTGTCATGTTTGAAATAAATAACGGTCACTTGGTTGCGCCAAAAATTTATTGGTTGTCTTAATTACAATTAGAAAATACAAATGTTGTGTCATGCAAAGGCATATTCGAGTTCAGACGCTCGATTTTGCTTGTGAGATCATAGGGAGGCTGTACAATTAGTATGGAATGAGTTCTAGACGCGCATGCCAACGCGACATGGTGTTGTTCTGGGAACTCTTCATCTCGGTAGTCGACCTCTTCAAATTTTCGGAGGTTATTTCGGTGTCCCTGACATAATTGGAACCAATCATTGCGACCTATATGTCAATATAAACAAAAATAAAACATACCACAGGTGAACACGTGGTCATTGTCTGTAACGACGATAGTGTGCTGCGAGTGTTTGCACGATATGTCTTTGATTGTATCTTCCGTGAATGGATCAACTTTGCATGGTGTTTTTTCCATTTGCTTTTCGCCTATTCCTAATTGTCTACTTTGTTAGTGTTATAATAGAGTACTTACCCATACACGTTCCATCCACATGCGTACAAGTCATTACTTTCCGACAAAAAGAACGAATGGTCGGAACCGCAGAATATTTTGCTTATTTTGAGACTTGGTAGCAGACAAACCCTATGTGGCTCTCGGACACCTCTAGTATGACCAAGGCCGCACTCTCCATTATTATTCTTTCCGCATGCATAAGCTACACCATCACGCGACAGTAATAAAGAATGGAAAGCAGAACCTTCTACGGCCATTATTGGCTTGTGGAATCGAATATCTTCCAAAGAATGTCTATCCTGAGAATCGCCGTGACATAGCTGCCCATATCCGTTCCATCCACAAGTGTAGACTTTTCCGCCAGCAAGTACCATCAAGTGAAGCCCACCGCATGATACTTGTTCGATTTCGTCAAACTTTGGTTCTGTTATTTCATGAAACTCGCATTCTTGAGTATTTGTATGCCCGAATGCACACTGCCCGTAAGAGTTGCTTCCACAGCTAAATAGTCTGTTATCATCTAAAATGTTAATTTACTCTTCTAAAAGTTACCTGTAAGAATAACTGTAAAGTTGGAACCACAATCAATACTTTGAATCTTTCGACCCTCCAGAGCTTCACTACGTACTCTTTTAAACTTTTCTCGTTTTGTTACTTGCTTTTCTGCCAACTGTCCAAAATAATTTGAACCTGCTGCGAATAGCTTATTGTCATCGGTCACCAAGTACGTATGCTTATCACCACAAGCAACCATTTTAATAATATGGTGTGGTTGTAGCGTGTTTATTTCCGTAAGTTTGTCGCATTGTGGGTCCTTCGAATCAATTCCTAGCTGTCCATATTGATTCGACCCTACCGTGAGTACATGCTGCTGGTTTGCGGCTGTACATTTACTTGGATGTTGGTAGGGAGAGTTGTTATACAGCACCATGATGTTTCGGTATTAGTCACTTTGTTTTGAAAATCTAATCGCAGATGCGAGCTATTTACGACTATTGCGGGCTTTCTTAATATAGTCACATGAAAAAAATAAAACATGTCAAGCGCCAGAGTTTTATCTCAAAATCAGTGCTTGGTGGCCTCACTTTGCACAACAATGGAGATCTTCATTATTTCCACGGTGTTAGCATTTAGGAATCAAGTCAGTATTGTTGATGCAAGACTTTTAGACGTGGATGGAGAAGAAGTCTCCTAAGTATTTGAGATCACTCTTGTAATAGAATACTTTGACAAACATTCGTGACAAGATGACGTGCATGAATGACGAAAGTGCAAATTGTAGACAAAAACTAGGTCCACTAGTATCGATCTACTTCGGCACGTATCCGAACTCGCTATCAGAAAAGCAACTGGTACAACTATTGCAATTCCAACTCCGAAAAGCGAAAAAGATATGGCGTGGAGATGTTGTAGTTCGCAGTAACACAGATAGAAACAAAATATTTATGTACAATGTGTTCACAAAAACACAAGGAATTACGTTCGAAAATGAAAAAAATATTGAGCGAGTGCAACAACTTAGAAATGGAGACTTCGTTATGAGCACAAAAATAGAAAATACTAGTATGTTCTATACGCCAAAACGTGTAGAGTATTATGTTCACAATATGAACTCTGGAAAAGTAACCAGAAAATTTACAGGTGGATACCCTTTACTACAACACGCAAAGAGTTCACCAGTGTACGAACTACAAAGTCGCAACTTGGTAACTCTGCAGAACGCCGTACATCTTCATGACTTGAATACAGACCAAATATTAACCTATAAAGATATTCAAGCAACAAGCATCGTACAACTACAAGATGGAAGAATCATTACGTGCAATCGAGTTGTAGGCGACACTACATTCAGTGTATTTGACTCCAATTTCAAGTTGATCAAAACAATCCAATCGGACTTGACAGTCAATGGTCCACTCAAGGAGACTCGACCAGGAGTAGTTCTATGTTTTTCGTACCCTGTATTGAACCTGGTTAATGTTGATACTGGTACCATGACACAATGCGATTTAGATAGGCCCATCGCGAGTTGTGAAGATTTATTATTTTTGACAAATGGAAGAATGGTGTTGCAAACTTATAGTACTAACTTTACTCTTATACACGGTGGGTTATGCAAGCAAAGTGTTAGTTCTATTGGAAAAGATGCTGGTGTTGTGGAATCTGAACCAGGATGTATAGCGTATTATCACTCTGACTGGATGAATGGTGATGGTGTTGGCGTTATGAATACATCTACAGGTGATGTAAAGAGGTATCCATTGGAGAAAAACTTTGGACAGGTTTTGTGCTTTGTAATAAAGTAGTGTTTTCTGCTGGTCTACAATGCGTCACTTGCATAAATTTATACACATTCGATTCTGGATACAATATTCTCAAATCCTCTAGCTTGAGCGTAGTTGATGGCTTTCATACCGTGAGTATCTACTACTTCAGTATCTATGCCTTCATCGAGCAACATTTGTACCAGTTCCTCTCTGCCCTTTCCACAAGCTACAATCAACGCTGTTTGGTCTTTATTGTTTCGAGCATCGATATCAGCACCATGGTCGATTAGTAGTTTTGCAATTTCTAGATGGCCTGTAGAGACAGCTAACATGAGTGGCGAGATGCCATCATTGGACGACAAGTTTACACTTGCACCGTTCTCTATCAACAATGACACGATTTCAAAGCTGTTCAAAGACACAGCTACAAGCAACGCAGTGAGACCATCTCTGCTTTTTGCATTGATATCAGTGTTATCGGCTAACATTTTTGCAACAAGTTGAGGATCGTTACTACTAATAGAAATCATAAGAGCTGTACTGCCATCAACAGCATAAATCTTTGGATCTGCACCATGATCTAACAAGTATTGTGCGATTGCGTATTCACCATGCAATAGTGCCGTTACCAGAGGACTATCAATACCCAAGTCGTCAGATACTGTAAGTGACAAGTTGACATTGGCACCTCTTCTTACTAACATGTCCACCGTCTTGATGTCACCTTTTTGTACAGCCAAGCTTAATGGAGTCATTTCATGAAAGTCAACCATGTTGACATCTTTTTCGTTGCAGTATTCGAGTAGGTACTCTGTCACTGCAGTGTGACCATGTGCGATTGATAAAAATATTGCTGTTTGGCCGTCGTTGTTTTGAATGTCGACATGAGCGTTGCAATCTTCGACTAGGTATTGTAGTGTTTCCAATCTTCCTTGCATGGCAGCAACCATAACTGCATTGAAGCCAAAGTCACTAATGTAGTTTACATCTGCGCCGTGATCAACTAGAGTCTTTACGCACTCAACACTAGTGTTTGCAGCAGCCGCATAAAGCGGTGTTATTCCAGTGCGTGACAGTTTTGTTATATTTGCGCCTGCTGAGATGAGAGCGAGTAGTAGTGGACTGTTTTTGTTGTCTGTATCATCACGGGCCACGCACATAAATATTGGAGTAATTGCATCGTTATCATCGGAAGCACGAAACTCAACATCTGCTTTCAGTTTGAGTAATTTTCGCACCATTTCAACATCTCCACGTTGAATCGCAATGAAGAGTGGTGTAAAGCCATTTTCGTCTGGTACGTTCACGTCAAGTATGCTTGTTTGCATCGCGATATTTGTAAATTGTCAACTCAAAAGATTCTTCATTTAAATATCATGTCCAAGATGCTTACTCACCCTGAACCTGTCGTACCTGTTGCGACAGGACATGAGTTAATATATTTTCGCGAAACAGGACAGTTCGATAGGTACATGGAACTCAGTAAACAAATAGCAGATAGATCCCCAAACGATTTTACGGCATTGTTTCAATATGCTTTCTCATGCCAATTAAACAAACTACACGAAGAATCGCGAACGATATTCTACAAAATACTGCAACTAGAAATCGAGGATCCAAACTACATGAAGTCTGAAATGCTCAAGTTTATCGCCGACACCTACTCAGCACAAAAAAACTACAAAGCAGCGAAAGATAACTACATATTAGCAATAGAAGCTTACCAAACGGAAACACCACCTCCTGGTAGAAATCCAGAAGTCGACATGTATATTTCGTTGTGTGAATCATGCTACTCAATAGACGACTTGAGAGGGTCACTAGATGCGATAAACAAAGCAATTTCACTAGGAGCCGCAAGTCCTATTATTTACAGAACAAAGGCATTTATCATGCAGAAATTAGAAATGTATGAACAAGCGATAGAATGCTACACAGCAGCGATACAACTTGATCCGAACGATTCCATATATTACAAATGTAGAGGAGACGTTTATAGTACTTTAGAAAAGTACGAAGAAGCGATTGTTGACTACGACAGAGCAATAGAGCTGAGTCCAGCTCCTGGTTTGCATGTTATGCAAGCTATGTTATTTGTTGACATGAAACTGCATGATAAAGCTCTATCTGTGCTCGAAAAGTGTTTTGAGATTGATCCAGAGTATATTCATGGGTACATGGCAAAAGCAAACATACTGGAGCAGCTAGGTCAGTACGAAGAGGCAGATGAAGTGTACGATGTTATTGTTAAGATCATTCCAGAAGATCATGCACTATGGAACAGCAAAGGTTTAAATTTGATTAATATGGAGCAATACGAGGAAGCGATAGAAGCTTTTACCAAGTCGATAGAGCTTGAACCAAGGTTACCACAAAGCTTTTGTGGGAAAGGCTGTGCGTTTCATAACCTTGGACGATACCAAGAGGCTTTGGAGGCATATAACAGTGCTTTGGAGGTAGATCCATCGTATCAAATAGCACTAGAGGGAAAGGAGGTACTAGAACTGCTGTTAAGAAATAGCTTAGGAACTAGTGTTGCCAAAAGGAGAAAAATTGGCGAACTTTGAAGATTGTGGTGCACTGAACAGTGCGGCGATAGCGTTGCAGCCAGCAGCAATTCTGTATTCATTTAAAGCAATATCACTGTTTGAACTAGAAGAGCTTAGCAAAGCACTAGACGAATACTAGACGAATGAAAAATGTTTGGAGTTGGCTCTAAAGCTTGTAGATGGATACTGGCAAAACAATAATCTAGGAATCATTGCGATGTTTGGAAGAAAGGATTTGAATGTTACAAACTTGGAAGATATAATGAAGCGTTGAAACTGTACAAAAAAGATCTTGAGATCAATCCATCTCATGAAATAGCACTGGAGAATGTATGTACTCGATAGAATTAGAACGGAGAGCACCAAAGCGTGCACCGAATAGATCGATACCAATTCAAGAGAGATTTGTATGTTACGTTTTAATCTAAGTAAATTCACTGAATTCACCACGATATCAGTATCACAGAACCATACCGATTCAAGCACCACAAATCTTCGTGGGGAACAGTCATGAAAAGACGTTTGCCAATTATGGTAATCGAAATAGCTAATCATGCGATTGTAAGCTTTGTAAAATGCAAACTTCCACCACATCTGCAACCATTTATTTCTGGCACGTTAAAAATGCATTGGGCTATTCCTGACCCAGTGGCGTCCATTCAAAAGGGAACACAGCCGCTCTCTATCACAACAAAAAACAAACAATGCACACCTCAATCGAAAAAGTACAAAGCGACAAGAACTACGTCCTCACTGACGCACATTTGAACAAGTTTGGCAACGACACTCTCGAGTACAAGAACACTGTGACCGGTGCTGTAAAGACATTCCCAAATGTTAGCCACGATGAAGCCATGGTACCAACCAAAGCGCCAGGAGCATCTACACTCGATCAAGTAGAACAAGATCCCAACATGAAGCTGATTAACTTTCATGCAAACAAGCTCGGAAATGACGTTATGACATTCGAGAATCGTATCACGCATGACATCAAAGTATTCCCAAATGTTCATCACTCAGAAGAGCAAAAAGAAAGCGGAGATGGTCATCATGACTTGAACGACATTTTGGGTGACGCCAATTGGGGATTGGTTGACAAACACAAGAACCACTTGGGTAACTTCACGCTCGTCTTCGCAAGCAGAACCGGCGCAAAAGCAACGTTCCCAAATGTAAAGCTTGAATAAATCATCATTCTAAATATTTGTTTTCATCTACTTGTAACGGACTTGGTCAACTAAAAACAAGGCAAAACATCATCAACACTCGCAGATAACATCGAAATCGCTGTCATGTGGCGAGAACGAGTCGTAACACTTACCATAATCGCAGTGCTCACACGTAAACTACACGAGTCTTCGGTCACACAATTCACATATCTGAGTACTCCAATATCTTGTGCTTACATATAATACTACAATGAGATTCTAATAACTTGTAACCGCGTAAATTACAAACCATCGTACGTGCATACAGTGCCAGAGAACAAGCTATGGACAACTCGGAAAATTCTTGTGTCGCTCAACTCTCTTGATCAACCACAGCCCATAACAAACAATACAAATGAAGACAGCAACGAAAGAAAGAATCTCAAAGAAACGCAAACTGAACAATGAAAAGGAAAGCAACAACCATAAATTGCCTTCCAAAGAGATAAATGCAGCGTTGAAGCAAGCTAACGGTCTGTTCCAGTCCAACCGTTTCCACGAATCGTACAAAATGTACCTAAAAGCACACCGTTTCGACACCACTGATGATACGTTATGGAAGAAACGTTTTGATGCTGGATACCAAGCAAGCTTGCTCAACGGGCTAGCAGACGGTTTGGTCGTTCTATTTCACCTGAAAGATCAAAGCATTGCGCCTCGGCTAGAAAGCATGCTACGCCAATTCACCCAACAAGAGCAGCCTTTTCCAAGTATTGCAAGTTTGAAGGTAGCAATAGAAAGTATAACAAGTTATGAAAGGTTTCCAGTAGCTAACTGCTATGGTGAACGAGAAGAGTACCTCAAGGAACATGGAATCCCGCAGTATGAAAACAAAAATGTAGAGATTCGAAAAACGAGTTGTGGATTAGCCATGTTTGCTACAAAAGACATTGATTTTGATGAAGATTTGTTTGTTGAGCCTGCAACTATAACATTCTCAAAGAATGTTGGTGCTTGCTATCATTGCTCTAGGTCTATTGAATCTGGTGTGGTAGGGTCCTGTGATGAGCATTATTGCTCTACAAAATGTAGATCCGATGCTTATGTATCATACCAAGAAAAACTAAAAGATCGCATGGTGTACAGCAGATACATGAGCTGTGCCGATATTTTATACATGAAGCTAATCGGCATGGCTTTGACACAGAACTGCTTTATTCAAGAGTTGCCTGAGTTTAGAACTTTTTATTGTAATCCTTTCAAGCAGGCTCCACTTGACTCACTCTCCGAATGGTTTACTATTGTTGATGAGTTGGGGTTACTCGGTGATCCCCGATTTGATTTTACATCTTACAACTTTGTTTTCTCTCTTCGTGTAACAAACGCTTTTGCATTTGATCATGAAGGTATTGAGGCAAGTGCCCTTTTCAAGTACACTACTCTGATCAACCATAGCTGTGAACCTAAAGTATTGTGGGAAAGATCAATTCAAGAAAAAAGTAGTATGAGTGTATATGCTGACAAGCATATCAAAGCAGGTGAAGAGATAACGTTGAGCTATGGATTCTATGGTTCAAATACAGAAAGACTCGCAGAGTTAGTGACTTGCTACAATTTTATTTGTAACTGTGAATTATGTACGAAGGAACCACAGAGCAGTGAGATTATGCAGCAACTAAAGATGCAGCAGGAAAGTATATTTTATTAAACATTCTTTGTATCGTTTCTCATCGCGTGCTCCCACAGTTCTGCTTCATAGAGATTCTGCTTTGTTATAAAACTCGCTTCTACAATCACGGCCAGTGTATTCCACATTTTACTCAATCGATGTTCATTATTTCCGCTTGCCACTCTTCCTTGTTCCTTTCTTGCGTTTTCCCGCATCAACTCAATGTCGGCAGGAACTATTTGCACTGTATCAAATCGTGTAAAGTACTTTATGATTTTAGAAATAATTTCAAAGTGTTGACGAATGTTAAATTGCATAGGATGCTCTAGTAATACTTCTAATGCCTTCTTTCCATTATATTCATCTTGTAACGAGACTATTGCGCCATTTCGGCAAATTAAATGTACCATTGTTTGAATCTCACTTGATATTGGAACAGAAAAAATACGATGTAGCATTGGTGGACATAAAGAAAATAGTTTTTGTAGGACTTTTGGATGATTACTATGTAGGATTTCTATGACAGTGATAAACACCTGATCGTTGCACATGGCATGTTCCAAAATGTTCAAATCGTGCTCTCCGTCATTCCACGTTGCGTAGGGATCGCAGTGTTTGTTAATGACTACGTCTAAATGTGTGAATTTTCTGTATCGTATCATGAAATGTAACGCGTTCTCTCCTTGCTCGGAAAGAACATTTGTATCGCATCTTTGTCTCAAAATTGCAAGAACGCATGTATCTTTAATCAACGCGTATTGTAGTGGTGTCACTTTGTAACTAAAATCGTCGAACTTGTGTGTTGAATTCAAATACGTTTTTACATCTTCATGCACGAGTACATTATCGAACATGTACGTAAGTAAATGGGGTGCAGAACTTGATGAAGAGTTGGAGATTGGAAATTTGTGTGATAGTAACTTTTTGACGTGAGCTCGAAATGTATCTTGCTCGTTTGCTTGTTGGAACGCTTCATGGTATTTTTTAAAATGTTCCAACTGTAGTGGAAGTAGTTCAGAAAAATTCATGTCGCATAACTTGGCTAACTTTTCGAATGTTACAGGATCTTTCTCGAGTATCGCTCTTTTTTTCGAAAGTAGTGCGTTTTTGCGAACGTATTCTAGTGCGATTTTTGTTTTGGCTAAAGCTTTTGGGTCTACTAGCGAAAACCCTTTTGGGAAGAGTCTCGCAGTTTCTACTCGATAAACTAGCTCGTGATATGCGTCGATTTTACTCCCAGTACGTGCTACTTTACTCTTTTTGAAATTTTTGGCTTGTTCTCGCATTGGTCTGGTACTTTCGCTGCTGTGCAATACCTTTTTAACTTCACATTCGAGAGCACGAGCCCATGAATCTTCAGTAACGTACGAATACCATTCGCGTGAGACAAGTTTTGCTGTGTACATGTTAGGACCGTCTAAGTATTGAATAATTATCGCGTGTACATCGTGTGGTAGGTCATGAAACTCGTACATATGTTTGGAAAGAGATGAACTCGTTGTCAACTTCAACATTTACAAATTTACTTAAAAGAAGTCGTCTCCCTCTTCTTCTGAGTATCTATCAACTGCATCCTTGATTCTTGCTGCTTTTACTTTTCCAATTCCTCTGATTCTTTTCAAATCTTGTTCAGATGCATCTTGTACTTGTCCAACAGTGTAGAATCCGCCTTCACGAAGTTTACCAATGTCTCCATTAGTAACACCATAGTCTACCAAGTAGTCAACTGGGTCATTTTTATATTCTGCTGAATTTTCTGAATCGTAATCATAACTTTGCGGAGGTAGATTGACTCGTTCTTCAGCATTAATCTCAATCAAGTGATTCAATTTCGTTAAAGTGTTTGCTGGTAGTGTATCTCCAATTGGTACTGTTAATGTCATCAAATTCTTGTTCTCTTCTACTAGTAACACATCTTCGATTGTACAATCATTTCCGTTATAATGAAGTTCTTGCAGGGTATCGTTTCCTCGTAATATAGTTTTGATGCCTTCTCCTATTCCAGAGTACAATTCCAAACGATGGAGTTTTGGAATTGCCATGATTGTGTCAGCAGCCTCATGTGAAAAATCACAATTGTATAGGAACAAGTTTTCTAGTGTCGTCATATTCATGAACGGTAGTAACTCTTTGTCAGTGATCGAACTCCCACCAATTGCCAATGTTTTCATTTTCGCTCCCATTTGTCGAATCACTTCTGTACATCCTTCTTCTATCATAACTTGTCGCATAGACAAACACGATAAATTTGGTCCATTCTCTAGTACCTTTGTCATTCTCTCAACAGTCATGTTATATGGTCCATCAAATAGTAAACTATTCAAATTCTTGAACATTCGATTCTCTTCCTGGAACAAGTCTGAGTAAATCTCTTCCGTCTCTAGTGGTCCAAAATTACCATCTATTTGCAAATACGAAAGTGATGGTAACGATTTGACTGCTTCTCGAATACTTGGTTCCGACCAAAAGAAATCATTCCCAACTGATAATTTTTTGAGTTTTGTCAATAGATAAATCGAATCGACTATTTCAGGTCCAAACGTTTCATTTCCACTTTCCAATATGAGCGTTTTCAAATTCTTTTGTTTGAAGATTTCCACTAGAGAAGGATCCGTATAGTTGATTCCAATTCCTACTAGCGTATGTAACGATGGACATGGTTTAAAGTTCATGATGTTGTACTGGTCGCAACGTATCTGTAGCGAAGCCAAGCGTTGATGAGCAGAGATGTCAAACTCTTGAATATCTGTACTTGTTCCAAATAGTGCTAGTATTCCGTTCATTTTCACGTACAATCGGAAATAAAAAGCGGTGAGGTTTGGACAATCCATAAGCATCGACTTGGCATCGTCACTTGTTATTGAAGTTCCTTGTCCGACTAAATCCAACTCTCGGAGATTTTTGAAACGAGGTATGTACTGTTCTAAGCTAATAGGTTGGATAATCCTCTTCAATCCAAAAGGTCCAAACATCATCGATACGCTTGCGAATTCTGGTGTATTTCTGAACGAGAACTTGCGTAGATTGGGTGCACTGTTCAACACATCAAACGCGAATTGCGAGTAGGAGCTCTCTAGCACAACTTCTTCCAATTCTTCAAACTTGCGCAAGTTCCGTAGCGTGAATGTGTCTGGTGCATTGCTGACAGTTAGTGATGTTATTGTTTTTGGTGCACAGAGTCCGATATCGACATTAAATTTCTGATTCTCCAAGCGCTCCACTTCTCCGTGCGAAAAAGAAACGTGCGGAAACACGACTTGAATATTATGAAAGCTGCGATCAATGAATTTCCCATGATATAACTGCACTGCTTGCTTTATCGTATCTTGAGCACTAAAACAAAGCGGAGCGAAGAATTTGAGTTCATGAAAACTCAATATATGCAAACAAACATCGATTGGTAGTGTCTTGAGAACCCAATTTTCTGTGCGAGACTTTTTCTTAACTTCATATGATGTTTCTTCTAGCGAACGCTTCTTTGTACGCTTATCGGTGCGCATTGTCTGAACTGTTTCTGCCTCGGACATTTTTAGTTTTTCGAGTTGCCTGTTATTTTTAATCTACTGTTGCAACACTGGTAAGTGGATGATGCTAGTAAGTGAGTGAAAATCTGTGACTTGGTTCAAGATCGATAAAAATGGCCAAAAAGTCTGTGTTGTAATTTTGTGGGCCTGTCAGCTTTCAGGACTAAAAGAACAAATTTTGGAGCACTAGAAGAGAACTTGTCATGACTTCAACCAGAGACGTAAAGCTAGTCGTAGTTGGTAAGTAGATTTTTATTTTTTTTAACTCGCGTAGGTGATGGTGCTGTCGGTATGTCTTTTTGATTCTCTTTTCTGACGTGACAGGTAAAACTTGTTTGTTGTGGGTTTACGCTCGTGATCAGTTCCCAGAAACTTATGTGCCAACTGTATGACCGACAAATAACGATTAACATTTTTTGTAGGTATTCGACAATACAAACTGCAATACGGTAGTTGATGGACGAACAGTAAATCTTGGACTTTGGGATACCGCGTACGAAATTTAATTACTTTTTAATAACAAAATAGAGGTCAAGAAGAGTATGATAGATTACGGCCGTTGAGTTATCCAGGAACCAACATCTTGTACGTTTTATTTTATGAGTCTAATTGCATAGCCTGCTCTGCTTCGCTGTAGTATCACACACAAGCTTCCTAAACGCAAAAAAGAAGTGGCATCCTGAAATTCTTCATCATGCAGACAAAACGCCAATTATTTTAGGTACAGAAATTATGCATATATTAAT
>JAESGV010000960.1_pt1 | contig 12414 bp, 16 predicted proteins | sample 9269781 | NCBI WGS metagenome assembly JAESGV01 (sample SAMN15741586, study PRJNA653496) | algae metagenome | isolation source: Tildeniella torsiva UHER 1998/13D and co-occurring heterotrophs from... | place: Slovakia: Slovak Paradise National Park, Hrabusice, Kosice Region | collected 2000-01-01 | reverse complement strand
ACTATTCGTTAGTTTGTTCGTATCACGACAAAGAATCATTGATAAAAAGATTGGTTCATCTTCTACGAACGAAAAATTGTTGGGTACTTTGTACGTTGCGTTTGCGGATAACACCTGCGATGCCAAGATGTGAGTAGTTAATTGAGGACGAGAGATATGTGGTGGCATTCCGAGTCGTTCAAAATAACTTGAGTTGATTTCGATTTACAAGAGTTCAATAATATCTCACTTTAGCTGAGAGCGGTAAAGCAAGCTAAAACTGAACAAGAGATAGATGTTTGATGTCCAGTAAGGTGGTTTAAGTTGTAATAGCGTGACGATTCGAAACTTGTCGTTTCAAAAAAACATTGGTAAATGTGGTTACGCAGTCTGTTTCACAACATTGTAGCTCCATCTTCTGCCGACGATATTATAGACGAAGCTGAAGTTGCCGTGAACGAATACGTACAACATCATAACGTTAGCAAAATAGAACAACGCAGGATTATGCATTGGAGAGGAGCATACTTGAAAAAGCATACCACCAAGCGGAAGAAATGGAACTCAAACATTCACAAGTTGTTGAAAAAAGAAGCTCCGCTTGGATTTCCAGATGTATTACGCCCTTACATATGGATGGGACTGAGTGAAGCTGATTTACTGCTAAAAGCAGAAGACATCGAGACAAAATACCACGTACGCTCCCTAGCACAATTCAACCTAATTTTCTAGAAATTGTTATTGCAGCCCACTCAATGGGACAACCAACTCCATTTGGACGTGCCAAGAACATTGTTTGATCATCCTGAGTTTTTAAGCGGGTCAGAGGAAGAAACATACTCTCCAAAGTACGAATCTTATTTGTCAATCTAATCCATAGACAAAACCACTTGTACAATGTACTCAAAGTCTATTCGTTGTACGATCCCTATGTTGGTTACACTCAAGGAATGAATTACATTGTTGGATTCTTGTTAACAATTTTCGATTCGGAAGAGAAGGTGCTGTGCTTGATGATGAAGTTATTCCAATCATACGGAGTTAGAGAGGTGTTTTTACTTGGATTTCCGGCACTATTGGAGAGAAATTATGTTTTCACAAATTGCGTCAGAAAAAAGAAAAATAAGCTGTTCTTATTTTTGGTAAGCTAAACGAGTCGTGCTAACACTTGCAGAGAGAGAATGGTATCGAAGTAGAATTATTTGCCAACAAATGGTTCTTGACACTATTTACAATGCAATTCCCATTAGATTTTGTGGTTCGAGTCTGGGACCACTTTCTCTGTAACGGGTGGATCACAGTATATAATGTCGCTCTCGCTCTATTAACTCAGATGGAGGATGAGCTACTGCAGATGAAGTCATTTGATTCCATCATGGCCTTAATTCTCGGAACGTTCGAGACAGATTGGAAAGGCATCGATCCTGATGCAGTGTTAATTGAGGCACAAAAAATCAATCTTGAAAAGATTGTGACAAAGTATACAAAAAAGTATGCTGACACCAAAGCTTCTACAAGCTAAATTATGTAAATAAATCTGTACAATTATGTCTATGCGTTAACGTTCCACCTCCTCACATGTAAAACAATTCCAAAAGTGTTGTTGTAACACGTTTTGCCAGAAAAATCCCTGTCCATCAGAATGCCTGACGTGTTACACTTTTCTGTGCAAACAAAGTTAACATGGCGAATGAGAGTAAAGACCTGTGTACTGCGTACTTGCTGTGGGCGTTTTGTGGTAGATACTTTGTACATTCTAACGTGTAGGCTTCTTTGGAATACACAGATTCTACCTTGAATCCAATGAGGGCGCGATGGTATATCTGTTGCTCTGGTTTATTGGGTTCTTTTTCATATTTCCATGGTTGATAATTCCCTTTGTGTGGGTTGTTGATGCGTTTTTAATACCGCGAATGTACAAAGCATATCTAGAAAACTATGACCCTGACTGTGAAACAAAACAAGATGAAAAAAAACCAACAACTTTACCACAATCTACTACATCACCACAAACTCCAGTCCTAGAGACACAAGAATTTGTAGAGGAAACGTCGGATTGATCCTGCAATGATGGGACATCACAACACTAGTAATAAACTAACAAGTAGTTTGTTCTACAATCCAATTTGTCCCGCCACGTACAAAATAACAGGTACCCAAAGTACCCAGCTGAAAGCTAGCAGCAAAATCAATGCTAGTAGCACTGCTAAAGCGAGAACCAATACTATCACGCACCCTTTAGAGGTACGATTTAGAACTAATTTTCTTCATTTTTGTTTCATTGCCTCTGCGTTTAGTTTTCGTGTTTCAATGTATAAATTCCGAAGTGATTGTCCTTGAACATTTGTTACTGATGATATCTTGATCTTTTCCTTGTAGATATTCCAAAAAATGTCATTGGATGTTGCCTCAAACCACGTTTTGCTTACTTCACTGCAAGCTTTTAGGGTTTTTCTATCAGTAAACGACAGTATTTCGGAAACAATCTCTATTGGTAATTCAGTTTTAACATCTACAACTTCTGTGAGTGTTTGTGTGGGCATTTTCCAGCGGACGAGTGGAAAATCTCCTCAACTTTTTGCTCTTCGCACTTGCGGAACACAGTAACCCGTTGCTTTCCGCACACTTTGCTAACAGTAAAGTTTTCTTAATAGAGGTCTAAATGTGTATTGAATTTGCGATTTAATTTAAATTATTTCAATAGACCCTGTGGATGTTGCTGCTGTTATGCTAGTATCTCCACCGCCATTGATAGTTCCAACTTTGAGGTTATTTGTATTCATAGAGTATGAAACTCCCTGTTGGGTAAGTGGTTTCACGTTGGATCCTTGTAAATAGAATTTTCCACCATTGCTGGGCTGTATGTGGGCTATAATGTCTCCAGTAGTAGCAACAGCATCTAACGAACCAACTTTGAACTCCTTGATTTCAGTTTTTCCATTAAAGACCTTTGTTATGAGCTTTTTTTTGTAGTTTGATAATGAAACGTCTGTCACCAAGAGGTTACCGGTACCTACTTCCAGTGTGATGTTATCCCTAGCGTAAACTTGATCTACAACGCAGTCACCTACATCTGTACCCAAAATCAAAAAATCTGATTTTGAGCTTTTCAGTGTTGCATGTCCAAGTGATGTTCCAACATCGATTTTAGAAGATACAACGTTACTTAGAGATACGTCGCCGTTTCTTGTTCTGAGTTCAATTTTTGTTGATTGAATGTTAGAAACAGCCATCTTTCCATAAGTTGAGTCAATGAATACATGCTTATTGGCTGGCATATACACAGTAACAATCTGACGAGGCTAAATGATTAGAAATGTTTCATTTGATCTTACACATGCAAATAACATGGAGATGGGTGAGTTGTACTATAATGTCAGTGTGAATTTGCGAACCGTACGTTGAATTGCAGTACCCGGGTGTCTTCATCATCATGCACGTCATAGTGTGTCAAGTAAAAGTTGCCAACGTATTTAGGGCTACTGTACTGAACTCGAGTAGCAACGGTAAGATTATTCGCGAATTTGTTTTGAACAATGTGAACATTTGTCTACGAGTTAGCGCTAGTTACCGTAGTCATACTTGTCTTAAGAATATTTCTAGTCTACCAAATTTATCGTCAAATTCACTCACCACGTATTCTTCAAACACATCTCCGTTACACATGTTACTGGCCACTCCAAATAACGTAACGAAAATAATAATCGCTAAAGTAGCCATTATCACAAGTCCTATCACAAGACATGCGTATGTTTTAGCTTGCTTCTTTTGTGCTACACGTGCTGTAGTTCCAGAGTCTTCCAACAGCGGACCATCGTCGTTTGTGTTTACTGTTCTTCGTCTTAGCATGTCGTTTGTCATTAAATTGTAACTACGACTCTGATTTTAACCTGTGTTCGTCTTGTGCTCTGTCTTGTTTTCTTAGCATTGTTATGATGTCTGCATTATTTGAAGGTTCTGTTCCAGTTATTGTATTAATAAAAGTTGAAAATATTTTTAGATATTTCTGCAAACAATGTTTAACAAACACTCTCTATTCGCACTTATCGCTGTTATTGCACTCTCTCTGCTACCTTACGTTAATTGTCTAGAACAATGGGAAGGCGGTGCTATTGGAGGGGGCATTGGAGGACTTATAATACTAATTTTGGATGTTATTGCGATCTTTGAGATCTTGAACGGAGGTGCTGGAATAGCTGCAAAGCTTCTATGGATACTTTTCATTTTATTCTTCCCAATATTAGGTTTCATAATATACTGGTACGATCATTTTTCACATTGTTAACGTCTATAGTTGCTGTGGTCGATACATGTCACGTGGTGGATACTCAAAAGTTTAATACTAAATCATTATAAAAATCTTGTAACCGAACTATTTTTACATCAAACATGTTGAATCTACGAACCTCTTTTCGTGCTGTCACTAAAGCTCGACATCTCTACTTGACTGCTCGCTGCTACACAAACAATACCACAATTCCGGCACAAACACACGGTCTAAAAATTCATGCAAGCAGACACATCAAAAACGATGCGTGTGTTGAGCACACGGGTACTATCGCAAGACAAACCTTGGACACAATCCAAAAGTTAAAAGATGATCTGAGAACCGTTACGTGGTATACAGGAGATCCAAATCATTTATACGAGTACAAAGATTCAGTGGATAAAATACTCGAAGACTTGAAAATTATCCAAGAATCGGTTCAGAAAAAATATTCATTTCTACCAACAGCACAAACGCCGATACAATCGTTCGTGTTCGATTTTCGAGGACTTTTACTAACGATACAGTACACAATGGCTAGTGCTTTGGAATCTATTCACGCCTCACGTGACAAAATAGAAAAACATGCTAGAAAAATGAAAGTACTACAATCACTAACGCAAATGAGCGTTATTTTAGCAAAAGAACGAGAAACAGCAGTACAAGACTGTAGCGAAAACTATCCGGAAATTAACATACAAAATGCTGTTTACTATCCGTTTTCGGATTCAATCGATATTAACAAGTACGAACAATTCAAGACACTAGACGCTGCAGATTATTTTGAAGACATAGGACAACAATTCGCACCCATGATGAGACTATTCCTAAGCTTAATGGTCAATGTCACCGCAAGTCACAACGCTTCGCTTGGATACCATCCTCTGTTTCGTCGTGGAATCTTTTACGCATCAAATCTGTACTATTTGCTCAACGCAAGAGAAGCTGCTCAACAGACCAAAGAGTTTATGTCAACACTAACAACACAAAACGGAAAAGCACTGTGGCAAATGCCTGACACTGACAACGTTGTGAAGACGTTATCGTTTCTAACGCTACCTGATATAGAACTCTCTGCTACCTTTACTATACCACTCATGTTACCAGAGTCGACGTCTTCAACCAACATAAAAGAAAGAGATGTAAAAGTAACTGAGAAACTAGCGCAAACCCCTACTGAAACTGAAATCATAGGAGAGAGCACCATGAAGGAATTGGACTACTATTCCAATCAAACAGCAAATATTCTAGCAAGTGGAGTGGAAAACATCAAAAAGGATATTCAAATACGGATCATCTCATCGAAACCGTTAAATGAGCCTACTACAGAGGCTGGTAGAAAATTACAAATCGATTATCCGTCTCTGTCAGCAATTCGTAGAACAATATCAACGACAAGGAAAGTTATCACTGAAATCATTTCTGGAGAAGAAAAAGCACTTGAAAAAACAAAAGGATTTATATTCCATGTACATGGTGGAGGATTCATTGCACTCTCATCGTTTGCTCACGAGTGTTACTTGCGACCATGGGCAACAGAAACACAACTACCGATCTTTAGTGTTGATTATAGTAAGACACCTGATTATCACTACCCTGTACAATTGGAAGAGTGCTATCAATCATACAAGTGGATCTTGGAAAATGCAGAGGCTATGGGGGTCGACACATCAAAGATTATATTTGCTGGTGACTCAGCAGGCGGAAATCTTGTACTAGCTGTTCTGATACGAGCTATACATGAAGGTATTAGAAAGCCAGATGCCATTGTACTCACATATCCTGCCACGTATCTTCAATTCTCTGCTTCTCCTGCTAGGATCGTTTCCCTACTCGACCCACTACTAAACTTCAAGTTGCTCGAACTATGTGGTCTAGAGTACTATTTAAACCCTAACAGCGTTCACGTGAAGAATAACGCTCAACGAAATGCTTTGATATCACCTAGCGTCGTACCAGATGAGATTTTGAAACAATTTCCAAAAATGATGCTAAATGTAGGATCACTAGACCCCTTGTTTGATGACAGTATTTACTTGGCCAAAAGAATGGAATCTATCAATGGACCAGAGAGTGTTCAACTTAATGTATACGATGGGTTAGCTCATGGATTTTTGAACTTGGTTGACGCTATTCCAGAAGCCAAAGATTGTAGTAAAGGGATCATAGACTGGGTCAATCAATTATAGAAGAACGTTACCAGTTATGATGACGCCAAAATATTACAGTTTACTGATTTTACCTAGGTCAACTGACACCTGTTCAAAAAATATGCAAATTCTACTAACTACAGTTGTGATTGCTGTTGCCGTGCTTGTTGTGGCAGCAAACGACCAGTGCTCCAAGTGTAACAAAGCGTGCGCCTATATTGACTCTCCTCCAGCTGCAATGGACTGCTTTGATCGGTGTAACAGGCTATGGTGCCATGATCCGTCTGTACTGAGCGCTAGAAACTTCGTAACAGATGATGAAGAACTATGTCAAAAATGCAATCAAAAATGTGTTCATATAGAATCACCTTCGTATGCTATGGAGTGCTTTGACGCATGTAATAGATTGTTCTGTCATGATCCTCAAGATGATTAAAGTTTTTATTTACTAATACGACCCATGTCATACAAAATGCTAAGAACCTTGTTAATCGCAAGCACTAAACGAATCCTATCGTTCAACGAACTGCATTCAAGTACGCACTTGGTGAGCTCTGTTCTCAAATTGTATTGAAAACATTCGTTGTAGATAGGGTGTGTATCTGTTGATTCGTTACCCCAATTCTGACCACGTTTTTGACGCTCTGCGAGAGTTCGAATAAAATTGTCGTCCCATGAACTGCAAAAGATTCTGTACAATCCTCCACTGAACATCTTTACCCGAGCAATCATAATTGGGCTGTGCATAGATAATTCATCAATATCAGAAACTATTGGACCCTCGTAGCCCGGAATTCGTGACATTAGAAACCTCTTGGCAGAGTCGTCATTCAATGCTCTGTCAAATGCTGTCGCTACTGAACTCTCAATGAGTGGAAATAGGTCTGAGGCATGTTGTTGCAGGAACTGAATCTCATTAGTGCTAAAATCTGTGCACTTGGCAAAATACTTGGATCTGTAAGCTGCGTCTGTATCGAGCTTGTCTTCGTCAACGAAAATGCGTGTTGATGCCTCCAGAATTGACATGACAGGTTTCAAGATGGATTATTACAAACTGAACAGCTCGTCAAGACTAAACATTTACTCTTGCGTTTTCACCTGCCTTAGATCTGTTAGTACACTGATGACTTTTGATATAGTAAGCACAAGCTTGATCCGCTCTTCATAGTGCATTTTGTCCTCATTTGATTCTAAAATGATCCTCGTTAACTCGTTTCTAAGATTTTGAGAAAAAGTGCTGTTGTGGATATCGTGACTGTCGTCCACCTCGTTTCCCCATCCTTTTTTGAAAAGCAACGCCAGAGTGCAAACAAAGTCGTCGCTCCATGAACCTTTGAAAATCCTAATAAGCCCTTCTCTGTATCTACGCATGCGATGAACGATTATTTCGCTCTCAATATTCATTTCATCAATGTCAGTGACAAGAGGTCCATCATATCCATGAAATCTAGACATTAAAACCTTCTTCGAGGAATCATCTTCTAAAACTTTAGTGAAAACCTGAAACACTGCATTTTCGATAACATTCGCCAAGTAGGTTTCATTATCTTTTAGTCTTTGGATGTCATCTGACGTGAATCCGATACACTTTGAGAAATATTTGAATCTGTACGCAGCATCAGTGTCTAGTCTATCTTCTTCAACCAAGTCAACAACTGAACGAGCATCTAGTGGTGTAAAAGACATGTTGATTGTCACGTTTGTGGATCTATTAATTTGGTCAAAAATCACGAAACACAATACTGCAAACAAGATGCTAAGATCATCAGTTTTGTTTGCGCACGGTTCCAGACAAAAAAGTATCTATTAATTCTGTTTGGACCTATCACAGAATCTGACATCAGCTTGAAATTGACGAGCAAGCAGAAAACACAAACAAAACGATGAAACCTGAACTCAAAGTAGCCTATCGTTCTAAATTCTTTCACGAAGAATATCCTGCAGAATTTACCCACTTTGAATTCAATCTGATTAAATGTGAGAATCTACCTGCAAAAGATGTAAACGGTTTCTCTGACCCATACGTAATTCTAGAAATTGGAGAAGAAGAAGTTCGCTCACCAGTTATTAAGAAGACACTCAATCCAGTATTCAATGAGAAAGACAGATTCTTCATTGCAGCACCTAAATGTGCAGACAAAATTCAATTACACGTACGTGTAATGGACTGGGATTTAGTCAGTGCAGATGATCTTTGTGGCCAGACAGATTTCAAAATAGATAGCAACGTAGAGCCAGGAACCGAGTACACTGTAGACTTGGGTCCTGAGGGAGGTACATTTACGTTCAAAGTTACCAGACACAACACTATCGCAACATCGGTAGGACCGATAGATGCCAAAATTAAAGAAGGAATGGACAATAAAGCACAAAAAGCAGAAATCTTCAAGTATGGAAACTTGGTCAAGAAAGCAGATATGAGTAATAGTTGGGATAAGCGTTTCTACACGTTGAAGCAGAAACAATTGTTGTTCTACAAAAAGAAAGACGATTGGATGAACGATGCAAAACACGAAGGTCAAATATTTTTGGAAGAATCCCATGTAGATATGGAAGATGTCGAAGGTAGACCGTATTGTTTCAATGTCGTTTCTAGAGGAAGAGACAACTTTTTACAGGCCAGATCGGCAAATGAAAGAGAAGAATGGATCACTGCAATCAGAGATGCCATCAATGGTGTTAACACGTATGTTAAACCACTACAAAACAAGAAGACTTCTAATCTTAAAAAATAAACTTTATTCGTGGTAAGATTCGACGAGTCCATCTAATGGTTTCGTAAGCTTCTCGTATATGACAGGATCTTGCTCTATGACCATCAGACAGTAAGCTACCGCTTCGATAGATGACAGACAATCGGGACTGGGTTGTTTTCTAATGCGATAGTTGCTCGGTATTTCTGGATGTATCGCCACACGTTTCATTTTGCTCAAAATCTCTTCGTTTTTCTTGTATATTCGTTTGCAACTTGTCCAAGTCCCATCTAGCACGATCAAATATTTACATGAAAGTGTTTCTGTTTCACTGTTAAACAAATCTTTTGCATCCGTTGCATTTTTGTCAGGGAATAGTAAATAAGAGTGCTCTAAATCAGCACACGCTTTATCCCATACACCACCGTTATCGCTTTTGAATTTTTGACCATTTAACACGGAAACATTTTCAACACATACTTTTAGCAAATTGACTGTATTTTTATATTCTTTCGCTTCACTAGGGTGCTGTAGCACCACTATTTGCATTTCTTTCGCACGATGTAAAGCGATAGGACGTGGGTTAGGTAGTGAGTAGCAAATACAGCGAGCTCTTAAACAGGTTTGACACAGTCTCGGTACTCCATTATCTGTTGTCTCATCGCAAACGTCAAACGCTCTTAGAAAATCCTGATTGTTCATTAGGTTCGTATTTGGTTTGCAGATTAGCTTTTGTTACAACCACTCGTCAATGTCAAAAGTGTTGCTCCTAAAAAACTTTACAGGACTAATTCTGCTTAATGGAAAAAAGAAACCCAACATTTTAAAAAACGAGTCGACCACATCGTCACCAGATATAATGTCGACTCTGTTCCAAGTTAAATGCACAGTTATCAGTATTGAAAACTTTAATGACTTTGGAGGAAAATCTGGAAGCATGTACGGAGTATGTTTGCAGCTTTGTTCTCACGACAAATAGAGGAGATACAAAGTTTGTACTGCCAAGCTCTTCACTAGTCGAATTCAACTCTCAATTTGGATTCTTCACTAAAGTTAAACGTGAAAAAAACAACAAATTCCAAGTTAAACTTATGAACATTACAGTTAAAAGAGTAGGTTTCAGTTAACACAACTTACATTTTAGAAAATTAACGAAAAAGTAACAAAGATTGCTCGTTTCACTGTTGACGTTTCAAAATTTGTTTCTGAAGCTGGAAGTCAGGAATCTCCCTTTACAGCTTGGCTGTCATGTGGAGAATTAGGTCTAGTGTTCGTAACAAGACCACTAAAGTATGTTATTGTTCATAGCACTAACCTTCCAGTGGCACAGGTGTCAGCAGCACTCCAGATTTTGACGCTTTCGGTCCTCCTACACCCCGCGGAGCTCCATTAGCACCACTAATACCACACATCGCCAAGCAACCTTCATTAAACTTGGACCTTGATATGGATTCGATCGAAAAGAAGATCATAGGAATGAAAAATATGAAAGAAAACGAACTCGCGTTACCATCGCCACGTACACCAACTGTAATTAAGCGAAAGCAAAGCACTAGTCTAATGAGCAAAATAGGACTAGGTTTACGAAGTGCCAGTCTGAGTGGATTGAAATCGAGTTTAGAAAACGCTGTGTCTAGTCCAACGACACCACGCTCGCCAAGCAAATCAAATACACCAACACTGTCTATTTTGTCATCAAACCAAGAATACACGCAACTTCCACCAACTCCAAGATTGAACATTAGAAGACCATCGACACCAACAATGAATCGACCAACCTCACCAACGTTAAGCAAACCAGCAACACCAACATTGAACAGACCAACATCGCCTGTGAGTGCACCATCGTCACCAATGTTGGCTATTAGTCCTATCAAGGATCGTATCGCACAAAAGCTTCGTCGTGGATCAATTTCTCCTACGATGATGTTACCAAGTTCACCTAGAAGAGAGTACCAACATGTTATGCTCATTGGTGCTCTTGGAACTGGAAAGTCAACTTATTACAAACAACTATGCTCGATACCTGAAGACTGTAACAATAACCAAGCCATTATCTACATTTGTATCCTAGACAATTTGAAAATATTCTGTGACTATTTTCAAAAACATTTAACACTCGATTTTACTCTTCGCGTAAGTTGTTATGTGAAATACTTACCATGTAGAAACTAGTTAAAGATGTGATGAGTATAGACATGTCGATACGAAACGCCGATGATATATTTGCTGAACGATTTTACATGGTAGAAGCACTATGCAAACACCCAGGTTTCTATGAGTTATTGCTTCAATACAGATGGCTTGTCCCTTCACATGAAGAAACATCGATACTATTCATGAGAGATATTAGCCGTTTTGATCCATTTGCAGGCTACATACCAACAGTAGAAGATTTGATACAAGCACGTAGAAAAACTACTGGTATAGCAGAAGCTAAAGTAAATGTAACAGGGAAAAAGTTTATTCTAGTTGATCTGGGTGGAGCAAGGTCAGAAAGAAAAAAGGTATTTGACAAAACAAACAATTAACAATCTAGTGGAACGCATGTTGGAATACTTTGAGCACGCTATTCTTCTTTGTATCTTTAATCGACTATGACAAAGAGTGTTACGAAGATTGGGAAATGAATCGTATGCAAGAGTCACTCAAGTTGTGGGAAACAACAATCAATTCTGAACGCGCTCGTGAGAACCCGGTTGCACTAGTGATGACAATGCACGACTTGCTAGCAGACAAGTTGAAAAAGATTCCACTTTCCAACTATTATCCAGAATACGATGGAGGAAGCAATGTGGAAAAAGCAAAACGTTTTATCGCACAACAATTCTTGAATAAGATTCAAGTTAGAAAATCAGTTCACATTATGTTTGTGAACAATTTGGACAAGTCCCAAGTTACATCAAGTATATTGAGTGAAATAACAGATAACACATCCTTGTACAAGGAAACAGTAGGAGAATCAGCGTACAAGAAGACAAATCAAGTTCAATATTGTGACTTAGTGTTTAATTAAAATATCATGGAATGATAATGTTCTTGACAGTCCACCAATCAAGTTTTTGTCGTTTTCTATCATGTACAGTATCCATTCAACTGTATTCCCAACAGAATCTCCATCTAAACAATCAACAAAACAATGTTTGATACGATCACCAAGTTCAAATCGTTTCACAATCTCATCTCGAGTTGCTCGTATATCTCTTTTTTGATATTTTGTCTTTTCAATGAATAAATCATATTTTGTGAACAATAAAAATATCGTTCTTTCTGGGAATTGATCCTTGATTCGTAACAACAAATCATGTGCATCATCCAATCTCCT
>JAESGV010000959.1_pt1 | contig 12429 bp, 12 predicted proteins | sample 9269781 | NCBI WGS metagenome assembly JAESGV01 (sample SAMN15741586, study PRJNA653496) | algae metagenome | isolation source: Tildeniella torsiva UHER 1998/13D and co-occurring heterotrophs from... | place: Slovakia: Slovak Paradise National Park, Hrabusice, Kosice Region | collected 2000-01-01 | reverse complement strand
TCGCCGACGAGAATGACAATATTATCGCATGTCACCCTTCAAGCGCTCTAGTAGAAAACTACACACAAAAGATTTTACCGTATATCAACTTTGCAACCTCTGTACACATCATACCGCTTAATGAGTATGTTTCGCTCCACTTCTTGCGCTAATAGTTAGATTCAAAATGCAAATAAGAACATCTTCCGTTGTCGATTTTCGAAAGTTCATTGCGCTCACGTTAGACGAAACACCACAAAAATACGCATGGTTACTACTTCATGAAGTGATAACATCTCAATACGATCGCGATTCAGACCTTCAGAAAGAGTTAGAAAGCATACTGCTCAAGAAGATTTTCAATTTTGGATCAAATCGAGGAAGGTGATGAAATGAGACCTTTGAACAATCATGATTCACTTTTTGGACATTTTCGTCGAATGTCTGGCCGAACACGGGATCTTATGGATGATCCTATTTTATCTCGCAAGAAGACACTTATCCTTGTTATAGTTTTGGTTGTTGTGTTGGTATTAATAATTGTTTTATTGTTGGTAGTAATAAAGAGAGTGAGCTTGGTGTGATCAAGTGGAGCATTCTATTTGCCAGCATGACACATGGTTAAAAAATTAATATTTATCATTACAAGTACACTTTCCATCATGAAACACATGCTTGAATGCTTTGTCACCAATTATAAATCGTCTTTGGTAATACTTTGACAAGTGTTTTGCAAATGTATGACAATCCATGCACATTCGCAGATTCTTAGAGACTACTATGTCTTGTGTTCCAGGTTGAGCCAACAATGCCGTTGCAGTTGCTAATTTTTCACTATGTCTCATCAAACTACGTACTTTGTCTTCATGAGTGTGATATTTCTTTAAAACGCACGATATGTCAGGCACATACCCATACAAAGTTCCAAAAATAGATACTAAATTATCTATCAAATCTGTAGCTTCTTTTTGCACCTGGACGTCATCCACCACAAACGTAGCCAGTTCATTGTTTACCATCACACATGACATACCTGGTATCTTTTTGAATTGCCGTTCATCCCACGTATTACTTAACATTTCACTTGTTTCGTTATCACCACTGGCGTTGGCGATATTTCTCATCACTAACAGTGAAGCACTTTGGTTTGCCAAAAATGGTTGCTCTTTTAGAATCCGTTTCATTCGTATGACATCTCCATATTTCTTACACCCAGCTAATACCGTCATCCAAGCTACTTGTTTCTTTCTCATGGTTTGCTTTGCAAGCGCTTCTGCTTGATCGAGATAGTTGCTTCTGGCATACACGTCTATCATGGTGTGGTTCAATCGATTCCTGAATCCATACTGTTTCGCAATTTGATACACACGTTCTGCCTCTTTTATGTTTGCTTCGAAACTACAAGACAATAGTACCATGCCAAAGCATTGTACCGTTGGTGTGATCTGTTGACGAATCATCTGATCTAACAGCTTTATGGCAGCGTTTCCTTTTCCATTTAGCATACATGCATAAAACATGCTATACCACAAGTCAACGTTTGTACTCGTTTCAAACTCACTAATCAATTCATCAATCTTGGTTTGTTGTCCCATACACATAATGTATACGCATTTCTCCAAATCAGTTTTTGTTTGCTTGTTGTTTAACGACTCTAGTAACTTGTTGACAAACAGTTGTGACGAAAAGTCAGACACTAAAATTCGATAGGTATGAATGTTGGGTTGTACTGTCATCGTTTCAAACAACGCGTGCGCTTTCTCTGGTTCATGCATAGCAAAGTGCTTACTCATGATCATGTTGTAGAGATCAACCGTTGGCGAGATGGAAAATTCATCCATGTAGCGTAGCACGGCATCAAACAACCATCGATCATTCACATCTGAAACAAAGTCCAATAGCATGATCAGTGTTACACTATTTGGAAAGATTTCAATTTTTGTCATATCGTGCAGGTACTCGATACCTTTCTTGTGATCTCGTTGCATTTTCATTTTGAGTACAGTTGTCATTAACATAGTATTGTTCTGAGTTTTTGTAAACTTGCTGTAAAACTCTTCAGCGAGATCCAAACGTCCACAATCCAAGCATGCGTTTAGTATTGTGTTGTATGTTTGCGGATTGTTATCGTTTTTCCATGTCTTCCTTGCTTGATCGATATCACCTGTTACAATGTGTAACTTTACAAACACTGCCTGGACTTGTACAGTGATTGGTAGCTTTATCGAGTTGTAGATCTCTCTTGCACGATCGTATTCGTGTGCATCTAACAATCCATTGATGATAATTCCATACGTCACAATATCTGATTTGACGCCATGTTCATCGATCATACGAATAGCAGAATCAAAATCACCCATCGTCACAAACATCTTGATGATCGTGTTATGCAACTCAATAGTGCACATAAGTCCCGATTTCAGAAATTGTTGATACACTTGTTGTGCTTGAATCAACATTCCACCATCAACAAGTCCACTAATCATAACTGTGAATCCTACTACATTTGGCGTGTGATCACTGTGATTCCACAACTGTAGTGCTTGGTCAAAATCTTTCATTGCTAGAAACATTTTGATAGCGCTTGTTCTCAAGTGAACGTTGATCTTTGTGTTTGACGATAGGATTTCGTCGTATAATCTGGATGCAGCTTTGTATTCTTGGTTGTTAATGAACAGATTGAGCATCGTGTTGGACATGATATCTGTTTGTGCTATGTTACGTTTCTGTCTCTCTGTAGTGTAAAGATTGTACAAAGTAAGAGCGCTCGCAACATTTTTACGTTTGGCCAAATGTTGGATAGCGGTAATGTATGGAAATTCGTTCCACTTGGCGCATTTACCAAACTGAACTAGCGCGTCGTACGCAATATCCACTTTTTCGTTTGTGTATAATATATTAACTAACGAGGTAGCAAGCGACGAGTAAATGATTCCGTATCCTAGTTTCAAAATCGAATAGTACGCGATGGATAGTTCTACGTTACTTTTCGTCATAGCGAATAATGTGTTGCGTATTTTTGTGTTAAAATCAATATTTGTTTTCATTATGCGCTTCCCTTTTTCTGTGCTGTGCAAGTGTCGCGCAAGAGAAGTTAACTGCGCTGGATTATGTAATAGTGGTTCCGTTACCATAAAGTCCAACAATGCTTGGTCGATAATCTAACTGTTAACATTATGCAATTCACATACTCCTTGTTCTATCAAATTTTCTGCCAACAGATATGCTTGTGAAAAGTTTTTTTCATGAACGAACAGCTTTAGTGCGTATTGCCTTTCAGATAACCTGGTTTCAAGTGGTTGTTCAGGTCTTGCTAAAGAAAATCGCATGGTTTTACTCCCACATAGTCGAGCTGGTGATACCAAGATAGTGGCAAGTTTAATTAGTTTTCTGGCAGGAAGCATAATATCATATGACTGCGGTGTTGTTTGTTTAATAGATTCATTTTTTACAATCACGGAAAGTACACGAGCAACGCTCTATCATATGGGTTTGGCGCTGACATGAATTTACTCGTTGGATCACATAGGCAAACAAGTAACAGATCTCATTAGAATTACAATTTTATTTTTTTGCTGATAACAAAGGTGGTAGATCATCTTCATCACTTTCTTCATCAGTCCACTCATCATCATCGTATTCCTCATCATCGTTGATGTTACTTTGTAACATTTGCGCGTATGAATTAGATGCGAAATTCTCTTCAACTTCTTCGTCATCTGTTAATCGGACAAACCGTCTTTGACCTTGTTTTCTAATGTATGGTGACGCATAGGTACAGATCACTCCGAAAAGTATGAAGAAAACAGAGATCCATGCCATGTATCCGTAAATGTACAGTTCGTCGCGTGAAGCAGCTCCTCCACCTCCTCCGCCGTATCCTCCAAAGATAGCAAGTGCCAAATGTAAAAGTGGTGATAAAGCATGTGCTAATAATCCCATGTAGAAAATCGTCAAACGATATCCATTTGTAAAACGACCAACTGACGCGTCATCATCTCCCATAAAAATGGCGAATAGTGTTGTTGCCAGTGCGAACAATAACACAGTTACAGTTGCAGATAAAATTGAAGCTGCGACCATTAATCGTTGCATATCGACTTGATCTTTTTCTTTTGGTTCATCGACACGTTTGACCTTTTTCTTTTTTGGTTTTGATTCTTCTTGTATCTCTTCTTCGATTAATTGTTCGTGTCGTTTATAAAATTTTGTCAACTCTCGTAAAAGTTCTTTTTTCTGTGCTTGTTAGTTTATGAGTGTTTATGCGTACGTGAATATGGTTTACGTCCTTTGATTTTAGTGTTTTGATGCACGTTTCGATATCTTCTTTTGCTTCGTGTTGTTGAGGATCGTTTAAATCTCTTTCTAACTAGATAAAAGTTGGATATTGAAATAGAATACGATACCTTGGTAATGTAGAGTTCACACTCTTTTTCAAGCTCTTTTTGTTTTACAGGATCCAACGCAGGTAACTTTGGACTTAAACCTGTTGTTGGTGCAGCACCTTTCTTGCGTCCCATCTTTTTGTAAAACTGAAACTGCACCAGAAGACAAAACAACTAACTAGGCAAACAGACACCCGCACTGGTTTTGTATCTGTGCAGTAGGTATAACCACCAAAAAACACTACGACAAGTGGTGTAAAGCGCACGCTGTATGTGACGCTGTTCCATACCGACACCGCAGCTCAAATGAAGATCCAACTGTTAATGTGACTATTCACAGTAGGACTAGAGATGTTCCACTACATCATCTTGTTTATGTACTGCGTCACGCTTCGAAACACACTACAAAAGAGGAACTTTTATTACTCGTTCTACATGGCCAACAAGATATGGCCCACTTTTGCAACCTTCACCCTTGTCTTGAACATACCAAAATTGATAGTAAGACAGCCAATAACATGTGTATTGCTCACCATGTTATGGAACTTGTCATTGTTAACAGTATGTTAAATTTCTACTACCGAAAGACTAACACCTTTTATAGATACAAGACAAATTATCCGCATTCTCTGTAACGATGAAACATGTTGCTCTAAACGTTTGTGTATCTTTCCACATACCGTCAGCAAAGTCATTGCTGTTTATGAGCCTAATTGGAAACCTGAAGCGGAGGCTCTAGACTACATTATGTTTGATGTAGTTAGACATTTTAACACAGTCAAGTTGTACACGGCTGTCCAACACTTGCCTGTCAAGGTATTTAATTATACCTCCATCATTGTTGTTGCTTCAAACTCACTCATCGATACATACTTTCAGTTATTCAATGACACTACATGGTACCGTCATGATCAACAGTCCCAACTAGTTGTAGGATATGTTGACCACTATTGGAATCACCAACTACTAGCATTTTATGGTTCTTCTCCATACATTCGTAACACAAGCTATCGCGGCAAGCCATTCAGCTTTCTCCAACTATCAGAAGATGAGATTATATTTGATGGACTCAATAACAAAGATGATTTAGAGGTCCACATTAATGATATTGAAAGTGAAGACAAGTATGCAAGTGACAAAAGTGAGGAGTTTTAGATACCAAAAGACAAACTATCTAATAAAGTATATTTATACGCAATAGTTCTTCCTTATTAATCAACTACAACAAATAGTGGGGCTAATTAACTCATTTGAGCAACAGCTCCACACCTGTCCTATCAAAAAATTCACATAAAAGTAACCTTTGTCATAACCAATTACTGGTACATCTGTTACTAGGTTGTTGTTGTATGTTGTCATCCAAATTCCATAGGCATAAGGGTTGGCATCACCATCCATGTGAAGGTTATTATAAAAATCATTTTTTGTCCACATTAAATTACTAACAAATAGATCGAACTTTTCATCATCAAGTTTTAATTGAGCAAATGATGGTACACCATTTGTTTTTGCAAACTCAACTAATCTTTGACAAATTATAAGTGCTATTTTCATGAAACGACCTTCATAAATTGTGTGTGCATGACGTTGTTGATTTTCTAAGATTCTAACAAACTCTTCTTCTTTGGCAGCAGATGTTTGAGTATTTGTATCTAGTGAATAGATACCACCAAAAAACCTGGTTATCATAGCAGTGCGATGACCAGTAGCATACATAGTTCTGTGAGGTTGGGATGCGTTACCACTTATTTTACACAGATGAATTTGTATGTCTTTGAAATAGTCACACAAAAATTGAGCTTCTTTATATAGAACATCATTGAATTGTATTATAAGTACTAGTACGACAAGATCTCAATCAATAATAACAACTAAACCGTGTGTAAGACATTTAATTTGTCCATTTTGTTCTAGTTGTTCAATAATATTGTTGTCTGTTGTGAAATATGGAGCACTTTCATCTTGTTCACAGTGATGTATATATATAATTGCATGTGGACAATAGATTTCAAAGTTCTCAAGTATTTTGTTGATTTGTTCTTGTTTTTTTCAATGTTGTTTTGAAACTTTTAATTTATGAGAACTAGATGTAAAATGGTGGGAATAATTCCTCTTACAAAATCATTTTTTCTTTGTTGTTTTTTTATGTTTAAACATAATTAAATTAACGAGAAACATAGCCAACAAGTATAAACTTATGTCAAACAGCCAACAGCACACTCACCACTGGAAATTTAGAAATGAAAAACACTTTACACAACTTTGTATGATTGTGTTAGATGAATAGTTGACTAAAAATTACAACAAAACCAAGTAAAAGTACACTAGTTAAAAGGTCTGTTTATTTAATAGAGAACATAAATCCTAGAATTAAACTTACAGGTTTTACCATTTCTTGCACTTGTTTTTTGAATACAGAGACAATAGTACCAACTGTTACATAAGTACTTTCATTTTTAATATTTTGTATTATTTGGATACTGCATGTAACTTTTGCCTTTTTTGCAATAATTAATTCTCCACAAAAAAGAATATTGTTTTGTAGATTGATAAATCATTTGTTTTGTAGAATCTGTTTTTTGATTTCTCTTTTTATTGGCTTTTAATTCTTTTGTTTGGCTTTATTTTTCAATTTCGTCAATTAAAAATATCACACGCGCTATTATTAATTTATACTCTTCTGTATTGTGTAAATACGTTTCAAATGTGAAAGAGCATCAAGTTGGCTCCCATCCAAATTAATTAAATAAAAGCTTGTTATTTTTTTCAAATAATGTAATTGTAATAGTTTGACTATTTTCAAATGATGTAATCCATGTTTTCAACAATGTTTAAGTAATAGTTCATATTTATACTTTATTAGAAGTATTCGAAATTGTTGTTAAAGTATTTGCAACTTGCAACTCTTTTTCTCTCAACTACTATTATTTGATAACCTATGAAGTTGATACAATTTTTGCAAACTATGTAAATGTTCTGTTCTTTGACCAGCAACATCGCCAAAAGACAAATCAAACTAAATGAGTAATAACCACATTACTTGAATCAAATGTACCTTCAAAAAGTGATGATAGTACTTAAGTCGACCTACTTTGTTTGCTGAGTGTTTGGTCCAATCAGTAAAAGTTAACTGTAGATGTTCCAAATATTTTTCGATTTGCAAATCATCAAATAGTTTTTTAATATTTTCTGTTGTATATAATAATACTTTATGAATAACTTTCTACTTTTTTCAAATTGTTTTTCAATTTCTGATAATTTCAAAATTAGATCTTCTAACAATTTTAGAATTAATGTTACTAATAAATTACATTCTGTTCCTATTAGTTGCCGACACTATAATATTAGTTATAAATAATTATAATACCTTATATCAATCATAACCATCTAGCTTTTATCTTAAAATCAAATAAAAATCAAGAATATATTGTTTAGTAAAATGAGTATTAAATGTTTTTAGAGTGAAATTATTTTCTTCTGATTGTCTACAATAATATAAGTTTACAATTTAAGCTTTAGTTAGTTGCTGTTTTGCATGTAATAAACAAAAACAGGTATGATTAGCAGAAATACCAAAAAAGTTGTTGTAGTTTCGATGTTTCCAAAATGGTGCTTGTTGTGCCTTTTCTCCAAATACATTATTAGCAATTTGTAACATACAATACATACAAAACTCGCCTTTTGGAATCTCAGTGATAATACTCCAACTTTTTTAATCACTTACCTATAAAAACTCGATTTGATATTTGATTTCTGTACTTTGTGATCCTTTACCAACCAAAATTCCATTTCTCTTTAAGTTATCAATTTCTTCCTTCATACCAGTACAATGTGTTTTTAACTCTTCTGCACATTCTTTTCCAGCCCATAGTGCAATGTAAATAACTGAACGCGAGTTTTGTTTTCCAAACATATCAACATTTATGCATTGTAACATGATACCTACTTGTCCTTCATCACCCATTGGATGACCATCCATACACATCTTCCAAATAAATCAATTATCTTTTGAAATTTGACCATTGACTTCTGCACGTCAAACAACATACTCAACAACCTTGTGAATACTTACACACCAGCCATTCTTTAACTTTTTAACAATCTCAAATGCATATATAACTTGAACATTAATCACAGTCCTATGTTTACGCATTCCAAACATTCCTTTGAATGGTAACGTCCAGCTACTATGGATTTCTTTAAACGTATTATCTGATATTACTAGTCGATCTTTTTGTTAGAGAACTTCAGATACACTGGCAATAGTGTTTAAACGTTCATTTTCAAGTACATCGTTTATTTGAGTTGGAACATTCTTAAAGATGTTGGCAATTAAGTTTGTGATTCGAGTAGAAGTACTTTGCATTTTTGCACATAAAATCAATACAGTTATCAAATCGCGATTTTGAATTAAATCTTCAATGTAGGTATTTAGTTTGCGTCGAAGTGATGTATTCATCTTTTTTTTCCCTTCACGTTCGTATGAATCTATCAGTTGTAGTAACGTTTTCTTTTTTGCACCCTTTGCTTTCTTTTGTGGTGGTTCATCATGTGTTGTTGATTTGTCCTGTGTCATTGCTTTAGTAACACTCACGCGTACAAATACTGTTTCTTGTGACGGCAAAAACTCTTCTACATCATTTCTATCTGTGCTAATATCCACTACTGTTGTCAAAATATCTTGTATTTGTGTATCAGATAGAATGACGTTTTCTGTATCCATAAGAAGTCCACAGATTCGCTCTGATGACTCTATCATACGATCTAACGCAGGTTTGGTGGACTTGTCACTTTTATCTCGTATTCGCTTTAACTTGTTGTAGTCATTGACTGCTTCTCTCTTTGCATCAAAAATACGTTGTGTTTGATGGTATAGTATCTGCTTCTCCTCTTCCAAGTGATTTATATTTGTCGTTGTCTGGTAAATAATATCTTCGACGACTTGTTGTATAAAGTGTTTTTGTAGTTGTATCGCCTCTCCTGGTTTGTATTTATAAAAAGTCTTCGCGGCCCACTAGGTACACTCCGTGTGCATTCCACAACGTAAATGTGTTTCAATTAAGTTCTTAAATTGTATTACAGTACTACAGTGTGGGCAAAGTGTCCATAGTTTTTTGTGACATCCTTGTTTGCCACCGCATGTAAGTCCATACGACATAGTTTCTTCAACGCTACAGTCAAAACAGTATACATAACCTTTAGACATGGTCAGCTGTTGTGGTACTGTTGGTCTAGAGCTTGACATTTGGACTTGTCACGTTTCAAAAATTACAAATACAAACGTCACAGTTTATTACGCTACAGATTCCCAAATCTTTCCCATTTCACCATTTGGTAATCGAGACTTTACTTTGGCCAATGTTTGATAAGTGAACGCAGCAGCCATAGTCTTGGTGTCATAGTTATGTTGAGTATCCTAAAGTTCAGTTTTCGCTTGGCACCATCAGTCTCACAAGTGAAAACGTTATGCCAATCTCTCTTAGACAATGGAACAGTTCCAACTTCATGCTCGTAAAAATGCCACTGCAGGATGGTATCTTTATGGCCACGTCCATTGCAGCTTCGATCAGGACGCCAGTTTGTAGTTGTGGAGTGTGGATCTCCCAACCATAACAAAACATGTTCACGACTAATAACTCCTAACGTATGCGTTGGTACAGACTTGGAGTAGAACTGCACCATACGTCTGTTCACATCTTCGAGCATGTCAAGAACTGTTTTGTGCACAACTCCTAATTGTGCTTCACACTTGAGTCTCTCGAGTTCGGCAATGGTAATCGTCACGGTTTGGTTTGTTTCTGGCGCTTGATACCAGTGAACCATGGTGTTGGTTTGGATGGGACTCAAGAATTTGGAATCAACTTTTTTGTAGCGTTTGCGATGTACAGGCTTCTGTTTTGCGGCATTGTTTGATTTGCGTGGTGTTTGTTTCGTGCTGACCATGCTTGTGACGTGTTGTGGTTTGTTCACATCGTTTGCGATAAGGTTTCTTCAAATAACCGACGGGCAAATTTTATCAAATTGACCAGAGTCCTAAGAAACTGTTTGTCGTGGGTGAACAGACGCCACGTCGATAAGTTGGCAAAAGACTATACTCTTATCAAACTTGTAATTGACTTATGGAATACACCAAACTCGCAGAGGCACAAAGGTGCCACATTTGAACATTGGTCTGATTGTGATGTAAAGTCGCTAGAAGGCAAAATGAAAAATGATAGATGTGCGAAACAACGTCAGTATAATAGAATCATACCATACTCTCAGTGGTGTTGCTGAAACGCATTAGTGTCGCCTGATTGTAATTCATTAGCTCACCCACTCGACCAAAAAAGGCACAAATACTCACGATCTGTAAAATACTCACGAAGATCTATTACCTATCATGGACATATAAATACTGGATTTTGTTTCTCACATAAATCACAAATCAATCAAACAATCATGTTCAAACAAGTACTATTGGTATGCTGTATGTTTATCCTCTTCGCTGCCGTCAGCTCACGCCGAGCTCATCACCGTAGGGTTAAGAATGTACTACAAACTGGTATCAAAGCACCTGAGACTATAGAAGCAAGAGTTGTTGCCACTGAAAAACTACCTCCACTTACACCAGGAAATCTCGGTTTCACCACCTGTCCTACGGCCGTAAGACTTCTCAATATGTCCAAAGACTCGCATACAATCCGATTGTCATTAGCAGTTGCCGGTAGACAACTTCCACCAGTAATCGCTGTAAAAGTAGATAGAGCAGGCACTGTCGCGCTTGGTGATATTGATTCAACTTCAAGAGTAGTTGTGGACACTGCAGCAAACCGTCTTCTTCTAGACCTTACAGTGAATCCAAACTTAAAACTTCGATGCATGTACGATTTCTCAGTTGATTTGTGAGCAGTAAATTCAATGGTTGTTTCTCCGTATTTTTTTCATTTCTCAATTACATGCATATTTACGTATTATAAACAAGTCTCTCAAAAATGCATTTTTAACTAAGAACCTTGTTTAAAATTGTAATTACACTCAACCAACGCCAAACAAATGCATGGCTCAGCATCTTCTGTGGGAGACGCGAAGCAAGATAGATTTAAATCATGGGCTATTCCCTTCATTTCTGGTGGGATAGCCGGAACTGTAGCAAAGACCGCTATTGCACCGCTAGAACGAGTTAAAATCATGTACGACTTATTTTACTACTCACACAAAAGGTACCAAGTGAACCATGCAAGATACCGTGAACACACAAGTGTGACTAAAAAATTAGTTGCCGTACATCAAAACGAAGGCAAAAAAGGTCTATTTCGTGGAAATGCTGCCACAGTGGCAAGAATCTTCCCTTATGCAGCAATACAGTAAGCACAAACTTACATACTTACCAATTAGATTCATGACGTACGTTAACACTCTACAAACAACTAATCGATAGTTACGAACAAATTTCTAAACTTTTTGGGCTACCACCGCGTGGTACCCATAGAAATCCTAGTTTTACTAGTTCTCTGAAATCAATGCTTGCTGGTAGTGCAGCTGGTGTTGTTTCTACACTGTTTACATATCCACTAGATCTTGTACGAGCAAGAATGGCGATAGAACACATCAGTGAAGGCGGAATAATGACTGCTTGTAAACGATACATTGCGAGAGATGGATGGAGAGGATTGTACGCTGCATTTTTTTCTCGTACTAATTTTTAGATTTAACGGAATGGGACCAACATTGTATGATTGTTTCACGTACTAACAACATAGGTGGGGAATCATACCGTACGCGGGAACAAATTTTTCAATGTATGAGGTACGTTGTCATTTCTACAAAACTAATGCTGTAGACACTACGGTCACAAGTATCCGAGTACTATGGTGACTTTAAAAGCGCACCGATTGTAGTCAAGCTTTCGTGTGGAGCGATAGCTGGTGCAATTGGACAAACAGTAGCCTATCCACTTGATGTTGTGCGGAGACGCATGCAAACTGCAGGTTATAGTGATGGTATGAGACCCTTATCATCAAACAGTACTCTACGTTCCATAACAGAAATCGCCAGACATGAAGGATGGATAGCTCTATTCAAA
>JAESGV010000958.1_pt1 | contig 12447 bp, 7 predicted proteins | sample 9269781 | NCBI WGS metagenome assembly JAESGV01 (sample SAMN15741586, study PRJNA653496) | algae metagenome | isolation source: Tildeniella torsiva UHER 1998/13D and co-occurring heterotrophs from... | place: Slovakia: Slovak Paradise National Park, Hrabusice, Kosice Region | collected 2000-01-01 | reverse complement strand
TTCTTCTCTCTACCAATCAATCGTACTAAATCTTCACAAACATCTCGTAATTGTGTCCACATTACATCTACTCGCTTCACGACGTCTTCAGTGACTCCACGAACGGTAATGTATAACAATCTTTGCTTCGATTGATCAACACCCAAATTGGGAAAGAAACTGTATGGATTGGGTTGTGCCTCACTATTGTTTGCTTTTCTGTGATATCGTGCTAAAATATCTTGTTCACCAAGTACCGATTTCATCCATAAACCTCTACCGGCATTTCCCATTTTCACTTCTTCACTAAAATTAATATCCAATGAAACTTCTGTAAATCGAGTTCTGATGAGTTGCTTTTCACGTTCTCTGAACATTGCTTTTAGGGAATTGTTCCACAGATCTAGTTCATTAATTTCTCTAACAATCTAACGAGTTAGTAAATGACCATTTCACACGTACTGAATTCCATGTCAAAGATGCGTCCTTGTTCCACACGTACAAATGTCCACTAGCATGTTAGTTTTTTGAGAGTTGAGTACATACTATGGTTGATCGTAGTAGTGCAAATTCTTTCTTATGGATTCTTCCAATTCTACGAGTATGGTTGCTCTTGTTGCATCATGCGCAGATGTTTGAATATATCCGCGTACTGATGATAATACCTGACCAACAAATCTAGACTATTAGCAGTGTTACCAAAGCTTACTGTCGAGATTTTTCCAAAATAACATTCTCTGGAACTGTTAATGTTTCATTTTTTCTTGTCGCCATTATTGTATCATATTCTCTTCTTATTGATTGTTCATACACAATACCGAAGATATCATCTCCTTGACTGAATAAGGAACTGTTCTTTCTCCAATCTTTTACCATAGCATCCATCAAAGCATCTTGTTTTCTGTCGAAAAGTACACGGAGTAGAATCAGCGTCGATTGAAGTGCATGGAGTACAAAGTGTGGTACTTGTGAAGATACTGTTAAAATACGCGATAAACGAGTATCTAAAAAGTGATCAATTGGAATAACTCCAGTTAATATGTATAACGTAGCGCAATAGTGAGCGATATCTATATCTCTGTGATCGAATTGCGCGAGTCCTTCCACACATGATTGTTGCAGTCTATTTCGCAGACTTATTAGTGTTGTATGGTACTCTGTCAAGTATGAATATTTTTCTTCATGCTATTAATGTTAAACACGCGAAAATGATTCATACCAGAGTTAAAATTTCATTGTACAAGTGTTCTGCCGAAATAAAACATACCGCAGCATCAAAGTAGTATTTGCGTTGCAAACAGACAGACATCTGTGATATTAGTATTTTGTGTACATACAAACGTACCCAGTCCATTAATTCAACTACCTCGCTTGCTTTTTCATCGTTATCGGATATTACTACTGCGGATTCAAATTTTATATCGCCAAGCACAGTTGAATTCAGCGAGATCGTAGTTGTTTGTTCTAGTTCCGACAGTATACTTTCTAATTGTGTATTACAGTCCCCACACATGCGTTGCATGGCTAATATACTATCTGCGACGTCAATTAAATCGTGGTATCGTTCTCCAACTAATTGCCGCAGTTCATTTTGTTTGGATTGTATCTCTTCGCTTTGAAAGTAAACTACTGCAATTATTTTGTGTACCGTGTGTTTTCATAGATGGCACGAATGTCTTTTATGTGCCTAGTTTGAAAGAGCTCATTGACTGTTGTCATTGTTGGGTAAGACTTTTTACAACACCTAAGGTCTTCATATGAACAATTTATTTACATACATTACAGGTACCATATATCGTGATGTTTGAAACACTTATCTCCAAAGTTGTTGGTTAATTTCTTGCAAATGCATCGCAATTGAAGCAACTAAACTACGATGCTATGCAACGTTTTTTCTTTGCATTTTTCAGTGGATTCATCAATTCCTTTAAAGAACGTCCCTGAGATAACATTTCGCATATCTTGTTCATATCAATCATGCCAAAACGAGCAATCATGATGGCCTGATCCAACATCGCCTGAATGTTCTCTCCAGTAAGTGCGCTGGTTTCTATAAACGGTACTCCATGCCGCTTTGCAGCATCTTCTATCTGTTGTGTTGATATGTATCGATTGGCAGCATCGATCTGATTGGCCACTAGGAGTGTAGTCGCTTTCGTTTCAACACAGCGTTCTGCGCTATCAACGTAGGCCAGTGCGTCTTCAAGACCATATCGATCAGTCACTGAAAATACTATCAATATACAGTTGCTTCTCCGTAAGTAGTGATCGAGCATTGCAGAGTACTGTTCAGTTACTGTTGAATCGAACAAGTAAACCATTCTTTTCTCGCCATTAATGTGCGTTTCGAGTCTATATACCTCCTCGCTATTAAGTTATAACTACTGCGAAGATACTTACTTAGAGTAGTTGAATGATGTATTATAATTCTGCGTAAAAGTATTGTTGACTAATCTCTCAGCAATGGACGATTTCCCGCCTCTATGTGTACCCGTAGTACCACGACAATATCTCTGTTTAGTTTTTTTGCAATATCTAGGTCTTTCTTTTTGTACTCTTCCATTTGCAACAAGGCAAATCTTAAATCGCCATTGATTTTTCCAACAGGCATGAAACCATGCACGCTTCCATATATCTTCTTTTAAAAGAGAATTAAACTTTTTCGATACTAACTCCAAACTAGCGAGTGTGGAGGCATGACCAAAACAAAATTCGAAAAAGATTCGGTAGAGCTCGTCTGGCAGATGCGCAACAGTAAAAGTTTGTGAGGTCATGCTGTGTCACCGCAGCTTATGTCACTTGTCGGCATATTTTCGTAACGGCTAGTCGTTTTGGGTCACCATAATACGATTAGTAAAAAATGTTTCGAAAATTGTATCAATTGATGTTTTCGCTGCTGTCTGTACTACTTTATCTACATTTTCATTTTAAATTGTATTTCAAAATGTCATGAGGTAAGATTTAGAAAGCGAAGTTTGGAGTAATCTCTTGCGATCTTCTTGCTATCAAGTCGAGGTCAGCTTCTATTTATGTAGAAGACCGTATCACGCTTACAATACATCAAAGCTAAAAACCAAACACAATCCTCCAAGATGTTAGAGGGGTTACTGACGAAAACCCTAAGTAAATTCTTGGGAGATTATTTAGAAAGTGTTGATTCTAACGCAGTTTTACTGTCGTTATGGAGTGGTAAGGACGATTTTAAATTTATAAAAATATAGGTGTTTTGGAATTGCATAACGTACAACTCAAAACAACTGCTTTGGATGCTTTCGATCTTCCTATTGTTATCACACATGCGCACGTTGGAACGATTACAGCTTCTATTCCATGGCGATCGCTAGGCAGCTCTCCTGTGGTGGCCAGCGTGTCAGATGTATATCTGGTAGTACAACCTCGCAAATGTGCTGTAGACGATTCAAAATCGAGGCGAGAACGAGAAGCAAAAATTAAAAAGAACTTATTGGCCAAATATGAAGCAGATCAGAAACTGATAGACAATCCACCAGAAGAAAAACAGCCAGAGAAACCACAAAAATCAAGCGAAGGTTTTGTGTCACGTATTATAGAAACAGTCACTAATAACATCCAATTACATATTAAGGTATGATCGATAAGTCAGATTAGAACTAACTGTTTCAGAACGTTCACGTTCGCTATGAAGATGATTCAGAGCGAGTGCCAGTTGTGTTTGGCGTTACATTGGCAGGATTAGATGTAGACACTTGTGGAGAGAGCTGGGAAACAGCATTTTTGAACACATCCGAACAATGTATCAACAAACTCATCACGCTTCGTTCACTGAGTGTTTACATAAGCAAAGGATTAATCACGCAAAAAATATTATCTAAAGAAAAAGATCATGTCACTGTGATTGAAGCGATGAAAGAGATGGTAGACGAAACACACTCGCAGTTGGACTATGTTGTCGAACCTATTTATGCACAAGTAAAAGTCAAGATGCAAAAGATCGGCAAACAGTTACGGTACGACCAACCTCACATTTCTGCGCAAGTACAATTTGAACGACTCAACTTTAACTTGCAAGTTTCCCAACTCCGTAATGTACTGAAGACTTTGGAATACATTACCAATTACAAAAAGTTTGAGGCACACCGAGCAGACAAACCCAACGCACCACTTACCGATGAGTTTGGCAGACGACAATGGATGATATACGCTGTACATCAAATCCAGAAAGAGTTGCAAACTAAGTATTTCACATGGACGCAGTTTCAAGAGAAGAATCGAAAACGTGTTGGTATGTGAAACGATATTGCAATTTTTAACGTTTTAGACTACATGACACTATACAAAAAATCAAAAACAAAGGTAGACCAATTTGAAAAAGATAGGATGGAACACTTGGAGCACGACTTGGATATTGAATCTATCATCACTTACAGAAATTTAGTAAACGAAGAGATACGATTGGAAAAGAAAAACAATCCCGACAAACAAAAGCAAGGATGGTTTGGATGGTTGGGAAGCTGGTGGGGAAAGCCAGCTCCAAAAGAAGAAGTTACAATTGGATCTCCACAGTTTGATGAGTACTATGATGAAGATGAAGACGAAGAATATGATGAAGAGTTAGATAGAGAAGGCCGAAAACACATCTATGAAACTATTGGCTACTCTGAAGAGCTTGATGAGTTCCAAATGCCTAAAAACGTAAGTATTGTTTTTGATATCGCTAACTTGGGCAGTACGTTCGCTTCAAGTTGGATGTTACGTTTGTTGAAATCGGTATGGAACTATTCGATATTACATCTTCGTCGGTCGCAAAAGCCGCCTTTTTCGACTTGCGTACTTTAGTGTCCATTCGAAATGGCGGAGTTGGACTCGATGTCATGCTCTATGATCTATCATTTTTGGACACAAACAGTCTCCGGTCACAATTCAAGTACATTGTGAAACGATCTGCAGCAAGCAAAGAACCTTTACTCAAGATTTTGGTAGATGTCAAGCCTGTAGATAGCGATTCAGACCTCAGGTTGGAAGTCGACATGGACAGATTAGATGTTGTCATCAACCCGTCACATATCCAACGTATTAGATCGTTCTTTGTAGTACCATCTAATGTCAACTTGGGTGAAGTCAGTGCTTCTGTTCGCAGAAACGCAGCGGCTGTAAGAGATCAAGCTGCACTACAACTCGCCGAAGCTATCGAAAATCAATCTGTACTTGAACTCAAGATTCGTATGAAAGCGCCAGTTGTGATCGCACCACAAAACGTCAACGATCTGGAGAGTGACCTTTTAGTTCTTGATCTCGGAGAGTTGAACCTCAACACTATCCCTAGAAACAAGGAGAAAAAAGTTTTTGAAGAGCAAGATTACTATGACAGATTCGTGATAGAGTTGAACAACATTAGACTCGTCCGCACGACTAACAACGAGTGGCAACAACTTTTGAGCGCACAACAAATTGGCACAAATACACCAACTAGTAACTTGTTAGTTAATCCAGTGTCTATCAACGTCACAGTTGATAAGTGTTTAATATCAAACACCGAAGAGTTTGCGTTAATCAAGGTTGATGGTACTATGTCACCAACAATCTTTGATTTATCACCTGAGAAGCTCCGAAGAATTTTAGGTGTTGTCAACAACATGGTAAAACTTAGTGACACACCTAAAAGTATGGAAAGTGATATGGTCAAGATGAGTGGAGTAGTAGAGATACTAAGCGGGCCTATCACTCCAGGAAACTACAATTTTGAACTTCAAGACAGTGGTATATTACGTATCGCTCAAATTAACGAGGGTCCTGATGTACCTGCCACAGCAACGATCGACATGCTCTCACAAGGTGTAACACTTGTCGATAGACGTACTCTTACTCAAATTACATACGACGAACAATTTGGAGTAGTTCTAGTGAATGGAGAAGAGACGTTAACTTTTGTCTTCCAATCAGACGCAAAAGTAGAATGGTACCGAGCACTACATGCGATGCAGTTGAACCGAGAGCCACCACTACCCGATGATATCGAGGTAGAGCAAAAAGAAGAGATTCAAGTACCGCTTGCAGTTCAACAGTTACAAGCAAGAAGAGTGAACGTGCAACTAATCTTTGCTTTGGAGGAATTATCTGTTTGTTTAAGCACCGCACTAGAAAAAGGAGAAGAAGAACAACCACTCTTGCGCGTTTCTTTCGAACGCTTTGTAGTTGGTGTAATATCAAGAGCATACGATAACTCTATTTTCTGCAAGTTGAGAGCATTCTCTATTATCGACCAGAAACCTAACCTCGTCAATAAGTACATTTTGACTTCACGTGATGAAGATTTGGGAAATAATGAGCTCTATTATCAAAAAATAACTTCGGAAGTAGACGATAGAGAAGATGTTCTACAATTTGATATGAAACAGGTTGGTAGTCCAAAGAGCGAGTTCTACGGCGAGGGTAGCAATCTCATCATGAACGTTTCGGTACGAAACTTGCACATCATGTTCGATCCAGGGTTTGTTGCACGCGCAATGGCACTTGGTGATCGCATTCAAGAAGTTGTAGCTGAAGTTACATATGAAAAGACACAAGTGTATGTTGGTGTCCCAAATGAACAAAAAGAAGTTGTTTTAGACGAAGGTAGAGAGAACCTTCGTCTAAATGCTGCATTGAACCAAATGGGATTAATTCTCATTGATGAAGAGAAACCATTTGCACGTGCGTCACTTGTTAAAGTTGGAGCCTTATACAGCATGACTGAAAAAGGTATGAAAGTACAAGCAAGTGTCGGCGATCTCAATGTTGTGCACTTTTTCGATGCAGATGGATTGTACAGAGAAATTTGCGGAAGTAGTCCAAACACTGACTTTATCAAGGTCACGTTCGAACAAACCAAGTTTGAACCAAAGAATGAGAACGTCTTGGTTCCCGTACAAACGAGCAAAGTTATTGCCGAAATCGATACTATTCAATTTGTATTCTTACAAAGAACTATTAATCACTTGCAACGATACTTCACAACTGGTCCAATGATGGAGGCACTAAAGAAAAAGAGCAAGGTCGCAGCAGAAGAAGCAGTAGAAAGCATTAAGAAGCATACAGTTAAAGTCCAACCTCAACTTGTTGATTTGGACATCAAACTAACAAACGCTACTGTGATTGTGCCTATGGGACCACTATCACCAGAAAAGTTAGAAGCACGATTGGCTTTTGTGCATCTACGCTCAGCGTTAGAAGTGTCTGAAACAGACATGTTCCGTTACTATGATCGTATGAACATTGAAGCTCGTGGATTGGGTGCAACAACACACCTCAACGATGGCCGACCACTATCAATGTTGGAGTTACCACAAATTGGTGTAATCTTCAAAAGAAGCGTGGATGCAGTCGTAGTAGAAGACCCTCCTGTACATGACTTTGATGAGATGTTAATCGACATCAATATCCCAACCATAGATGTACAAATGGCACACTCACAATACCAAGCAATCTTCACCATGCTAGATGAGAATATTGCAGACAAGCATGGAAAGATAATAGAAGAGGTTGATACAGACTTGATAATTCAAGAGGCACTTCTTCCCGTGGTTGACAGACCAACTTCTCCGAAGCCACGTCCACAAGAGCAAACAGTAAGTGAATCGATTATGAGAGTAGACGTAGCCGTACAAGATATGAACATCAAACTACTTAGAGGATTTGGCTACAAAGAGGCGGCTCTAGATCCACTACTTGAAATGAACATGAACGGCCTCGCTGTTGAATTTGAGTCTCGACCAGAGAAGTTATTGTCGTTACCACGATTGCTACCCTTAGGCGACGAAGACAAGCTCACAACGGCAAGTAGAGTACACGTTACTCTGAAAGCAGTTAGTGCAACCGATCTTCGTGATGACTCAACATCGGTATTCAAACGCTTTATTAACACTACTGAAGGTGCCAATTCGGCATTTGTAGTGTTCGACATGAGAATGTTTGAGCACGACAAGATAATGTCCGTTGCATTGGGCAACCCACGTTTGATCTTTGAACTGAGTATCGTAATGAACTGCAAAGACTTTTTCTTGAACATGAGACCTATAAAGAAAGAAGACGAGAATAGAGATCAAGAGCTGGTCATCAAAGAGAATCCTCCACCAGAACCATCAAACATGCGCATTTCATGCGATATTGGAGAACCACAGCTTGTTCTACCAGTTGATGTAAATCACGCCGATACCAGATTGCTTGTAGTTAAAGTTGGAGCAAAAGTCGATTTGGTCATGCTCGAGACTGGATATCAATCCTACACTGTAGGAGCAAACATTACGGCATACGTGGAGCAAAAAGATATGAAAGTTAACTCTGCAGCGATTATTCGACCAGTGAACATCAATTTGATCATGGTAACCAAGGAACACGCCCCAACAGATAAAAGTTTGGACAGCACCGTGAATATTGAGTTTGGTGCGCTCAAGAGTAGAATCGCATATCAAGATGTTAAAATGATTACGGATATTGTTGCGGGATTCTCCAAAGTAGATGAACACGCGCCAGTAGTCGCATCACCAACAGGAGAGGAGGAAATTCATGTTCGATCACCTGATTTTGATCTTACCATCGCTCAATTTGATTTAACAGGCGATTATTATGATCGGGTTGACCAACAACAAGAAGCATCAATGATCAAGAAGATGCAAGCAATGGGTACTCAAACAGCAGCACTTGTTGATCCTGATGAAGTCGAAAGAACAGAAAAGGCAAGAATGATTAGACGAAGAATGAGAGACAAACCAAGAACTGGTGATACACCTGCAGATGAAATAATCCATACTACATTCAACTTGGTGTTCAAGTGCAAAAAAGGATTAACAATTGATATTGTTGATGACGTTCGAGGTTTTGACAGACCTCTAGTACAAGTACTCGTCCGAGAGTTCCACGTCACAGACACTAGTTTCTCGCAAGTACAATACGTAGAAGGTCCAATTTTGAACATTGCTTCTTACACTGTACAAAATATTGCCACAAAAGCTTCAATTACTGTCAGTGCGTACTATTACAACATGGCTCTTGCTGAGTGGGAACCTGTTTTGGAACCCTTTGGCTTGAGTGCCGAGTTTGAGATGAAACCAGTATGGTCACAACTAACAGTAGAAGGCCAACCAGGTATTCCTCAAGATAAGATTATCGTACCATCTATGACAAAGGTTATAGTCGGAACGTTGGATGATCCAACTCTACATCCTATGGAGGTGTTAGAGGGTGACCAACAAAGCGTATCTGTGATGACAGAGCATGATCCAAACGAACCACATCGAGTAGAGTTCAAGTATACTGCTATACCTATTATGAACATGAATGTTTCACAATCAATGATCACCACAATTTTGGCAACTGTACAACTATGGCATGACGAATTCACTGGAAAACGTGTATCCAAGCGCTTTGACCCTTACACAATTCGCAACCATAGTGGAGTCGATCTTACATTGCGTCTCCACAACGAAGAACAACCAATCAAAATAGCAGTTGGAAATGAGTATGGTGCAGAATGGGCAGAAATAGATAGTTCAAAAGACAAACGTGTTCCACAATTGAACGTGAATTTCGCACTATCTGTAGAAGACAAGTTAATTGTCGAACATCTTATCGATGTCCGAAGAATTGGTAAAACATACCTAGAATGCACAATTGAAACTGGACTTGCTCACGCAGTCATCGAAGTTGAGCTACTGGAAGGCAGAAGAATCATTACTGTGCGTGGTGTTTATCGCGTGTACAACATGACTACTGTCAAATGTGAGGTTGCTGCTATGGATGCTATTTCCAACCAAATAACAATCCTTGGAGTGGTAGAGCCTGATCAGAGTATTGGAGTCCCTCTAAATTGCAATAGCCGAAGTCTCCTGCGCGTTAGACCAGTAGAGCACGAAAACGAGTACAAATGGAACGCAATGAACTCTAATACTGCAGAGTCGTCACTTGCTTCATTCTTGGGTACGCCAGGTATTCCACAAGTTCTCAAATGTCCATCGACAAGTGGCAACACTGTTTTGCCATTCAACTTGATTGCAAAATCAGTACTAGACAGACAAACAGAAGAGCATAACCATCACAGATCGTGTACTATATACTTGAAACCTCCAATGACACTAGAAAACGTTACTGGTGTAGCAATGAGTGTAAGCATGGTTCATAAGTTATCACTAGACAAGGGCGCTCATACTGTGAATATATACAAAGACATGCATATGGCACGTGGAGAAAAGAAGCACCTGTATGAAGTAGATCTGGCAGAAGGTAGCGTGTTCGTACAACCAATTCCTAAAGTTGCTCCTGGAGAGTGGCTAGTGAACGAAGTGGCGCTTGTATATTCAACTCACAAAGATCAAACACCAGCAAACAGCGTGCTTTTGTCATGGAGAGCAGATGAAAATGACTTGGATGGTCGTCAGAATGCAATCTATTTTGATTATTCTGATCGTGGAATTGCTCACAAAGAAGTAGTTATGTATAGCCCTTATTGGATTATCAATCATACAGAAACACAACTCGTAACAAAAGAAATCATCATGAACGATTTGAAACTTTTGAAAAAGATACAACGCAAAAAGTCACAAGTTGATCACTTCTTCCATAGTGAATTTGTATTCGGCACTCCATCAACATGGGTAAAACAAGAACAAACAGAAGTGGAACCCATGTTATTCTCATTCCAAGCCACTGATCGTGAAAAGAAGAAGATTACAGTTAGCGCTAATGGAAGCGAGTTTTCCAAATCGTTTAGTGTTGACTCTGTCGGAGTAAACGGTGCACTAACGTGTATGGCTAGTGATAGACGTTATGATATTGGTGTGCAAGTAAGCTTTGCTCCACATCAATTCAGAAGAACAAAGATGATCATCTTCTCGCCAAGATATGTCATTCGTAACCAGACACCATATCCACTCGCCTACATACAACCTGAAGGCAACGTTATGCAAGTCATGAAACGCAAGGGTACTTATCCATACTACTACACCGAAAAGCACGTCGATCGACCACGTTTACTCATGAGTCCACTTCCCGAAGGTGTAACAATGGTCAATCAAGAGTTCCAATGGAGTACGTCTAACGTAGATATTTCAACACTTGGAGAAAACTTTTTGAAAGTTCTACATGTTTCCCAAAATATTGCATACATGCAAATTTTGAATGTTCAAGTACAAGAAGAAGGAGGTACGATCTTTGTCACTGTTCAAAGACCAATCAAACCACCATATTTGGTTGATAACAAACTTCGAGATTTTGATGTTTCCATGTCTCAAGTAGGAACTGATGTTTGGTGGGATGTTCAAAGTGGATCTAGATTAGCATACACGTGGGACGATAACACAAGCAAACAAGTCGTATCAGTATGCGTCAAAGATAAAATCTCTGGAGAGCGATTCAATCAATACAAGATTGATTTGAACAAGGTTAGTTCCGTACAAAGTGGAAAGAGAGAAGCTACACCCGATGAAGACGAAGTAGTCGGTGACGTTGCTCTTCAACTTCCAAACGGACAAGCAGCGTACATGAGCGTAGTAACGAAAGGATCTACTCGTATCCTTAGAATAACGCAACCCCAACTTGGACAAAAGGCACCAAGAAACTCATTGTTCTCAAATGTTACCGGATTGTTTAAACCTGCGCATAAAGTAGCAGGAGCAGTCATAGGCGGAGTTGGCACGATCGGCAAAGGTGTCGTTGGAGGTGTTAGTACCGTTGGAAAAGGTGTAGTTACTGGTGTTGGAACCATTGGTAAAGGTGTCGTCGGTGGCGTAAGCAATATCGGAAAAGGCGTAGTTGGCAGTGCTAGTAACCTTCTTGGAGGTAAAAAGTCAAGCATGTCCACTTCGTCAACGGAAACTACGCCACAACCAATCACTGTTGAAACAGTCAACATTCCTCCCAAAACAGAAGAAGAAGAGAAAGAGGAAGAAGAGGACGAAGAAGTAGATGAGTTCCTCATGTTCATTGTAGCAACACTACCTGGTATCGGTTTATCCTTGATTGACGAAAAGCCACGTGAAGTATCATACGTCTTCTTAGGAGGACTAAGTGTACGTTACGAAGTAACAAGAAGAAATCGCTTTGCTGATGCCAGAATCACTCGTTTACAAATCGACAACGATACGCCAGATGGACTATTCCCAGTACTATTGGCCACTCATGAAAAGAACGACAAACCATTCTTGGAAGTAAGAATGTGTCAATCCCTACCAGAATCAGGACAAGATGCAACTCCATTGCAACTATTCCCCTATTTCTCAGTATTGATTCAAGAATTTAGCGTACAACTCGATTATGGATTTATTATGACACTTTCTGGCTTGGTAGAAGGTTGGACATCCGTTCATGTCAGTGTAGATTCTGGTCGTGATAAACGACATGAAGAAGATGTCAAACGAGTAATCACAAAGATGAATGAACCAGATTCTGTACCAAGTGATGCACCAGTTGCCAAATTCTATTTTGAAAAACTCGAACTACATCCTATCAAGAGTCATATTA
>JAESGV010000957.1_pt1 | contig 12449 bp, 10 predicted proteins | sample 9269781 | NCBI WGS metagenome assembly JAESGV01 (sample SAMN15741586, study PRJNA653496) | algae metagenome | isolation source: Tildeniella torsiva UHER 1998/13D and co-occurring heterotrophs from... | place: Slovakia: Slovak Paradise National Park, Hrabusice, Kosice Region | collected 2000-01-01 | reverse complement strand
ATCGGTAACGGTTGTTGTGTATTCTATTACTTGCGAGCTCGCTCCGGGACTCGTTGGTGCCTTATTGAACGCGTTCGGATATACAGCTGTCGTTGTCGTTGTGGTCTGTGTAGCCATGAGGATTTTCAAAAAGCTTTTTTGATGTTGTGGTCTTATTATAAATAGCTATAAGGAAGTGACCAGATCGAAACTTCAATTTATAAGGTCTGTGGATAGTTGCAGTTAAACAAGATCACCAGTGATCGTATGGCTTTCATTTTTGCTGTCGCATCAGAAAATGGCATTAGAAAAACTGTAAATTATTCGTACTTTCATTTACAAATACACTTGATGTATTGACTATAATACAGGCACTTAAGCTATTCCAATAATTCAAAACAAAAAATTTAGCATTACAAAAAGTTACAACGTCAACACTGTTCGCCAGAGTTCCAGTTCTGCTCTTACCGGAAAATGGTTTAAAAGTCGTAAAAGTGCGACATAAGCTACACAAAACAACAAATACAACAATGGCACGCGTAAGAGAAGTAGTAAGAACCGAATGGGTCAGAAGTACACCAGTAAACACGAGCACACAAATCAACGGTGCAATCGACTCGAAAAATATCGTTAAGGGAACGCGCAAGAGGACCGACTACAACTACGCCGATACGTTATTCAATGGTCGTGTTAACAAGCCAACACAATTATCAAAGTCCCGTGTGTCACAAAACAATCTAGAAAAGAGACTCAAGAAGGCCGCACAATACTCTAAGAACTTGTAATTACAGAAAAATTTTATAAACAAATACCCAGTTAAAATTTGAAAACCTTCGAACTGAGCACGTGCAGACCCATTTAAACAAGAAGCGACAATCTCACTATAACACGTTTAAAACCGGTGGAACAATTCTATAACCTGAAAACATAACAGAGAAGGTCTTTAGATCTTGCAAATTTTGCCCATCGTAAACTTGGACTACATCATCAGTGGTGTAAAATATCATTCCGTTTGAAACTGATACTTTAGACGATGATCCTGTCATAAATTCGCTAAATTTTAAGGTATTTACATCAAGAATACCGCTCTTGTACCCAGGAATAACAAGTTTTCTGTTATTCACACAGTAAATTGTACTAACGTGTTCTGGCAATGTATCTATCTCTCTTTTGCAAACAACGACTCCAGCCGTTGGAACTATCTCACACAAGTACATCTTCCAGCTTCGATCTTTGCAAATCACAAACAATGTATTTCCAAATCCTGCAAATGCTTCCATTCTTTCCGGGCGTGAGATCTGTTGTACACATGCTCGCGTATCGTAGTCCCATATTTGTATCAAGTAGTCCATATATTGTGCTCTACATGTAGCAAATACTTTTGAGTTTATCGAAGTTATGTAATTGAGATCTCGTCCATATCTTTTGTGTACTGTGTTTGTTTTTATATTCCAAAATGTGAGGTTATTGTCGCACGTTACTAAACAAGCAATAATGGGGTATGAAGCAACGCATTCTTTGATAGACTCTTGAAACGGTATTATCTGCTTGCATGTGAAATCCGTTGTATCTATGAGCAAGCACTTGGACTGATAGTTTGCGAAGAGTAAGCGCCTAGAAATGAAAATGAGATTGTCTACCGCTTCAAACGACGTTACTGATATTTCTCTTGCTAAACCTCCGCTGTGAAAGTCAAATATTCTTATTTTATTTTGCGTTGGGCATGCCAAGTACGTAGGCGTTTTCGAAAATTGATTCATTAGGATTGTTGTCAAGTAAGCGATTGTATGTGGTGGAACATTAGTATCTAACGTAGTTATAATGATAGTTCCCTTCACATTAATGTTTGGTTTTTGCAGTTTAAAGTCTTGGTGGTCTGCGTGGTAGTATCTGTGCATGTTTTTGAAATGAAATTTGACAGCTGTTTCAGCATCTTTCTTGAAGCACCCATGTTACGTCACAGGAACGATGTTGGTCACATACGTCATCTTATCTTCCTAAATAAAGCCCGATATTATCAAGATCATTATAGCTAGGTCAACCACTCTGTGAAAAGCAAACATCTGTGCCTGTACTTTGTCTGAATTCCGGCTCTGAATGTCGTCAAATTCAGAAGCGAAAGTAAAGCAGCGTGGCAGAGATGGTCTGACGCACTTATGCCCTCGTCACGTCATAGTGAAATTCACTCTAACTTGCACAGCCGAAGCATGCTCTGTCAAGCAAAAGTGGAACTCTCAATTCTCAGTAAAGGTACTAAATGAACTGAATATGTTGACACCGTGTTAGAGCAACAATGTTCTGATGAACATCTACCAATCGTTTCAGAAGCGAACACCTGTACGAGATCAGATGAGAGAAGAGGTAGAGCGTGTCTTTTTAGCTGGAAATAATCAAGACCAATGCTACACTATCATAAAAGAAAAATACAGCAAACTTCTTGAGGATGAGTTGCGTAAACGAGATTCCATGGCAATGAAATTCAGGTTTCCAGAGAAGGAAGAACCAATAATAACTAATGAAGAAAGCAATATTGCACCAGTTGTAGTGAAGCGAGAACCAGAACTTGAACGGCCCTTTAAAAAGAGAAAAGAGTCGCTCTCCATTCCAGTTAGCTCTGTTGAACCAATCCCTAGAACAAAGCAATTTTATTCAGCTCCAAAGAAAAACATATTCTATGGGAACATGCAACGTGTTCCATTGTCGGAAAATGCAATATCTATTAGGTACAAATCAAATACAAAATCATCTGTTAGTCTGCCAGCGTGTACATACATGACGTGGATACTTCGAGCGTGTAACATGAACTTGATAACACATTCAGAAGCTGAGTCATTAAAATTGTTTGCAATAGCTAATCCCGACAATGATGGCTTTTGCGACAAAATGGACTTGCTAATTTCGTGTATTCACGACCAAAGTTATGGTCGTCAAAGATGGAATCACCACTTGTAAATAAAAGATCAGTATTGATGTGTGATGTGCGTTGTCGTCAGAACAAGAAAGGTGACAAATCATGATGTGATGGAGAGCCCAAACGCACTTCGATTCGTACATCGGCCTTGTGCATTTATGCATTTCGCAACTAGAACCCTTTTCACACGGTAGGAGAGTATTGTGTGGTGCAACAAGCAAGATAGCGCAGCTTCCTTGTGTTGGAATTCCTTGTTCGCGAACATTTTTCCATTTCCTGTGGACTCTATTGTTAGATTTCCGCAGTTGACTCCGGAAACGAAGGCTTAAAATCGCAAAAAATGAAGAGTTCATAAAACATACAAAAACAAAACTAAGACATGAACAGAAACGACGAGACTAATACTTTACCACCAGTCGACTCAACTATCGATGGGTTAAAAGTAAAAGAGAACGTTAATGCAAACTTGAATCTAAAAGTCGCACCATCGGCATCACAACCTGCGGCCGAAGTAAAGACACTAGATACATCACTTCCTAAGCAATCACCAGCAAAACGGCCTGTAGGCAACCGTTGTTTTGAATGCAGAAAGAAGGTACCAATATCTGCGCTGTCGTGTAAATGCGGACATACATTCTGCTCGTCGCACAGAATGGCGGAAGAACACAAGTGTACATATGACTACAAGACAAACCAACGTCAACAATTGAAAGAGAATTTGGTACAAGTCGTTTCATCTAAAGTAGCCAAGATTTAAACTTGAATCAACACGCAACTATGAAAAACTTGCACCTACGGTGTACATAAAAAAATGTAATTTTATTGAATCTAAGATGTTTACTTGAAGTTCTACGGTATTTTTACTGCTACCTATTTGGTCGGCCTTGCTTCAACTACGGTTGTCAAGGGACCAAAGACCAACTACTTACCCTTGTTTTGCTAAACACCCATAAAGTTCTGGTGTTATCAAAAGAAACCGAAACTTAGAATGAATGGTTAATGCGAAAGCACAGAAGATTAAGTGAAGCATTGCACTTAACAACTGCTGGAGTGAAAGATGAAGAGTAAATCAGATTGAAAGATTGTTTATATAACAATTACATAACGCTGCAGCCACTGTTATCTTTCGGTCCATACTTACTCTTGCAGTCAGATTTGCAGTTGTTGCGTTCAGGTGGTGACATCAATCCTCCAACAACAGGTTTGAGAGGGAACTTTGCCTCACAGTTGTTCAAACAATCGTTGTAGATATCCATGGTTCTTGCTGTAGCTAGAGTGTGACGGCCCAATGTTCTGAGACTTCTTGCCAACGCTCTTCTGTCGCTGTGTTGTTTTCTAGCTTCAGCTGAGAAGATCCAGAGTAAGATTGCATAGAGTGCTAGTATAAAGCTTTTCATGTTTGTTTTTTGCTTTGTAGGGGTACTGAGATTGTTCAAGATGCTTTTATAGGTAGATACTCATGAGTAACTGATCGATTGATTGATCGTTTTAGTATCATTGACCACCTTTTGCTTGCACAGATGGTTTTGTAGCTGACCTATAACCATATCTGTGTCAAACAAGATACTAGTAGGCGCGAAAAACTTAGCCCAGATCTATGAAAATCGTCTGCAACAGCTATTTGGAATTGGTTCGGTGAGTGAACTTTAAGTTAGAAGATCAAAACAATAAAAGAACTCTGCTGCGAACTAATGACGCCCAACGATGAGCAACAAAAGCGACATACCAATGAGTCTGCAGAGTCTCACACCAGGGATGGCAGAGCTCATGCTACGCTTGTACAAAGTTCGCAAGAGTTGTGGTATAGAAGACAAAGAATTTGGATATCCATTAGATAACGAATCAACAAAGCAACTCGATACCTTTGAAATACACAAAGTACAGATGGATCGTATCTTACGCGATATCAAAGAACATTTAGACAATGCAAACTCAAAATCAATGCCATCGAGTACATCAACAGCATTAACAAGGTCATTTATTAAGGCAGAGAAATGCATGGAGGAGATGGAAAAACTAGCACAAAAAGCGAAGAGCAAGAAAGGTATTTGGAGTAAAATCCGTATTGCCAACGAAGTTATTGAACAACGTGAAAAAGATCTCGTTACCATTGGTGACTGTTTGGCAAAGTTCAAACGTGCACACATGTACGTGATGACAGGCAGAAAAGAACGTAAAATGGAAAATCCTGCATTCGGAAACGTCGACGATTTCCTGAATCAAAAGAAGGAGATTGCCATCGAAATGCCAACAGTAGACATCACAGATGGTTTGAAACAAATTCAAGATACAAAGAAGCGGCAAGATGTTCTACTTGATCTTATCGGAAACCATTTGGATCAAATCACTAATATTGCAAACGAGATTGGCACAAGTTTGGACGATCAAGTGAGAATGTTAGATAGTATGGACAAAGATGTAGAAAAGTATTCAAATCAAGTTAATGGATTGAATACGAGCTTGGACAAAACGATTTCGGCAATTGGTGGCGGTACGAGATTAATGGTGTTTGGTTGTATTCTCATCGTAATTATTGCAGTTGTGGGGATAATGTACCTCGTAATTAGTTCATTGGTAACAAGTAAATAACAGTTGTACTAAGGCGCATTTGACAAGTACATGCTCATGCTCGTGTACCTCTTATCGACAGAGTATAGTTCGAATCCTCAACTTGTAATCCAGCCAACTCTTTTCGTGAAAACACAACATGCCTAACATTACTGTCATTCACGAACAGGTAACAACAGTCCACAGTGTTACTCACTCTGCATAGACTAACCAAGAAACGTCGGTAGACTTTAAAGAGAGTGACGACCTCACCGATATTGCTTTTGACGCTGCCAAAAAGCTTGGATTCGGCTCATATGCAAACGTTAAAAGCCAACTTCGCTTGCGAAAAGAATCAAAAAATATTGTAGACAAAGGTTGGATCATTGAAAATACCTCGGAGTTGAACGAAGGTGGACGTTTCGTTTTATCTCTCTATGTACGTACTACATCAATGCTAACTTTTAAAAGCAAGCCGAGAGCAACGAAGCGCAACACACAAAGAGCAAATTCGAGCATGTATCATCATACTTTTCTGACCATTTGCACCACGCAGGCAGAGAAGATACCAAGAAATTCGAAGACTTGGACGATTGGGTGCGTTTTTGTATGTTTAAACTAACCACATAGGACCCAGATGATTAAACAAAATAAAAAAATTGTCAACAGTTTTTATGACTTATTTATATCACATTTAAGCAGACTTGCCGTACAATGAGGCCATCAACTTTTCGTATTCGAATGGTCCACCCTCTTTACCACCGACTTCCTTGAGCATCAATGCCCATTCTTCGTTTGTCAATGGTTTTGTTCCCCAAGTAGTCAAAGCCTTCTTCAAATCGCTGGCTGGGATGTAACCTTTTTTGTCAGTATCAAAAGACAAGAAAGCATCGCGAATAACTTCTTCACGGTCGGCATCACGGAGTTTGCCTGATAGAACAGTCAAAAAAGTAGTGAATTCAATATATCCGCTTCTTGTTGGGTCGCATTCATCAATCATATCTCTGATCTCTCCACTAGATTTACGGATACCTTATACGTTAATAAACTATAAAATTGTGTACCCAAAGTTAAAAGGGTGTTTTCCAAATCTTCACGGCTAACTTTGCCGTCTCCGTCCTTATCGCAGTATCCGAAGAATTCTTTGTATTCTTTGACTTGGTTTTGGGAGAGTGATGAATCAGACTGTGGGTTAGAAACGACAGGACACAAGACATACCATGCTTTTTACTGAGGGTTGATTGCTCAAAATATGGTGTAGCTGACAAGTATTGAGAGCCTGTGACAGGTTGACAAGTGATGGACAGGCAATTTACAACAGTAAGATAGGACCTTTGATGTGCATTGATGCAGCACTAATGGAGGACTTTTAGCTAAGAGGGCAACGTACCACGTCATTAGGAGCTGTTCCAGTTGTACAAAGAGCTGGAGATTCCTTGGGTATCGAGTTGGCTGCGTTTTCCAAACAAACTTGTTGATGCACCACACCTCGCCAAAGTACAACTATGAAAGACTACTAGTTGAATTATCTACGCGATTCCCAGATTTCAAGCCTCAAAGTGTTCGTGCAATCTACGTTTATGGCTCTAGATTATTCGGTACAAGTAATATCAACTCCGATTACGACGTTTTGATCGTACATGACAATTTTACGTACAGTGGAAATTTATCCGTACGTGGGGAACCCAGAGATGAGAACAACAATGTTTACTACCTGCACGATATCACAGCCCACCTGTTCATTCCTCACAATCAACTATTGAACGAACAAAATTCGCAAATAGGAGACGAGTTAATCGAAGTGGAGTGCCACATCTCTGACACAAGTTTATTTATTGATCTATTACGCAAACACGATGGCGTAGTGTTCTTCACAGTATGGATGGACACAACATCTGTTCATGGAGTAGAAAATATTTGGTATGAAGAACATGAATGGAGTTTGTTTCGCACAAAATGGATTGCCGAGTTGAATATACAACTACGATTGGTACAATGGTCTTTTATTCGAGAAGCAGAAGTATGGTGTTTTGGAAAAGCACGCAAGTTGTGGAAAACTGGTGATTATACCAAATCGAAAAAGAATATATTGCATGCGTTACGGTACCTACTTGTTGCTCTGCAAATTGTAGACCATGGGAAGATTATCGATTTCCAATGCGGAAAAGATTATCACGAGCAAATCATGATACAAAAGCAATACACAACATGGGAAGAATGGGAAGCAAACTATCTACCCATTTTCGAAGAATTGAAAACAATTCTAAAACAAAAGGTAGATACCAAGGTCACCACAATGATCCAACAAACATCACTTTCAAAATCAGATACCCTACACGTCATACCATTCATACAAACGCACGGTCTCGGTTCATTATCCAAATACTTTTCATTGTCAATTTTTCCCGTTCATAATTGTATAAAAATATGCCGAGATCAACCCAAGTTGATTTTATCAGAAGAAAAGAGACAACGAATTTACCAATCGATTATTCCAAGAGAATGTAATCGATTGATAATGGATTGGAATTGGAATGTTGTTTGTTTACCGTATTACAAGTTTATGAATGCTAGTGATGTTGGTGCTGACGTAGTAGATGTTACTAGTGTAAATATCGAACACAAGATACGTGGAGAGTTGTATTGTTTGTATTGGCATGCTAATGAATGGAGAGTTTCGTATGACGCAGAGGAAGAAGAGTGGGAAGCTAGTGTTGCAAATAGAACGATAGAGCTAAAGAGTGTTGCGTTTTGGAAGATGTGGAGTGATCTAGCGTATGAATACCCGAACGAACGCACCAATTGTTATAGTTTTGAATTAGCAGGTACAACGTTGTACATTCACGGTGTACGTAATGTAAAAACGCTACAAGAGGAGGTAGTAGATGAATACTGTGAGAGGTACAAGTGGAAACGATTCAAAAGACCTAGTATCGAGAGGTTTAGTGATATCAAGTCGTTGTACGCACATATACAGTCTCAACATGCTTGTGGTGATGTTGATCTTGAACATTGTACAGGATTCGTCATAAGAGATGCACAGTTCAATAGAGTGCAGATCAAGTATACTTTCTATGAGTGCTTGTTCTCACTGCATATTTGGGACAACAACCCACTAACCAATAACAATCCATATCAATCGATACATTCACAACACAATGAGAATTGTGTACTGACAATGTTACGATCACTAACTAGTCAAGTGTTAGGCTCCAAGCAAGATGAGGAAGCGGTACTTGCCTATAAACCTTTGTTTGCACAAATGTATTTGGAAATGAAGACAAAGTACTTGATCATGTGCGAAAAAGTGGAAGCCACGTACAACACGTTAGCCGAACAAGTAGGGAACGATACCGATAGCGATAAAAAGTTTGCAATGGAAGTGAACAAGAAAAAACTTCAACCAAAAGTAATGTTGTTCCTAATGCGAAAAACTAAAGTTTCTTCTTTGATGCAGGTTTTGTACTTGCAATCGGGACTTGTTCCAGATGACAAACAAGTATATAATTTATACAAAACATTTAATAATTAATAAATGGCATCTTGTGGTTAAATCCACCAATTAAATCGGGTGCGTTCAACATGTTGTTGATAAAATCGGCGACATCGGCGCGTGCTATGTATGCATTAACGGTGAACTTGCCCATCTCACCGGTGTGGTACTTTTTAGTTCTTTCGCTGTGAGTTAAGCGTGCCGCACGGACAATAACCCAATCTATTTCTGTTTCTTTTTCTATAAGCTCACACATGGCTTGGTGATCATCCATTTGGTCTTTTTCAAAGTTGCTCAAGTAAAAATGCATAAAGTTTTGACCTAAACTAAAATAGTCCTCTTTGTGTTTTACGCCGGCAGTAGTCATAGTAATTAAAGTTTTGACGTTGTGTTCTTTCATGGCTTTAAGTATATTTGTAGTCGATTGAACCATTATATCTTTAGGTGAACCCTTCGCGTGTCCCAGTAAATTAACTACAATATCTGCACCTTTTATAGTTTGCGAAACATCATCGTACTTGGTACAATCGCCTTTGTATGCAGTGAGTTTTTGATCGTCTTGAATATTTAATTTTGATGGGTCACGAACAAGTACTGCCAGCGTATGACCAGACTCCAATGAATACGGAACAAGGTGTTTACCAGTTAGCCCAGTAGAACCAAATATCGCCACGTGCATGTTGCTAGTTGTAAGAGATTACTCGCTTGTTAGCATAAAATATTTACACGTCTACGTGGAGTATCATGGGTAATTAACAGAGTCACAGTTTACACGGAGCACCTGTGAACGGCCACTGTGCGCACTGACCTAATATTTAGAATATTTTGCAGATTTATTTGTTTAGCAGCATCCACATGCACGACAAGTAGACCACAGCTTGAAACTCTTGTGGTAGTTCCAAATCGTGATCGCGCATTTTAAATTGACTTGTGGATCACATGGGGCTTTGCCTGAAGAACACATATTCCAGTTCATGGAGTTGATTTGCCACATTCCAACATCTTGGTGAGAGTTAGTAGTTAACAGACTATTTACCATCAGAGCCGCCAGTGTTGTGATTAATAGCGTGAGCATTTCCGGAGCTTTCGTGTTGAACAATACACCTGCAGCATGCTTGATTCCATCCACCGAACTTGGAGCACCATTCAGCGATGTTTTCCATTCTGCGTTGTGTACCACACCAACAATTTGGGCAGTGACCACTTGTAAATGTTAAATAAAAGTAAGAAAGTTGTACCCTGGGCAGTTACCACCACAGTTGCTTCCTGCGGTAAGAGTGCTGTTGTCTGAGTCAAAGCAAAGAGCCACGGAGAATAATACGAGCAAAACGAAGATTGCGAGTCGTGTCATAATAAATTTTTTGTGATCTGTCAAAAGTCAACTGACACAGCACCTTACAAATGCTGCAGAAATTCTGTTGGGTAGTGTTACTTGGTGCCAGATATTGCAGTTGTTACTGAGTGCAGAAAGTAGAGGTGGAATTTATCAGTGCAGATTTTGCTCGTTCCATTTGCCCAACCTGAAACAAACCATGATAGTGGCATCCCTTTCGCCAGTGGCATGCATGAACTGTAGACGCTCTCACAGAAAGTGTGATAAAGCGCTTCCTAGATGCTCGCTATGCAGTAGGTTAAACAAACCTTGCTCATATGATACAACCAATATAAAGCGACATGCGCCGTATCCAGCACCGTATTTTAATTTACACCCGTTTTTGGAGACAAAGCTACCACAAAACGAAACACTAGATCAAAAGACAGTCAGATTATTCGAAACATCAATGCGGGAAGCAAGCGAAGTCGCAATAGACGATCGTGCTGTATATTACTCGTTTCGTGCTCTCATTGCCAAATTCTATGGAGATACTGAAACAGCTCAGCTCATGCTCTCAAGCGCAAAACCATTTATTATGGACAGAATCGATCAGATTGCGACGGATAGTGTAGTAGCAACGTGTGCCGTTTGCTTTGTATACTTTTACATGTTCGAAGAGGATTATGACCGCGTGAACTTTTTCATTTCAAATGTAAAACAATTTGTCAAGAAGAACCACAGACCTGGCAAGGTCAACATGATAGAAATTTCATACAAAGAGTCAAAACGATTAGTAGATGGCAAGGTAGATGTCGAATTATCACTCAAGACATTCCTTATGCAATATAACGCATACCAATCATACTTGGTGAACACTAGAAAAATACCCGCTTTAGTAGAGCTAATCACCGACGCAGAAGTAGAGTCAATGACAAAAGATTTATCATTAGACGAGAATACAACACCATTAGATATCAATCGAGTAATGACGATAGCAGATCGATTTCCCAAGTATTGCGAACAGTTTATGGTGTATTACCCAAACGCAACGCCTGGCATGTTAAGTACGGACAAGTATTTAATTAGCATGATGCTGCAGTCGTTGATCATAGAAAAGGGTCCTAGTGGTGAGGCAGAGTTCCAAGCAGCAACGCAGATTGCTCACGGAACACTATCGCCAATGTTTATGCTAAATTGTGTCTATTTCTTCCCAGTGTTGAGGAAGGCAGTTCATGTGCATTTAAGAGCAGTTCAAGTGTTTGGAAAAAGTCAATCTTTGATTGAGTTGTTAGAACTAGAATTACATGCACTAGAAAAGATGAGAGTAGTACCTAGCTTTAATGATAATGAGGATTTGATTGATGTGATTAAGAATGTGTTGAGTAAGACAGAGCAACCGCAATATCTTGTACAAATACCTGCTAGTAGTGCGGGAGATGAGTTACTTGATCAATTCTTTTCAGAATTCTTCTGAGTAAATAGTACTTGGAATAAATGAACAAATTTTCTTCTAATCTACTCTAGTGCGTACGCTCTTCGCCTAACGTTGCTTGATCTACGCTGATGAATCTATTTCTTTGCGTACGCACGCCAAAATCGCGGTCAAGAAGAATTTGCAATGTCTTCTTTCGGTAGATTTCCGATCTTCATTTGGTGTGCGTACGCACCCTCAGTTGACTTGGCTTTATCCGACTTGTTCTTTGAAATATCCACAAATTTCATGCTCTATGTTCTCGCAATTTGAATTAGAAACAATATCACATGACGACTGGTACGTCACCCGCTCGAACGACTAACAATGCTAGACCAAGTACAGACGGTAGAGAACATAGAAACTAAAGTCGAGTTACCAATCGAAGTGCATGAAGAATACATTGCGAGTGCAGAAGATAAAGTGTTCGTTGATCCTAGGGCTCCAAATATCAAAACAGTGTTTGGTATCATAAGAATTATAGGACTAGATTGGATACTTATCCTGTTGGGCATTGTGGCAGCGATAGGTCAAGGTCTGACGTCTATTTTTTTCTTTTTGGGCTTAGGTAGACTATTTAATGGACTGCAATCAGCAGATGGAGCTGCTGTACAGTAAGTATTTAACACGAAAAACTAATTCTTGTTAGAGATGTAATTAATCAAGTATCACTGACTCTAACCTATGTTGCCATCGCGGCAGGTGTCGCGAGTTTTTTGGCAAACTTATTTTT